>Ga0307372_10007181_pt1 | contig 16037 bp, 16 predicted proteins | sample OX1MG_FD_202533 | JGI IMG/M metagenome (GOLD analysis project Ga0307372, IMG submission 202533) | Soil microbial communities from Risofladan, Vaasa, Finland - OX-1 | ecosystem: Environmental > Terrestrial > Soil > Coastal area > Acid sulfate soil | place: Finland: Risofladan, Vaasa | collected... | reverse complement strand
TGGTCTGAGTAATGATCACTTCCTGGCGTGTCATCGTAAGCAACTTCACCAGCACAGTTCTTGGATCAAATGGCCAAAGCACGTTAGAATGCCATTCGACAGGACGTTTCCGAGCGAATCGGAGTCATCTGTGATGTTTCAGTCTTCAGCGGTGAGGTCAGCAAGGCGATGGAAGAAAAGCGCGCCCGGGCGCTGCGATTGCTCGACAATCGAGCGGAGTCCAGCAGCGATGAAAGTGATTGCGCGCCATCAACCGCCGCCGCACCGCCCCTGGATCAAATCCCCGCTTACCTGGCGCTCAAGCAGCGTCTCGGCTATTTCGACCGATTCGGTCTCGACAATCCCTTCCGCCGTACCCACGAGGACCTGAGCGCCAACCGCACCACGGTCAACGGCCGCTCGTGCATCAATTTCTCCGGCTATAATTATCTGGGCCTGTCGGGTCATCCCGAGGTTTCCGCCGCCGCCCGCAACGCGATCGATCGATACGGCACCTCGGCCTCAGCCAGCCGCCTGGCCGGCGGCCAGATTCCGCTGCATCTCGAACTGGAGCATGAAATCGCGCAGACCCTGGGGGTTGAGCAATGCGTCACCTTCGCCAGCGGTTACTCCACCAACGTTACGACGCTCGGGCATCTGTTCGGCCCCAAAGATCTGGTGGTGCATGATTCGCTGATCCATCGCAGCATACTTACCGGCTGCCAACTGGCGGGCGCCCGCCGCCTGCGCTTTCCTCACAACGATTGGCAGGCGCTGGATCGCATCCTGTCCGAGCAGCGCCGGAATTTCCGGTACGCGGCAGTGCTTATCGAAGGCGTCTACAGCATGGACGGGGACATCGCCGACCTGCCGAAGTTCATCGCCGTCAAGAAGCGCCATAAGGCGTTTCTGATGGTGGACGAGGCGCATTCCTTCGGGGTTCTCGGCCCGCGCGGCTTCGGCGTGATCGATCATTTTGACCTCAAGCCCAACGACGTCGAGATCTGGATGGGTACGCTCAGCAAGGCGCTGGCGAGCAGCGGGGGATACATCGCCGGCAAGGCGGGGATGGTCGAGTATCTCAGACTCACCGCACCCGGATTCGTTTTTGCCGCCGCCATGTCGCCACCCAACACGGCCGCCGCGCTGACCGCGGTGCGGGTGCTGAAGTCGGAGCCGCAAAGGGTGGCGCGACTTCACGAGCGCTCGCAACTGTTTTTGGACCTGGCCAAGACCCACGACCTCGCAACCGGTACCAGCGGCGGTTCGCCGATCGTCCCGGTTATCACCGGCGATTCAGAACTGGCGGTGCGGCTTTCCGACGAACTGTTCAAGCAGGGCATCGTCGCCCAGCCGATCGTGCATCCGGCCGTCGAGCACTCGGCCGCGCGGCTGCGGTTTTTCGTCAACGCGCTCCATACTGAGCAAGAAATCCGCACGACCGTTGAAGCGACGGCCATGTCGATGCTGCGGCTTCGGCAGTCGCCGTTGTAGATGACAACGCCCGCCGCTGTGCGGCCGGTGAGCCTGTCAACGCTTCTCAAAATTTACGCCGCGCATGGCCTCGCCCTCTGACGCTGGAAGATCCTGGCCCGACTGGTTGTTCGCCATCAGGGATGGCTCATGATTCTGCTGACCGGAGCTAGCGGATTTCTGGGCAGTCATGTGTCGCAAGCGCTGGCGGCGCGGGGCGAGCAGGTGAAGATGCTGGTGCGGCGGCCGGAGCGGGCGCAATGGCTGGAGGGGCGGGGCGCGCAGTGCGTGACCGGCGATTTAAGCTCCGCAGCCGGCCTGGCGGCCGCACTCAAGGGCTGTCGTTGCGTCATCCATTGCGCGGCGTTGGCCAGCGATTGGGGCGCGTGGAAGGATTTTCGAGAAGCCAATGACGACGGCGTCGGCCGCCTCTTGAAGGCCTGCGAAGCGATCTCGCTGGATCGCTTCGTTCACATCAGCACCACCGACGTCTATGGCTATCCGGATCGCGATGGGCTCGACGAGACCACGCCCTTGCGCGATCGCGGGCTGCCATATAACTCCACCAAGATTTCCGGTGAGCAGCGCGTCTGGGCGGCGCTCGAGGCCGGCCTGGCCGCGACCATCATTCGCCCCGGCTCCATTTATGGTCCGCGCTCAGTGACGCTGGGCAGGGAGATCGTTGATTATCTTCGCAGCGGCGCTCCGCTTATACGTTCGGGCCGGGTCAACGCGGGTTTCGTGTACGTGGAAAATTGCGTGGATCTCATCCTGCTCGCGATGACTCATCCGGCCGCGGTGGGCGCCGCTTTCAATTCCATCGACGAAGGTGATCAGAGTTGGCATGACTACTTCGAGGCAATCTGCCGCGCGCTCGACCTGAGGATGCCGCGCTGGTCGGTGCCGCGCGCGGCGGCGTACTCAGTCGGCTGGTTGATGGAATTATACGGACGGACGACGGGCCGTACGTTGCGTCCGCTGGTGACACGGACTGCGGTCGAGATCGTTGGTACCCGGCAAGGCTTTTCGGCCGCTCGCGCCCGGCAACGTCTGGGCTTTTCGCCAACCATCGGGTTCGAGGAAGGGATCGGCAGAACGACGCGATGGCTCCGTAGCCAACCGGCCGTCGTCGGTGGCGGAACTCGTTAGGACTGGAGATTTCGCTCAGGTCAGTATCTGCCGCAGATGCGCATACAGATGTTCGCGCTCCGGGAATTGGCAGACGAAGCCGAGATAGCCGTCGGGGCGAACCAGGAAGAGACGGCCGGACTCGCCGCGGCCGTAACGCAGCGCACTCTCGCCGGTCTCATCGTGCGCGAACGCCTCGGCCGCCAAACCATCGATAGGCGATGCGCCGACGACCACGCACTTGAGCGCGGCATCGTAACGATCCGACACCTGCGCGACGATCTCGCGGCAGGCCGCGGCTTCCGCCGCGCGGTTGCTCGCCGGCATCAGCATCAAGGTGAAGCGCGGATGGCGCAGCAGGTCGAAAATCCGGCGCGCGGGCGTGCGGACCAGCGTCGCGTCGGGCGCGCGATCGCCGGGGCGCGGGCCGTCAAGCGGGGCCAGCCCCTCCGGCATCGCGGCCGAACCGCGATAGTTATGTGACAGGCCCGAGAGGCGGTTGATCGCTTCGTCGTGCCATCCGGGTTGCTCGGTCAGTCCGAAGCGATTCTCGAGCCCGGTGCCATGCGCCATGATGATCTGATGCATCGCGTGGGCGCCGGCGGTGACCTGCTCGGCGATCGGCCGCCGCTCAGCTTCGTAGCTGTCGAGAAGCGACGGCTGGGCCTCGCCGCGTATCACCATCGCGAGCTTCCAGCCGAGGTTGAAGCCGTCCTGCATGCAGGCGTTCATGCCCTGGCCGCCGGCCGGAGAATGGATATGGGTGGCGTCGCCGCATAGAAAGATATTGCCGTGGCGATATGCCTGCGCCATGTTGGCGCGAATCGTCCACTGGGTTGCCCATAGCGGCTCGTGCAGGGTCGCGCCGCTGACGAAGCGATCGACTATCTCCTGGAAGACTTCGCGCCGCGGCAGCCCCGGCTTGACCGACTCCCCGGTATCGCTCAACAGCAGGCGATGGTTGTGGCCGGGCAGCTTGCTGATGGTCAGGAAAAAATCCTTCTCCATGTAGTAGTTGATCCAGGCGCCGTCGCCCGAATAGTTCTCCAGCGGCGCGTCCATCATCTGCAGCACCATCTCGCGGTAGACCCGTCCGGTGAACGACAATCCCAATGCCTTGCGCACCCGGCTGTGCACGCCGTCGCAGGCCACCAGCCATCGCGGCGTCATCACCTCCTCGAAGCCGTCGCGGTCGAGGTGCTGCAGCCTGACCCGGACGCCGTCGGCGAGTTGCTCGAGCTCGGTTAACTCGGTGTTCCATTCGGGGCGGCATGAGTAGGCGCTTTCCAGATGCTCGCGCAGCATCCGCTCGGTGTCGGTCTGGCTGACCTTCAGGATGCATCGATAGCGAGGGTCGGTGTTGTCGAGCCGTCGGAAGTCGAGGCGCGGCTGCTCGCTGAAACCCTTGAAGTTGAAGGTGAAGCCGGGCGACGGCTCGCCCTGGTCGACGAAGCGATGCGCGACGCCGACATGCTCGAGCATCTCGAGCGTGCGAGCATGGACGGTGAAGGCGCGCGAGGTGAAGGTCGGCGCGGCGGCCTTGTCGATCAGGCGGCATCGCACGCCGCGGCGCAGAAGTTCGTTGGCGACCAGCATCCCGGCCGGTCCGCTGCCGACGATCAGAACAGGATCGGCTTCCATCTTGATTCAATCTCCCGGCCGAAAGTTTGTCTGTCGGCTGGCGGGCCGACACGGTCTTGCGCCTTGTAGATCAACGGGGCCGGCCCGGCAAGCACCCGGCCGCTGGGGTCTGACTATACTCTTTGATACTGCAACGGTCCGGTTTTAGCAGCGCACCAGTCTTTCAATTGTCTTTGTGCTTCGACCCTCGCCTGCTCATTTATTGACGGGAATGGCGGGCTGGCAGTAGCTTTTGGCCAACGTCGAAATCATACGAACCCGGGGGAGGTTTGCGACGAGCCTTGAGACGCGACACTTGGTGGCATCACTGGCGCTGGTCGGACTTTGCGCCTCGTTGGCGCACGCCAGGAGCGCCCCGGCTCCAACCACGACGCTGGTGAGCGTCAACGCTACCGGCACTGATAGCGGCGACAGCTTATCGTTCGGCTCCAGTATCAGCGCGAACGGCCGTTTGGTCGCCTTTGGAAGCAACGCGGACGATCTCGTCCCCAATGACAGCAACGGTCACGACGATATCTTCGTGCGTAATCTGAAAACCCGCACGACCAGGCTGGTGAGCGTCAACCAGGCCGGCACCGGTAGCGGGGATGGCGAATCGTATCGAGGGATCATTACCCCTAACGGCCGGTTCGTGGTCTTCCTAAGCACCGCCGGCAACCTGGTCCCGAACGATACCAACGGGCTGACCGATGTGTTCCTGCGCAATCTCCGGACCGGCAAGACCCGGATGGTGAGCGTCAATCAGGCCGGCACCGACGGCGGCGACGGCCTTTCATTCGCCGCCAGCGTCAACCCCAACGGACGTTTTGTGGCGTTTGAAAGCTATGCCACCGACCTGGTTTCCCAGACCGAGAACGGGTTCGCCGCAGTCTTCGTCCGCGACATGAGACGCCGCCAGACGCAGATGGTGAGCGTCAACCAGGCCGGGACCGCGAACGGCAACGGTGATGCGGGAATTCCGACCCTGACACCCGATGGGCGGTTCGTCGCCTTTGAGAGCACCGCGAGCGACCTCGTACCGCTCAGCGACAGCAACGGTGTCGACGATGTCTTCGTACGCAACCTCAGGAAGGGCACGACGACCTTGGTGAGCGTCAACCAGGCGGGCACCGGCGCCGGCGACGCTTTGTCCGAGGCACCGGTAATCAGCACCAACGGGCGCCTGGTGATGTTCGAGAGCGACGCCGACGACCTGGTCGCGACCGATACCAACGGGTTCTACGACGTTTTTGTGCGCGATCTGAAATGAGGCCGGGGGCGCCGCGAGTGGCTATCAATGCGTCTAGCGGCGCCGCTTCAGCGTGACTCGGCGCCGCGACTATCGTCCGTGTCGCGATGATACTTTCGCGGGCGCGGTGGCTTGGCTAATAATCGAGCCATGAAGAAGCCGCTCTCGCCCGAGCTTGCCAAACGGGTGCCGCCGGGCCAGTTCCTGACCGAGAAGTTTCCGGTTCTGAGCTACGGTCCGACGCCGCCCTTCGATCCCGCCACCTGGGAGTTCCGGATTTTCGGGCTGGTCGAGGAAGAGCTGCGCTTCAATTATCCGCAATTCCGCGGGCTGCCGCAGTCGAGCGAGGTCGCGGATTTCCATTGCGTCACGACCTGGTCGCAGCTCGACAACCGCTGGGAGGGGATAAAAATCGCTGACCTGATGAAGCGCGTGCGGCTCAAACCGGAGGCGCGCTTCGTGGTGATCCATTGCGACGGCGACTATACGACCAATCTGCCGCTGGCCGACTTCCTCGACGGCGACGTGATGCTGGCGCATCGGCGCGACGGCCGCGATCTCGATCCCGATCACGGCTTCCCGGTGCGGCTCATCGTGCCGAAGCTCTACGGATGGAAGAGCGCCAAGTGGGTGCGGGCGCTGGAATTCACCGCCGCGGACCGGCGCGGATTCTGGGAAGTGCGCGGCTACCATAATCACGCCGATCCGTGGACCGAGCAACGCTATTCCTTCCAGGAAGATCCCGACGAATAGGGCGCGGCGAGCTGCGCGGCCCGCAGCCTCCCGCAAACCGGCTGCAGCGGGCGTCGCGGCTCCCACAGCGCGCGCCGGCCGGATCGCGGCGACGCTGGCGCGGCTCTACCCCGGGGCCCGCATCAGCCTCGATTTCAGCAATGGCTGGGAATGCCTGGCGGCGACGATTCTCTCGGCCCAATGCACCGATGAGCGGGTGAATCGCGTCACGCCGGCGCTGTTCCGCGCGCTCCCGACGCCGGCCGCGATGGCGCGTGCGGAGCTGCCCGAAATCGAGCGGCTGATTGCGCCGACCGGCTTCTTCCGCCAAAAGGCCAAGTCGCTGAGCGGCTGCGCCCGCAAGATCGTCGAGCAGTTCGGCGGCCAGGTGCCGCGCACGATGGAGCAGCTGGTGACGCTGCCGGGCGTCGGGCGCAAGACCGCCAACGTGATTCTCGGCCATGTTTACGGCCAGCCCGGGATGGTGGTCGATACGCATGTGCGGCGCCTCGCGGCTCGGCTGGGCCTGACCAAGCATCGCGAGCCCGACAAGATCGAGCTCGATTTGCAGCAGCTCATCCCGCCCACGGGATGGACGCCGTTCTCGATGCGGTTGATTCTGCACGGGCGCCAGGTCTGTAACGCGCGCCGGCCGCTGTGCGAGGCCTGCGCGCTGCTCCCCGACTGCCCGCGGATTGGCGTGCGGAGCTGACTTAACCCGCGCGCCGGGAGCGACCCGCGCGCCGGGAGCGACCCCATACCAGATCGATCGCCCGGTCGACGAGTCCGATCGCAAGCGCAACCATCACTGGCAGCAGGATCGCCGCCACGACCATGAACGCCATCCCGAGCACTATCGCGAGAATCCACATGTGTTTTGCCGGTCGAAAATCTAGGCTGATCGCGGCCCGCGATCCACCGGCGCAGGCGCCGGCATCCCGATTTTCCTCGCCAACTCCGTAGCGGATAGAGGAAAAGGCGCGAAAATCCGGCCACTGTTCGGTGGGGGTGAGTATTTGAAGACGCGGGGCGGAATGTAATAATCGCAGCTCGCGCCCGCAACACCGGCGCCAAATACCGTGAAACTCAAGGTCGATGAGATAGCCGCCGAGGCGAAGGAATTGTCATTCCGCGAGCCCGAGGCGGAGGTGAATCGAATCCTGAGCCGTGGCGCGCAGAGCGAATGGCGCTTCAAGGCGCCAATCGAGGTGGAACTGTCGTATTATCGGGCCGGCACCGAGCTGTTTTTCGAGGGCCGGCTGGCGGCGATGACCGGCGCGCTGTGCGCCCGCTGCGCCGAAGAGTTCGAGAGCCGCACCGAGCATCCGTTTCGCGTGATTATGACGCCGCGCTCGATCGCCGCGGATGCCGATCCCTCCAGCGATCCGACGGTCGGCGACTACGCGGTCTACGACGGCGACGGGGTCGACCTGAGCCCGCTTATCTGCGAGGAGTTGCTGCTGGCGCTGCCGACGCGCCCGCTGTGCCACGAGGAGTGCCGCGGTCTGTGCCCGCGGTGCGGGACTAATCTCAACCAGGGCGAGTGCCGCTGTCCGGAGCCGGCCAGCGACCCGCGTCTCGCGGTTCTGCGCACGCTCAAAATCCAGCGCAGCTAAACCCTGCGCGGTCCAAACAGGATGTAGCTTTGCCATGCAAGCACCCAAGCGCCGTACTTCCCGATCCAAGCGCAACAAGCGCCGTGCCCACGACGCGCTGAGCGCCCCGAATCCGATCGCCTGCCCGACCTGCGGCGAGCCCACGCTGCCGCATCGGATCTGCCGCCATTGCGGAAACTACCGCGGCCGCAGCCTCGCCCAGGTCGAGGAGTAAGCGGCCGGCAGGTCGTGGCATGAAAATCGCGCTCGACGCGATGGGTGGCGACCTCGCCCCGCGGGCGGTGGTCGAAGGCGCGGTGCTTGCCGCCCGCGAACTCGGCATCGAGGTGGTGCTGGTCGGCGACCGTGAAATCGTCGCCCGTGAGCTGGCCAACCTCAAGGGCGAGCGTCTGCCGATCACTATCGAGCATGCCAGCCAGGTAGTGGAGATGGACGATTCGCCGCTCGAGTCGGTGATGACCAAGCCCAACTCCTCGATCAGCGCCGGCTTCGAGCTGGTGCGGCGCGGCGACGCGCAGGCCTTTGTCAGCGCCGGCAACTCGGGGGCGATGATGGCGGCGGCGATCCTGGTGCTCGGCACACTGCCGGGCGTCGACCGCCCGGCGATCGCGTCGCTGATTCCGTCGGCCAGCGGCTTCACGCTGCTGATCGACGTCGGCGCCAACACCGAGGTCAAGCCGCTCAACCTGGTGCAGTTTGCGGTGATGGGTACGGTCTACACCCGGCGCGTGCGGCAGATCGCCCGACCGCGGGTCGGCATCCTGTCCAACGGCGAAGAGGATTCCAAGGGCACCGAGCTGACCCGCGCCGCGGCCGCGATGCTGCGGCAGATGAGCGCCGATGTCGATTACGTCGGTTACGTCGAGGGACGCGATATCAACCGCGGCCGCGTCGACGTGGTGGTCACCGACGGCTTCACCGGTAATGTCGCGCTGAAATCGCTGGAAGGCTTTTCCTCGTTCCTGCTCGGCAACCTGCGCGAGCTGTTCGCCGGCACGGTGCGCGGGCGTATCGCCTACCTGTTTATCGGCAAGTTTCTGAGCGCGATGCGCAACCGCCTCGATCCCTCCGAATACGGCGGCGCGCCGCTGCTCGGCGTAAGCGGGGTGGCGGTCATCGCCCATGGCTCGTCGAATCCGCGCGCGATCCGAAACGCCGTTCGCGCCGCCGCCAACGAAGCGCTGATCAACCGGGTCAATGCCGAAATCGTCGAGCTGTTGAGCCATGGCGCCGCGGTGGCCGAGAAGCCGGCCGGCAAGGGGCTGCGCGCGATGCTGAGCCGCATGCGCGAGCGGCTCCATCGGCCCCACCCGCAGCCCCATCCTCAAAAGGAAGGCGATGCGCCGCGCCATCATAAGGAGAATGAGACCGGACGCAAGGGCGCTGCGGAGGCCCCGCCCGCCGCCGAGCCTCCGCCGCCCGCGGCCCGTGGTGCAACCGGCCCGCTGACGGCTGCACCGCCCGCCCATCCCGCTGCCAACGGCGCCGCGCCCGAGCTCGAGGCCCATCCGGCCCATCACGAGCCGTCGCCCAACGGCGCCGCGGCGGATAAGCCAAAAGCGAAAGAGCCGGAGGAACGACCGGGCGACCAGGAGGATCGGCCTCACAGTGACAAGAATAATCCCGCCTGACGGTGGTCGAGTCCGCGCATGAAGCTTGCCTTGCTGTTTCCCGGTCAGGGTTCCCAACGGGTTGGGATGGGCGCCGAGCTGGCGACCAATTTCACCGCCGCCCGGCACGCTTTCGAAGAGGCGGATGAGGCGCTTGGGTTCGCGCTCTCGCGCCTGTGTTTCGAAGGTCCCGAGGAACAACTCCGGCTGACGTCCAATACGCAGCCCGCGATGGTGGCGGTGGCGATCGCGGCGCATCGCGCACTGGCCGCCGAAGTGGCGCTCGAGGTCGAGCTTGGCGCCGGTCATAGCATGGGCGAATACAGCGCGCTGGTCGCTGCCGAGGCGCTCGATTTCGCCTCGGCGATGCGCGCCGTACGCGAGCGTGGCCGGCTGATGCAGGAGGCCTGCCCGCCGGGCCAGGGCACCATGGCGGCCTTGATCGGACTTGAGCCGGCCGTGGTCGACGAGATTTGCCGCGAGCTGTCAGTCGGCGGCCAGATCGTCGTGCCGGCGAACTTGAACGCCCCCGGACAGATCGTGGTGGCCGGTCATACGGCGGCCGTGCGCCGCGCGATCGAACTGGCCAAGGAACGCGGCGGCGCGATGGCGGTCGAGCTCAAGGTCAGCGGGCCGTTCCACAGTCCGCTGATGGCTTCGGCGCGCGCCGGGATGGAAAAAATGCTCGACGGGCTCGCGGTTGGGCCGCTGCGCTTCGGGGTGATCGCCAATGTTATCGCGGCGGTCAACACCGATCCGGCGCGCGTCAAACCGCTGCTGCTCGAGCAGATAACCGCGCCGGTGCGCTGGGGAGAATCGATGGGCGTCGTCGCGCGCCACGGCATCACCGAGGCGCTCGAGTTCGGCTGCGGCAAGGTGCTGGCCGGCATGATGCGGCGCATCGACCGCAATATCAAAGTGCGCCCGGTCGAGGATTTGGCCTCGCTCAAAGCGGCGGTGACGGCGCTTGCCGCCGGCTGAGCCCGTGGCGAGCCCTTGTGGGCGCGGGGGCCAACTTGCCTAGTCGAGAGCAACCCCCTATGCTGCGACGTAAATTCACCCGGCGCATCGAGCATGCCAGCGGGGGCGGCGGTGGTAACCGCTTCGATCTCCGGGCCGGATGCTCCGGTGCGAAGCGCTTTCGTTGGCGGCATCGGGTTGCCGTGCTGTGCGAGGAGGAACGACACTAGATGGCTTCAGACGTCGAAACCAGGGTTCGCGAGATAATCAGCGAGCAGCTCGGCGTGGCCGCGGACGAAGTGACTCCCGAGGCGTCCTTTATTGAGGATCTCGGGGCTGATTCGCTCGATATCGTCGAGCTGGTGATGGCATTGGAGGAGGAGTACGGAATGGAAATCTCGGACGAGGATGCCGAGAAAATCCGTACGGTCAAGGACGTCGTCAGCTACATCGAGGTTCACAAAAGCTGAGCACCTTCGTCGGCACGCGAGGCGGCCGTATTCCGCAGCCTCGATTCGATGCGTTGCCCGTTCTGCCATCATCGCGGTAACCGGGTCGTCGATTCGCGCACTTCGCGCGACGGCGCATCGATCCGCCGCCGCCGCATGTGCAGTTCGTGCAAGCGGCGCTTCACCACCTTCGAGTACGTCGAACTGGCGTTGCCGATGGTGGTCAAGAAGGACAACCGGCGCGAGCCGTACGATCGCTCGAAGATCGTTGCCGGGCTCAAGCGTGCGTGCGAAAAACGGCCGGTCTCGATGGAGACCGTCGAACAGCTCGCCGACCGCGTCGAGGCCGCGATGCTCGAGCGCGGCGAGTCTGAAGTGCCAAGCTCGTTTATCGGCAGCATGGTGATGGACGAGCTGCATCGCACCGACCCGGTAGCCTACGTGCGCTTCGCCTCGGTCTATCGATCGTTCAAGGACCTCGACGAATTCATGCGCGAGCTCGAGGATCTGATCCGCCGGCGCGAGGTGACACCCGCCGCCGTCGCTCGCCCGCGCGCCAAGAAGGGCGAGGCCGCCCGCTGAGCGCGCGGCCGGGCCACGATGGCGTCGCGAGCGCCGCGCGAGCTTGATCGCCGCTTCATGGGCGAGGCGATCGCGCTGGGCCGTGCGCGGCTCGGTGTGACCACGCCGAATCCGGCCGTGGGATGCGTTATTGTGCGCGGCGGCCGCATCGTCGGGCGCGGCGCCACCGGCCGCGGCGGCCGGCCGCATGCCGAGACCGTCGCCCTGGCTCGCGCCGGACGGCGCGCGCGTGGCGCCACCGCCTACGTCTCGTTCGAACCCTGCGCCCATCGCGGCCAGACGCCATCGTGCGCCCGCGCGCTGGCAACCGCGGGGGTAAAGCGGGTGGTGGTCGGATGCCTCGACCCCTATCCGCCGGTGCGCGGCCGCGGCGTGCGGATCTTGCGGGCGGCCGCAATCGCGGTGACGACCGGAGTACTCGAGGACGAATGCCGGTCGGTCAACGAAGGCTTTATCACCCGGGTCACGCGCCGGCGGCCGTTCGCGATCCTGAAGCTGGCGGCGACGCTTGACGGCCGTATCGCCTCGGCCAGCGGCGACTCGCGCTGGATCAGTTCCGCACCTTCGCGTGAGCTGGTCCATCGATGGCGCCGCGAATGCGACGCGGTGATAGTCGGGGCGGGCACCGTGATCGCCGATAATCCACGCCTCACCTGCCGCATCGCCAATGGACGCGATCCGGTCCGGGTGGTGCTCGACGCGCAGCTCAGGACGCCGCCGCGCAGCCGCGTCTTTCGCCAGCGCTCCATCGCGCCGTCGATATTGGTCACCCGGCGCGCGAATCTCGCCCGCGCCCGCAAGCGTTACGCCGCCCGGCGCGTCGAGGTGATAGCCTGCGCCGAACGGCGCGGCGAGCTCGACCTCGGCGAGTTGATGCGCGAGTTCGGGCGGCGCGGATGGTGCCGGGTGCTGATCGAGGGCGGGGCGCATACCGCGGCCTCGGCGTTGCGTTGCGGAATCGTCGATCGGCTGGCGATATTCGTGGCGCCGCTGATTCTGGGCGCCGGGCTGTCGGCTGTCGAAGGGCTCGCGACGACCCGGATGCGTGACGCTATCGAGATCGAATCAATCGCCGCCCGCCCGCTCGGCCGGGATTGGCTGCTCGAGGGACGGCCGCTCGGAAGCCGCGTCCGGCGGCCGCGCGCGGGCGGCTGACGGTCGGCTTGGAGAGGCTGTAAACGGGGTGATAGTATCCGCTTTGGAAGGCAGGCCAGAAACAGTGTCCGCAACGCCGCTGGAGAAAGTCTTCGACGCCATCGAGGCCGGTAAAATGGCCGTGATGATCGCCGAGGAGCGCGCTGACGCCGAGGGCGACCTGGTGATGGCGGCGGAGAAAGTCACCGCCGACCAGGTCAATTACATGGTCCGCCATGCGCGCGGAATCGTCTCGGCGGCGATCGAAGAGAAACGCATTCGCGAGCTCGGCATCCCGATCGTACCCTCTCTCCAGCGCGACGAGACCAATGAGCAGATGGGCGCGCTGGTCGAAGCGCGCGAGGGCGTTACCACCGGCATCTCGGCGGCCGATCGGGCGCGCACCATCCAGGTACTGGCCGCGGAGAGCTCGACCTCGCGCGACATCGTGATGCCCGGCCATGTGCTGCCGTTGATGGCGTTGAGCGGCGGGGTGATGGTCAGGATCGGGCGCGCCGAGGGCGCGGTCGACGCGGTGCGATGCGCCGGGTTGCGGCCGGCGGCGGCGCTGTGCACGATTCTCAACGAGGACGGGCAGGCGGCGCGGCTGGCGGAGCTGGAAGAGTTCGCCCGGCAGCACAAGCTGCCGCTGTTCTTCATCAAGGACCTGGTGCAGCATCGGCTGGCCCGTGAAATCCTGGTCCAGCGCGTCTCGGAAGCGCCTTTCCCGACGCCGCAGGGCGAGCTGCGCGCGGTCATCTATCACAACATCGTCGACGGCCGCGAGCATCTGGCTTTGATCAAGGGCGACATCGGCGGTGGGCGGCCGGCGCTGGTGCGGCTCCATTCGGAGTGTCTGACGGGCGACGTTTTCGAATCGAGCCGCTGCGACTGCGGCGAGCAACTCGCCCGCTCGATGGATTTGATCATGAAGTCGGAAGGCGGCGTGATCATCTATCTCCATCAGGAGGGCCGCGGCATTGGGCTCGGCAACAAGATTCGGGCTTACGCGCTGCAGGATGGCGGGCTCGACACGGTCGAGGCGAACCACGAGCTGGGCTTCAAGTCGGATTTACGCGACTACGGGATCGGGGCGCAGATTCTGCGCGATCTCGAGGTCGGCGAAGCTCGGCTGCTGACCAATAATCCCCACAAGATCGAAAGTCTGCGCCGCTACGGGGTCAAGGTGACGCGGGTGCCGCTCGAAGTTACGCCGCACGTCGGGATTATCGATTATCTGCGGACCAAGAAGGAAAAACTCGGACACCTGTTCTCGAACCTCGACCATCAGTAGCGATGCGAGGCGCGCGGCGGCTCGGCATGGCCCGCAGCCGCAGTTGCGGGCGGCGAAGTATTCCATGGGATTAAGACATCACGGCCGTGAGCTGGCGCTCAAGGCGCTTTATCAGATCGATATCCGCGGCGGCGCTACGCGCGAGGATCTGGTGCTGTTCTTCGAGAGCTTCCCGGCCGACGAGCGCGCCCGCAAGTTCGCGACCATCCTGGTCGAAGGGGTGCGCGGTGAGCAGGAGGCGCTCGATCGCGAGCTCGCCGCGGCGCTGGAGCACTGGTCGGTGAAGCGGCTGTCGCGGGTCGATCATAATATTCTGCGGCTGGCGCTCTACGAACTGCAGCGACTTGACGACGTCCCGGCGCGGGTTACGATTGATGAGGCCATCGAGCTGGCCAAGCGCTATGGCGACAAGGATTCGGGACGCTTCGTCAACGGCGTGCTCGATCAGCTTGCCGGGCGCCTTGAGCTCAAGCACAAGGGCGAGGAGAGCGGTGCGCACAAGAGCGATTAGGGCAGTCGGATGGCTGGCGGCGGCCGCCATCGGGTTGACGAGTGGATGCGGTTACCAATTCGCCGCCGCGGATACCTCGGCGCTGCCGGCGACCGCCACCACTATCTACGTTTCCCACTTCGACAATCGCACCCGCATCAACGGGCTCAACGATGAGCTTCAGCTCCAGGTCGAGAAGGAGATTTCGAATCACAAGCGGCTGGTGCTGGTCGATAATCCGACCGGCGCCGATTTGACGCTGTCGGGCGACGTGACCCTCGACAACGAGGTGCCCACCACCTTCAACTCCGTCGCCGAGCCGACCCAATACACCGAGACCTTCGCGGTCGACGCGGCGCTGCGCGATAACAAGGCCAACAAGATCCTCTGGTCAACCAGCCACATGACGGCGATGTCCCGCTATTCCACCGTGGCCTCGTCGGTCATCCCGACGTCACCGACCTTCCTGCAAGGCAATCTGCGCGGCCGGGACATCGCCCAGATGACCGACCTCCAGGTCGCCCAGACCCAGCAATTTCAATCGCAGGAGCAGATGCTGCACGGCATCGCGAAGTCGATCTATTCCTCGATGGTCCAGGGCTTTTAGTTCCCGCGGTCGCCGGTTTGACGATTAGCGGCAGGGGCGGGCGAGTCGATGCCGGTTGAGCCTGCGATCGCGTTCCTGCGCAGCCTCTCCGCTACGCGCGAGATTCCGGCCACGGTCCTGATCACGGGGCCGAACCAGTTCCTGCGCGAATACGCGCTCGACGGACTGGCGCGCGCGATGCGCGCGCAGGGCTTCGAGTATCGTTCGTTCCAGGTTTCAGATGACGCCGACCTTGGCGCGATGCTGCACGAGTTGCACGCGCCTGATCTGTTCAGGCCGCGATGGCTGGCCGCCTGCCGGGTGTTGAAGAGCGTGCGTGAGGCGCCCGACGACGCGGAGGGCCGCGCGGCCGGCGGGCGCGGCAAGTCGGCCGGCGTCGAGGCCTCGCTGATCGACGCGATCGGCGACTTGCGCAGTGCGCAGAACCGGCTCGCAATCGTCTATGAACGCGACAATGCGCCGGCCAAGCTCCGGCGTGCGGTCGAACAGCACGGCCTGGTGGTCAATTGCATGCGGCCCTTCGACGATCATCTCGGCCAGTATGCGACCGTGTTCGCGCGCCTGCTCGACTGCCGGCTCGCGCCCGAGGCGGCCGACCTGCTGGCCGGCAGCTTCACCGGCGACCTCGGCGGCATCGCCAACGCCATCGCGAAAGCGGCGCTCGGTCATCAGGCCGGCGCGCTGTTGAAGGCGGCCGATTTCGCGACCGATACCAGCGGCCGCGCCCCGGAGCTGTTTGCGATTTCAGAGGCGATTGGACACGCCGATTTGGTGGCGGCGCTGGGGATGCTGGAGCGGGCGATGGCGGTGGGACGCGACGCGCTGGAAATCCTGGGCGTCGAGATCGTGCCGACACTGCGGCGCATGATGCTGGCGGCGGCGTTGCTTCGTTCGGGCAAGAGCGCGGGCGGCGTGGCGGCCGCGCTCGGGATGGCGCCGGGCAGCCAGCTCGCGGCGCGGGCGGTCGACGGCGCGCGGCGCTTCGGGGCCGAGCGTCTGCGCCGGGCTTACCAGGCCGCCTGCGATCTCGACGCGTCGATCAAGGCCGGCCTCACCAGCGAGACCCGCGAGGCGCTGGCCGGACTGCTGATCGATCTCGCGGCCGAACCGGCGC
>Ga0307372_10007180_pt1 | contig 16038 bp, 14 predicted proteins | sample OX1MG_FD_202533 | JGI IMG/M metagenome (GOLD analysis project Ga0307372, IMG submission 202533) | Soil microbial communities from Risofladan, Vaasa, Finland - OX-1 | ecosystem: Environmental > Terrestrial > Soil > Coastal area > Acid sulfate soil | place: Finland: Risofladan, Vaasa | collected... | reverse complement strand
CCAAGGCCTTGTCACTCAACGGAACATAGTCGCCGTCAAAGTTCGGTTGGACGTCGGCAGGCAGGATTGAAAATGCGCCCGCACAGTCACGACCCAATGCCCTGAGCAGCGAGAAGTCGTTGTCGTCAATCCGCAGCTCCCGCACCCATCGGTCGCGCTGGTTACCCTCGGGTACGAGATTTCCGAAGAATCGCGTACCAGGAGCGTCTGGGCCAAACGTTCCATTCTGTAGAGGCAGTGCGGCGGACAGCCGGAAGCCTCCTGCTACCCAAGCGGGGTCATAAACGAACTCGAAGCCGGATCCCACCTCACGTTCCCTGAGGCGGCCGACCAATCGGTCTCTATGCCAGACATGGAGAACTTCGCCGTTCACTTACCTGGGCCGATAGTGAGTTCCGCGTGAACAGTGGCCAGGGCTCCGGGCGTAACGCCACGCGGAATCACCCAGATATCCAGACCGAGCTGCTGGATCACATGGAGGGCCTTGCCGATTTCGGCAGTGCTCTTGCCACGCTCCAGTTCAGAAATGAACCGCGGACCCACACCCGACACACTGGCCGTCTGGGCAACGGTCACGCGATGGAGCCCCTTGCGGTGTTCACGTACCAGCCGTCCTAACTGGGCAGCGGAATCCACGCGACCGTAGATCGGATTTTGGTGACTTTTAGTGGCCATGGTAGCCTCCATAAAAATATTACCGTACGGGATGATTGTATATAAATAAATAATCAAGGTCAATGAATAATACCGTACGGGAATAATTCAAGTGCCCATTTTAGGTCGAAGCAGACTCTAACGCAGGGTCTGGGCCGCCCCCTACTACCCCAATAGCCACTGGCTAAGTCCACACACAAACTCACCATATTGCGATTCCTTCAGGCAGCCCACAGATGTTCTATATCCCTACAGCGACTGGGACCACAAAAAATGAGTCTTCCTCGGCTTCTGATTGGCCCCCCGCGTTGTCTTCCTATTTCGACCCCAAACCCATGGATTTCCGGCCTACCGACGCGGTGGGGGTGCTGCGCGTGCGCAGAGCTATAAACCAAAGCTCTGGCAAATTTGCTGCCCTGCGGCCGATCGTAAATCGAAATGCCTTCCTGGTGGGGTGCCTGGACTACACCGAACATTCCACCATCGAGCATCTGATCATCGGCTTCGGAGGGCGCTACGGCACCACCACGAAAGTAAGTGGGCTGATGCATGCGGTTGGAAATGCCAACAGCGTTGCTCCCACGGGAGCGATGCTGACCGCCATCGAAAACAACCTCCGCAGCGACTTCAAGACAGAAGTCATCATTTTCCACAACCATCCGCGCAACTGGTTCAACATCCTATTCGACAATGCCCCAATCGCCTCTGGCCAGGACCGAGCAGTCCTGCTGAAGCAGCTCATCGCTCCCCAGTCTATTGTCCGGACGCTATTGAATGGCGGCAGGGTGTTGTTCTACCTAGGCGAGAACGGCTTTGTGCGCCGCATCTACACCCCAGAGTTGCTCGACATACCAGATCGACTCGCCGAAACTTAATCAATGCGAGATCGATGCCTTGGTGATCATGGGGGACTGTTTAGATTTTTGTGTATTCTGGGCCATGAAGCGTGTCAGGGAGAATCGCAACAGAATGAAGTAGTTGGTTAGATTTAGAAAGTAATGGCCGGTAATTAGATTTGATACCACATGGGATATGAAATGTGTCCACGCGAAATAGGACGTGCCGTGCAACTCTGAATTTGCGACAATACACGTGTGACGACATCGACAAGTCTGCTGGATCCATTGCCCAATAACCATAGTGGGATGACAGTTTACCTGGCACGTATTCCCCAGATTCTGATACTCAGTTTTTCATTGTGGGGAGAACTTTGGGGAGAACTCTGTTTGAAGAAAATAGCGATACCCAGTAACGACGGGGCTTATAAGCCCGAATGTGATTGCGCCCCTGCCACCAATTTCGTTCAATCGATGTAATACGCTTTTTTACCAAGCGTCAATCAATTTTCGATGGCGGAATCGAACGCCAGTTGAAGCGGTGGTTCGCCGGCGAGCTCCACTATCCTGTTCCGCTCGCCTTTCCGAGGCGGCCATCGTGGCCGCCCGTTCGGTCAGACCAAAGCTGTGCTTTCGTCTTATGACCTCACCCGCCCCTGGCCACCATCTATTACTGCCGTCTGTTGATGAGCAGCCGCGTGGTGGTTCGTGGAGCTGTCGCGGAAGCACAAACCGTTCGCGGTGCAGCCATTTTCAATGACCGGCGATGGGCCGCGTGATGAAGGACGGCGCTTTGAGCCGCGCACCTCTGTAGGCTTTCACTTCGCCGAAGCGGCGATGCTGTTCCCAATCTTCACGCGCCACCTGGATTTCCTCCGCGGTGCGTGCCACAAAATTCCACCAGATGATAATGGGCTCCCCGAATGGCGCGCCGCCGATCAACACCGCGCGTGCCGGATCTTTCGTGCTGAGTTCGATCCCGCTACGATGAGCGCCGAGGTAGTGGAGTGCACCGGGGATCAGCTGTTTGCCATCGAGTGAGATTTTCCCGTCGATGACAACGAGCGCGTGCTCCCAGGCAGGATTCAGCGGCAGGCGCATCTTGGCGCTGGCTTCAAATTTGAGTTCCGCGCCCACCAGCGGTGAGAAAGCGCGCGCCTTGGAACGCTGGCCGGCCAGTTCGCCCATGAACAGGTGTACGCGTCCGCCGCCCGGCTCCAGCACCGGCAGGCCCGTGTAATGATCAAAACTGGGTGCCCGCTGGCGTTCCCGGTCGGGCAATGCCACCCACAGTTGCAAGCCATGGAGTTTTCCCGAATTCCGGGCCGGGGTTTCCTCCGCGTGGGCGATAGCCTGGCCGGCGGTCATGAGATTCAGCTCACCGGGGCGTGCCATGCCCGTGCAACCCAGGCTGTCGTTATGCAGTATCTCCCCATCGAATAACCAGGAAACGGTTTGTAGGCCGATATGCGGATGCGGCGCCACGTCCATGGCCTTGCGGTTACCGAAGGACAAAGGTCCATAGTGGTCGAAAAAGCACCAGGGTCCCACCAGGCGGCGCTGCCGGAGCGGCAGGGCGCGCACCACTGTGAGGCCGCCGCCGAGATCCGCATCGCGGGCGGGATAACTGACGAGTTCAGGCCGGGGTGCAGACTGAGTTTTGAGACTTTCTGCTTCAGGCGATGCCGCAAGCTTGCTCATAAGGGTTCTCCCGCTGAAGGATTCCAAGCGTAGCACCGGGCAGGGGTGCCGCCAGCGGCATTAGTGTGTACCCATTCCCCGCGGCATTGCCGGCGGAAGCCTTGCGGCCTTTGGCTCACCGGCCCTTGTTTCCGGATGCCCGCTTTCTTCATGCACTATACTGAAACCCGAGGCCAGTATCGGATGACGAAGCGGCTGACTGCAGAGGCGGATACCCATGACCACGGTTTTAATCGCAGATGATCACAGCATTTTCCGGGCAGGCCTGGTCAAGTTGCTACAGACACTGGCCGATGTCCAGGTGATCGCAGAGGCTTCCAGTGGCAGGGAGGCTGTGGAGTTGGCCGGCACGGCTCATCCGGACATCGTGATCATGGACCTGGCAATGGGTGAGGTAAACGGACTGGACGCCACTGCACAGATACATGCGCAGCACGCTGACATACGTGTAATCATTCTATCCATGCATGCCAACGAAGAATATGTGGTGCAAGCGTTGAGTTCCGGAGCCTCCGCGTACGTATTGAAAGAGGCGACGCCGGATGAACTCAAGCTGGCCATAGAGGCGGTCTCGCGCGGTGGTATTTTTTTAAGCGCCGCCATCTCCAAGCGCGTAGTGGAAGAATATTTTGGCCAAGCCGCGGGAAAGCCCGGCCAGATACAGCACCTGACTCCAAGACAAAAACAGATTCTGCATCTGATATCGGAAGGCAAGAACGTCAAGCAGATCGCTTTTGAGCTCAAAGTGAGTGTCAAGACCGTCGAGAGTCACCGCGCGCAACTCATGGAACGCCTGGGAATCCCCAATGCTGCGGCGCTGGTGCGTTATGCCGCACGGCTTTCCCCGCTTTCAAGCAAGTAAGTGCGGCGCAATCGCTTCATTATAAGACAGCAAAGACAGCAGATCAGTAATTGATGGTCATCACCAGGGGCTCGACCGGTGTGGCGCTCGCCTTGCTGCGCCGGAGGGGCATTTGGCTATAAACGGGTATTATCTGGGCTGTGCCGTCACCCACACCGGCTACGCTTTCGGAGTCCGTAGTGTTGGCAGAACTGACCCTTGAGCCGAAACTCACGGCATAGGCGGTATTTCTGGAGCAGCTCAAGGTCACCGCACCCCGGGCTGCGGTGCTACTCGGACTGGCGGCCGGCGCACCACTGGCTAAGTTCTGCATGCCGATGCGGCATTCTCTGATGACATTGACGGAAACCACGAATTGCCCCCGGCCGGTATTCGCCGAGGCCGCAATAGGCGCCAACGCCAGTGTTACTGACAAAGCTGCCAACACCCCAAAATGAAAATGTCTGAACACCTGGCTTTCCTCCAAAATACGCCTGCACGCAGGCTCACAATCGATTAAGCACTGCAGGGCCGTTGCTAGAGGATGGAACGAGGAGCCGCAGGCTTTTCGGAGCATGGTCGCTGCCGAAGGTCTGCTCGCGGCGGTCCCGCCATCCTGGGGCTCAGGCCCTTTAGATCGGTGACTTTGCGTCCCCGCCTTTCGACGGGTTTGCCTTTGTCGCAGGATCATTTATAGCAAAGGGGGCCGGGATAAACAGTTGGGCAATCCCCGGAAGTTATTAGGGATTAATCTGGTGCCGGCTTAGGGACCCTTTGCAGGGCTGGTGGGATCCTGATTCATGGGCGGCGGGATTGTGGTTGCAGGCAGGGTAACTCTCCGCAAGTGCTAACCTACAGCGTTATCGGGACTGTAATCATCCAAAAAATGAAGACTGCCGAATGAAACTAATCTGGCCTGCGAGTCTGCGTGCCTCTCTGTTGGCTTTGGTGGTGATATGTATCCTGCCGGCCATAGTGCTCGCGACCTACACGGCTATTGAGCGGTATCACACTTCAATCACCTATGCCTACGGCGTCAGCAAGCTGGCGGCCGATGCGGTCGCCGGTCGTTACCAGAGCCTGGCCTCGAAGAGTCATGACTTATTATTGGTCATGGCGGTATTACCCGCAGTCAATGCCCCGGCGGGCGAGTGCAGCCGGGCCTTGGCAGCACTACGCGCGCACATGCCTGCGTATGACAATTTGGACGTGATTTCCCCGCACGGCGATGTTGTCTGCAGCGCGGTGCCCTTCACGCACCCCGTCAATGTGTCCGACCGGGGCTGGTTTAAGCGTGTGATGCTGACATACAGATTTACCAGCGACGTTATCCCGGAAGGACGCATTACCCATGGTGGGCTGCTGCTTTTCTCGATGCCGCATTTTGACGGCAAGGGGAAGCTCATTGGCGCAATAAACGCTGCGGCGTCACCTCTGACATTGGAACCCCCCGCTGACGAGATAACCTTATCCCGCTACGCCCAGATAACGATATTCAGCACCGATGGCACGGTGCTGATGTACTACCCAAGGGCGCAAGGTTTCACCGGCAGCAATCAATCACAAGCTGCTTTGTTCAAGGCAGCACAAAGTTCGAAGCGCACCCTCAATCGCGCGCTGCCTGGAATTGACGGAAAGATGCGGTTTTACACCCTGCGGTACCTAAGTACTGATGTGCCCGGGGCCGGAATCTACATCGCCAGCGGCATAGATGAGGGCTTCATACAACGCCTGGCCTTCCTGCCGCTGGCACGCGACCTGGCGATCATTGCCGCCATTATGCTGTTTATTCTCGTGTCTACCTGGTGGTTTTCCACGGCATTTGTCAAACGACGCGTACAGCCTTTGTTGCAGACCTTGCAGCGCATCGGCGCGGGTGAGGCGGGTGCGCGCACGGGTCTTGCGGAAAGCCCTGGGGAAATAGGAGTCATTGCCCGTGGCGTGGATGGCATGGCAGAGAATCTGGAGGCGCGAGTCGCGGCCCAGCGTATTGCCGAGAGCGCCCGCGACACCAGTGAGGAACGCTATGGCGAATTGGTGGAACAGTCCTCCGACACCATCATGGTGCGGCGCATCAACGGCGATCTGACATTCGTGAATGAGGCTTTCTGCCAGATGTTAGGTTACAGCCGTGATGAATTATTGAAGATGCGTGTCACGGATCTGGTGGCCGAATCCAATCTGCGTGGTCACCGGCTGAAGATCGGGCAATCAGCGCGTTTCGAGTCCTGGATGCGACACAAGGATGGCCATAACGTTCCAGTCGAAGTAACCACCATGCGGCTCAAGAATGGCGATATCCAGTCCATCCAGCGCGATATCAGTGAGCGGCTGGAAGCGCAGCGCAAGCTCGAAGAAAGCGAGCGCCAATACCGCGAACTGGTGGAACAGGCCATGCTGGGGATTTTTGTGCGTCGGCCGACAGGCGAGATCATTTTCGCGAACCAGGCACTTTGTGGTATGTCCGGTTACAGCCGTGCTGAACTGTTAAGTATGCACATTACGGCTCTAGTGGAATCAGATGCCGCTGCGATTCAACGCGTGCAGCAGATAGCCATCGGTGAATACCTGAGCTTTCAGTCCCGCTTGCGCCATAAGAGCGGTAGGAGCGTGCACGTGGAGGTTAGTGCTCACCGGCTCGATAACCGGAATCTCCTGCTCATGCTCAATGATGTCAGCGCCCGAGTGATGGCCGAGCAGCGGTTCGCGGATGAGCGCAATTTCGTTTTCCACGCCCTGGATACCCTGCCGGGCGTGTTTTACGTGTTCAATGCCGAGGGGCGTTTCCTGCGCTGGAACCGGCAAATGGAAGAGACCACGGGCTACGACATGGAGGAAATGGGACGTATCAGTTCAGCCGACATCGTGCCTCCGGAGCGCCGGGCCAGCCATCGCGAGACAGTGGGAGAAATTTTGAACGGCATGGGTGCGGAAGGTGAGACCGAACTTTATTGCAAAGACGGCAGGCGCATACCTTATCACTATGTGGCGCGTCATTTCGAGTGGCAGGGCCAGCATTGCGTGGTCGGTATGGGCGTGGATATGACGGATCGCAAGGAAGCGGAACGGCGCGCGCAGATCTATTTGGAGGAGATGCAGCAACTTTCGGCGCGCATCCTGGAAACCCAGGAAGAAGAACGCCGGAACTTGGCCCGTGAGCTGCATGACGAGCTGGGTCAGGGATTGACCGCCGTACTGCTCGGTCTGAGGGAGCTGGCGCACCAAACTGACCCGGATGCCCTGGCAACCCAGATCAAGGCTACGTCCGCCATCATGACCGGCCTTGCACAGGAGGTGCGCGCCTTGTCGTTGAATTTGCGGCCGTCGGTGTTGGACGACCTGGGGCTGGCGGCAGCGGTGCGCTGGTATATCCGGGAGCGGGTTGAATCCGCCGGTTTGAGGGCGGTCTTGACCATAGAAAAGAATCTGCCGCGCCTGTCAGCAATCCGGGAAACCGCTTGTTTCCGGGTTTTGCAGAGCGCGCTGACGAACGTGCTGCGCCATGCAAATGCACAGGAAGTCCAGGTGGGATTGCATCACGCAGACGGGAATTTGGTACTTGAGATCCACGACGATGGCCGGGGGTTCAAGCTGAAAGCGGCCCGCCAAGCCGCCTTGGGGGGCAAAAGCCTCGGCCTGCTGGGCATGGAGGAGCGCGTACGGCTTGCGGGGGGCAGGTTTGCAATCTCCTCGATTCCAGGGCAGGGCACGCAAATACGCGTCGAACTGCCAGTGGCCTGATCTTGCAGGGCACGATAATGACTATAATCTACCCACGGCTATTCTGGCCCTAAACCGCAGCTGAATTTAGGGGATTCCCCGATGGTGTTGCCATACTTCGAGTTACAAACTGAACCCCAGAATTACACATGGCCGAGCTTAAGATTTTTGCTCGGCAATTTATATTGAAACGATGCCCGAAATGAAAACACGCACATTGCCGGCATGAGACGCTCATGAGAGTGGTGCTGGTGGATGACAATGCATTGTTTCTCAATACCTTGTCGGAACAATTGTCACGAAAACCTGGAATTCAAGTCGTTGGCAGTGCCAACAACGGCGGCGACGGCTTAATGTTGGTTGCGGAACTCAACCCGGATGTGGTGATCGTGGATCTCGCCATGCCGGATATGAGTGGCCTGGAGGTGGCGCAGCGTTTGAAAAGCGGCTTACACCCGCCACGGGTAGTGGTGCTTTCCCTCTACGATGAACCCGAATATCGGGAAAGCGCGCAACTCGTGGGAGTGGATGCCTATATCGTGAAGGACGCAGTACATACGGATTTAATGCCGGTTTTATCCGGCCTTATGACCCGAAAGGCGGCAGCATTGGGATGCTGAAACGCCGAATTTGCCTCCGACATCCCGCATGATGTTTCTACAAGAGTGTTGATAATGACGACCAAGACACATAGCGAAGAAGCCAGCACACCTGAGTTCAACGAGAAACAGGAAGTAGCCCGGCTACTGGCCAAATTTACCTTTCTGCCGCGTTTCTCCAGCCAGCTGGAAAGGCTGTTCCTGCTTTCCTATGCTCACCATCACCGTGCGCGTATGCGCATTACTCTGGCATTCGGCTTGCTTCTGTACTTATTGGCCGGGATTCTTGATCTGCATCTCGACCCCGCGGTCCGGAATACCCTGTGGCTGATCCGTTATGTGTTGACCGCACCGCTCATCGCGGGCGCTCTGGGAGCGGCATTCTGGATGAAGCGCGATGCGGCGTTGCAGGTGGTATACGCCATGGCGGTCGTGACGGCGGGAGCCGGGACAGGGTTGGCGATATTTCTCTATCCGCAAACCGCTGCCTATGGTTACACACTCAGCCTGTTCATCATTTTGTTCTATATTTACGTGATTTCCGGTATGCGCATCGGCTATGGGTTGCCAAGCGCCCTGTTGGTGACCGGCTGGTATCTGGTCGGCGCATTCCTGAGTGAGCCGTTCTCCGGTGCCGCTGATAGCATGCCGATTGCCCAGCTGGTGGTCGTCAATCTGGTGGGTATCTATGCGGGTTATCGTCTGGAACGGGAAGCGCGTCGCAGCTTTCTGCATGGCAGGATGGTGAGACTGCTGAATGATGAAATGGTGGAACTGGCAGGGGTTGATGAACTCACCGGACTCGCGAACCGGCGGCGCATGGATGAGTTTTATGTCAACACCTGGGCCAGGGCGCAGCGCGACAAGGCAGAATTGACCCTGTTGCTCGTGGATGCGGATTATCTGCGGCTCCTGAATGACCATCTCGGCCGCCACATCGGCGATATCTGCCTGCGCAAGCTGGGGACCGTCATCCAACATTACCGGAAACGCGCCGGTGACCTTGCCGCCCGCTATGAAGGCGGGAAATTCCTGGTGGTTCTTTACGCCTGCAGCGAACGCCACGGCCGCACGATCGCAGAGCGACTGCGTCAGGATATTGAGAGCCTGAATCTGATGAACCCCGCATCGCCCGCGGGTTGGACCGTAACCGTGAGCATCGGCGTGCATACCGTGGTACCCACGCGTAACCAAAGCTCCGCCAGCGCCATGCTGTCGGTGGAAACCTTGCTGTACATGGCAAAAAAACACGGACGCAATTGCGTGGTGAGCGACAAGGACGCGGCCACGGGGAAGGCCGCCGCTATTGAGGAAGCCGCATCCCAGTCGGACAAAACCCAGGTGTTGCCCAGATCCGAAGTCGCCAGAGCGCTGTGAACACCCCTGGGAATGATCACAACTCAATACAGTCAAAGGCTGTGTTGGTAGTCACAGCCGTTTCGTAGTCGACGTCCTGCCTGGCAAAGCCGAATAATTGCAGAAAATCCCGTTTGTATCCTGCGTAGTCGGTGATCTCAAAGAGAGTTTCGTTGTTGACCTGTGGCCACAACGCCTTACAGGACTGCTGCACGTCATCGCGCAGCTCCCAATCGTCCAGCCGTAAGCGACCCTGTTCATCGGTTGCAGGCGGTCGGGCATCTTGTGGATAGAGATATTCCCGAAACAAGCGATTCTGCTGTTCAATCGTGCCCTCGTGTAGTCCTTTGTCCTTCATTATTCGAAATACCATGGCGAGATATTGCGGGATTACCGGGATCGCGGCACTCGCTTGAGTAACGACAGATTTCATTACCGCAACATAGGCACCCAGACCGCGAATCAGGAAACGTTTGCGAATGGCTTCGGCTGTGTCTTCGAGATGTTGCTTCGCGCGGCCGAGGGTCCCATGCCGGTAGATAGGCCAGGTGACTTGCGTACCGATATAGCTAAAAGCCACGGTCTTTGCGTTCTGTGCCAATACTCCCGCGTTGCTTAATGCCTCGATCCAGAGGGCCCAATCCTCGCCTCCCATGACAGCGACGGTGTCACGGATCTCTTGTTCCGTTGCAGGCTCGATAGAAACGTCGACCAGCATGTCGCGATCGGTATCAATCGATTTCGCCTTATAGGCACCGCCAATTGGTTTCAGCGCGGAGCGGATGAGCTCTCCGGTATCCGGCAGGCGACGCACGGGAGCCGCCAACGAATAAATAACCAGATCGACCTGGCCACCCATCTCCCGCTTGATTAGATCGATTGCGCGGGCGCGCGCTGCATGCGAAAAAGCATCGCCATTGATGGATTTGCTCTGCAAACCGGCTTGTTTGGCAAACTTGTCGAATGCCGCCGAGTTGTACCAGCCTGCGGAGCCGGTTTTGACGTTGCTGCCGGGCTTCTCAAAGAACACGCCGAGCGTCGCAGCGCCGAACCCGAAGGCCGCCGTGATCCTGGCGGCCAAACCGTAACCCGTGGAGGCACCGATTATCAATACACATTTCGGTCCATCCGTGCGCGTACCCAGGGCTTTCGTGGAGTTGATCTGTTCAAGTACGTTCATCTCGCATCCCACCGGATGGGCCGTGGTGCAGATGAACTGCCAAACTTTGGGTTTGATGATCACGCAGGTTCCCCTCGGCGCGGCCGAGCGCTCATTCTAACTTACGCGCCCCGGAAAGAGATCGTCTATATTTACTTGAGTGGGAGCGACGGCATAGGTTGTGTCAAACGGCGATACTCAGTGGGTGCTGCGCTTGAAAATCCAAGCGACCATAACGCCGAATGTCAGATCATGGGTGCGGCTTACCAGCGGGCTGTTGATGAAGCTGGCGCCGGCCAGGCTTGTGTAGCTGATGAACGAACCGTACACCATATCTCCGCGGTGCAGGCTGCCGCCCACTGACAGCGTGTAACCCCCGTAGCCCCCGAGGGCGGTGTAGGTAGGGCGTTCCGGGTTGGCGTACTGCGGTGCCACACCATAGATGTACTGGAAATAATCCTGACTACCGTAGATGAGAGACACGCCGGAATCAATGCTGAAACCATGAGTGTCGTCACCCACGTGATGCACGAATTCCACGCGCGGCGCGAACACGAAACCGCGGTGGTGCAGAGTAAGCGCATGCGCGCCGACAGCCGCGCGCAGCGGCAATACAGCAAATACCTGGGTAGTTTCCTTGAAATTGTTCCAGATGCGGTAACGTAGCGCCGGTCCGGCTTCGCCCATCCAGTCCAGGTTCGGCATCCCCTGGCGTTCATGGTCGCGGGATGAATCCACAGCCACTGAGCCGGCGAAATCCACTTCCAGGGACAGACGCTTGCCACTCAGCAATTTTCCCCGTACCTGATCGCGGTTCACGTCCAGGTAACGGCTGTGATAGATGACATATGGAAACGGCAATAGCAGCGTGCGGTGCTCGTCCGCGCCCGGATAATCCGGAAAACGGATGCCGCCAAGCCCGAGGCCGATTTCAAATTGCGATGCCTGCGATTCGCTTTGCCCGGACGCATGTGCTGCAAGCGGTGCCAAGGCGCACAATATGAAACAAAGAAATGTGGTTAAGGAGAAAGAAGATAAACGAACCGCCTTGATCTCAAGCAGCCATGCATGCATCTAAGCCGGGTCCACCGGCGTGGTGCCGCCGCTGAAATCCGTTTTCGCCTGTGCCAGCCGGTAACGGCGTTCGCTATGCCAGTGCCGCAGGTTGCACAATACGGTCCCGGCATAGATCAGGCGGAAGAACTGCAAGCGCCACCATACCCTGCGTGAATCGAACAAATCGCCGGCCAGCATTGAGATGACCCCCTGCTCGACATTCCAGATATTGTGTGGATTGCGGAATATTTTCCGCATCGCCGGCGAATTGAAACGGTAGATGAAGAAGGCGAAGCGGCGCATGCCGGCCCGCAGGCGCTGTTCCAGACGTCGTTGCAGCGCCGTTTCGCGTTCCGGTTTATGCAGCGCGGTATCAACCACTGCGGCGGTTTGTTCGGCTCCGCTCATGGCGAGATATACGCCGGAAGAAAATACCGGATCGAGGAAGGCGAAAGCATCTCCCACCAACATCCAGCCGGGACCGCCGATGATACTGGCATCATAGGAATAATTGCCGGTGACGCGCACCTCGTCGCCGATCAGGGTGGCTTGCCCGAGCCGCGCCCAGAGCGCGGGATTGAGTTTGAGCGTATCAAACAGGAACTCGTGGGTGCGCCCGCGGCGCCGCTTCAGATAATCCGGGCGGCACACCGCTCCGACACTCATCACCCCATCCGGCAAGGGGATCATCCACATCCAGCCGTGCTCGAAATTGTAGATACTGATATTGCCGGCGTCATTGCCGGGACGCTGTACAGCGCCGCGGAAATGGCCGAAGATCGCGGCACTCTGGTGTTCGACATTTTTTCGTCTGAGCTGCTTGCGACTGGCAAGAAAGGCGTCGCGGCCGCTGGCATCGAGCACATAGTGGGCCTGCACCCGGTACGTACGGCCGTCTTCTACACGGACCTCCGCCAGCGAATCGCGCGGTCCGCGCTGCTCCAAAGATATTATCTCTGCGCCTTCACGCGCATCCACGCCCTGCGTACGCGCATGCTCGAACAGCATCTGGTCAAAATCCTGTCGCCAGACTTGGAATGCGTGTGGCGGACTGTTGCCTAGTGCCTGGGCGAAGGGGTAGGTGTTGTAACCGTCGGCATTGTCAGCCTCAAAATCCGCACCCCGTTTATACACTCCAAGTGCACGCACCTTATCCAGCACACCCAAGCGCTCAAGCACCGGCAGGTTCATGGGCAACAAAGACTCGCCGATGTGGAAACGCGGATGGCGCGCTTTTTCCAGTTGTATGACCGACCATCCGTGTCTGGCCAACAAAGCAGCCGCCGTACTGCCACCGGGACCGCCCCCAATCACCAACACGTCGCAACGTTCGTCATCGATGCGAGTTGCCTGCTCGTGGCCCATATCACCCACCCGCCGCACAGCCAAGGGCCATAAGACACCGCTCGTAATAGCCCCGCATACGTCGCCTCCCGCATTTGAATCTGATATCGTTGTTTTTGGATAAAAACATAATCTAAAGACGCATCGGTGCTTCTGCGCCCGATCGTTTGGATACCCCGGACTAACCCCGCCCGTTAATTCCTTAGAATCCACCCACAAGGCATAACGGCATGGCTCATCGCGTTGAACTATACTCCTGCCAGGTAACTGCGAGTGACCTCGTACGCCTGGAAACAGTCTACCTTCCCCGTCTGCATACCGAAGAGTCAGTTCGTTACCGGCGGTTTACGTCGCTGCGGCGCAGACTGGAATGGCTGGCCGGGCGGGCCTTGGTATTGGAAGCGCTGCCGCAGGTTCTTGGCCCAGTCGACGGGCACGAGCTGCGCACGGGCAGCAACGGAAATATCACCTATGCGGATGCGCCCATACATCTGAGCCTGAGTCACAGTCGTGGCCTGGTAGCCCTGACTATCGCGACGATTCCAACGGGCATGGATGTGGAAAGGGTGTGTATGCGTTCAGTCGTCGCGCATCCGCAACAAGTGTTTACACCCGCTGAAGCTGCACATGTTGCACAGGTGGGCGCGCCTGAGCGGCCACGACTGTTTTACCGTTACTGGACGCTCAAGGAGGCCGTTTGCAAGGCAGCGGGCCTCTCCATCTGGGAGGGTCTTGCGGCGGCACGATTTGATCTGCGCTCGGCGCCGGTCTTCACTGGCACGACTGCACGGCTGCAGGGTCCCTGGCGGTTCTGGTCGGCGGGTATTGATACTCACTGGCAACTGGCAGTCGCCGGCCATGCGGCGTTGCCGGTACCGGCATTGACGGCCTGGCGCATATCGCTGCCGGGTTCGCGAGAGAAATTGGAGTTGGATGCGCTTTGCAGTTTTGCACACGGGTGATGTTAGTGGGTTTAACGTGAACGGCTTTTGGGAGAAGCTGTTTACGTGATGACAGAAGATCGGTCTATGCCACAATACCCCCGCTTGGTAATCGCGGATGATCGGGGAAGGCAGTGACTGAGGGAATTGGGAGATTTTGCATTAGCCGTTGGTCCGCCTGGGCTCCGGGTGTGCAGGATCTGTCGGCTTGGCATGCCTGGATCAGGGGAACCAGGTTCGAAGCGCCGGATCAACAACCCGACGTGAGCTTTCTGCCAGCGCTGCTGCGTCGGCGTCTGGATCGCGTCGGCCGTATGGCCTTGCAGGTGGCTTGGCGTTGCGCCGAGGGCCATTCTGGCCTGCCACTGGTGCTCGCTTCGCGTCATGGCTCCCTGGCCCGCACCATGGAGTTGCTGGAGTGCCTGGCCCGGGACGAACCGCTCTCGCCCGCAGCTTTCAGTTTGTCGGTACACAACAGTTCGGCAGGTCTGTTTTCCATTGCACGCGCCGATAGAAGCCCGGCTACTGCTTTGGCGGCTGGCCCCAGAACCATGGCGGCAGCAGTGTTGGAAGGCGTCGGCATGCTGACGGAAGGCGCATTTGCAGTGTTGGTTGTTTATGCGGACGAAACCCCGCCGCCGGAATACCGGATCTATGTGGAAACCGATGCGCCGGTATTCGCATTAGGATTGTTGCTGACCGTCCCCGATGGCAAACAACCACTCTGCCAGCTGGCGCCAGTACGCAGTATTGCGACGGGGCTGAGCCCGGAAGTGGCGCTCATGAAATTCCTGGTGGATGATGTGCCGGTGGCGAGATTGGATGCGGGCGAGTCGGGCTGGCAACTGGAGCGGTTAAGTGCGCATACTTGAAACGCTGAGCTATGGTTATGGGTACCGCGCCACTCAGAATCAATTCCGCAGCCGTTTCCAGCGCGTGGCTGCCCGGACATGATTGAACCTTCCCGTGAAACAAGCTGGTCGAGGCAGGCCTTTTTAAGAATCAAGTCGCATTGGCTGCTGACAATGCTGGGTACCGCGGGCTACATAGCATTGTTCATGGTTGGCTATTTCTGGTTGCTCAGACATCCGATGTTTCCGGTAACGGTAATTCCGTTGACCAGCCTTGATCGGCTGATCAGCTTCCAGCCCTGGAGTGTGGTGTTGTATGCGTCTTTGTGGCTATACATCTCGTTGGTTCCCATGCTGCTCCACAGCCTACGCGAATTGCTCTTTTACCTCAGAGAGGTCACCTTCCTGAGCCTGGCAGGGTTCGCGATTTTCTTTTTCTGGCCAACGGCCATTCCAAAACCGGATATAGATTGGGCGCACTATCCATCTATTGAGTTTCTCAAATCGGTGGATGCCTCGGGTAATGCCTGCCCTTCTTTACATGTGGCGTTTGCGGTCCTGACCTGTATCTGGTTGCGCCGGCTGCTTAAGCAGTTGGGCGCGCCCGCCATCCTGCGTATTCTCAATGGGTGTTGGTGCGCAGGGATCGTCTATTCCACATTGGCCACGAAACAGCATGTAGCAATCGATATGGAGGCCGGTGTGGTCTTGGGATTGGGTGTGGCGATATTGCACCCGCTCTTTCTTCCCCGCTCGCACATCCTGCACGGTGAGCTTGAATAAGGATACCGGCCACAAACCGGCGAACAAATTCCACAAATACATGCTATGTCTTGCGATGGATGAAAATTGGACATTAAAATGCCATGTTTGGAATGCACCCCGCAACTACCTGGATCAATTTATAAACATGGGTGCTCGGTTGGTAAGCCCCAAAGGGCTTTAGCCCAACTGTATATAATCAGGCCCTGTATTTTGTC
>Ga0307372_10007179_pt1 | contig 16045 bp, 14 predicted proteins | sample OX1MG_FD_202533 | JGI IMG/M metagenome (GOLD analysis project Ga0307372, IMG submission 202533) | Soil microbial communities from Risofladan, Vaasa, Finland - OX-1 | ecosystem: Environmental > Terrestrial > Soil > Coastal area > Acid sulfate soil | place: Finland: Risofladan, Vaasa | collected... | reverse complement strand
TTGGCCGACGCCGTGGTCTTCCCGGAGCCCTGCAGCCCGGCCAGGAGGATGACGGTGGGGGGCCTGCCGGCGTAGGAGAGCTTCAGGGTCTCGCCGCCGAGGATCGCCACGAGCTCCTCGTTGACGACCTTGATGACCTGCTGCCCGGGGCTGAGGTTCTGGGAGAGCTCGAGTCCGGCGCACCGCTGGCCTACCGCCTCGGTGAAACGCCGGGTCACCCCGATCTCCACGTCGGCCTCGAGCAGGGCGGTGCGGATCTCGCGGAGGACCTCGTCGATGTCCGCCTGGGTCAGCCGTCCCCGGCTTCGCAGACGGCTGAGGATCCCCTCGAATCGGTCGGTCAGGCTCTCGAACATGGGGTCTTCAGGCTACAGGACCCCGGCTGGTGACGTGCCTCCCCCGGCGCCCCGATCAGACTCGACAGCTCAGATCAGACCCGCCTCGGACTCAGTCAGAACAGCGCGTCCACGAACGCCACCGGATCGAAGTCGACGAGATCGTCGACTCCCTCCCCGAGGCCCACCAACTTCACCGGCAGGCCGAGCTCCTGCTGGATCGCCACCACGATCCCCCCCTTCGCCGTCCCGTCGAGCTTGGTCAGCACCACCCCGGACACGTCCACCGCTTCGAGGAACACCTTCGCCTGGGCCAGGCCGTTCTGACCGGTGGTGGCGTCGAGCACCAACAGCACCTCCACCACCCGGCCCGGGGACCGGTCGGCGACCCGCCGGATCTTCTTCAGTTCCTCGATCAGGTTCACCTTGTTGTGGAGGCGGCCGGCGGTGTCGGCGAGCACCACCCCGTGCCCCCTGGAGGCGGCCCGCTGCACGGCGTCGAAGACCACCGAGCTCGGATCGCCGCCCTCCGAACCCCGGACGATGTCGGCCCCGGCCCGCGACGCCCACATGGCCAGCTGCTCCCCCGCCGCCGCCCGGAACGTGTCGCCCGCGGCCAGCAGCACCTTGGTGCCCGCAGCTGACATCCGGTTGGCCACCTTCCCCACCGTGGTGGTCTTGCCCACCCCGTTGACGCCCACGAACAGCCACACCTCCACCGGGCGCCGCTCGCCCCCTGGCTCTCCGACGGGCTCGGCCCCTGGCTCTCCGACGGGCTCTCCGACGGATCCTCCGCCGGAGCCATGCCTCTCGGGCGAGCCGGGCACGGCCAAGGCGGCGTCACCGGTCGAGAGCACGCCGACGAGATCCGACTTCAACGCGTCGACCAGTGCATCAGGACCGACGATGTCCCCGCGCTTCACCCTGGCCCGCAGGGCGTCGAGTAGGGCGTCCGTCGCCCCCACACCGACGTCGGCCCTGATCAGCGCCTCCTCCAGCTCGTCCCAGGTGCCGTCGTCGACCTTTCCCCGAGCTCGTACCGACCCCAGGTAGCCCGAGAGGAGCCCGCGGGCCTTGCCCAGGCGGCTCCGGTAGGAGACCGGCCCGACGGCCGGAGGGGTGCCCTCCACACCGGCGGCCGGGGCCTCCTCGTCGGGCATCCGGGTCGGGGCCACCTCGGCGCCCGGGGTGGCCTGGGCGATCCTGGTGGCCTCGGCGCTCCGGTCCAGCTCGACATCGGTGGTGGCGTCGCTGGCCACCTCGCCCGGGGGGACCCGGCTCTTGGCGCCCCGGCCGCGCAGTCGCAGCGCCAGCGCCACGCCGCCGCCCACCGCCAGCACGGGGACGGCGACGGCCAGTCCGATGCCGACATCGGACGCAGCGGCCGCCACGGCGGGGTCGATCACTGGTCGGCGCCGGCGGCCGGCTCGGCCCCGACGACCTCATCACCCGGCCGCCCTCCGGAGGGCGGAGGCCCCGCGCCCTCGGGAGGCTGGCGGGCGAGGGGCGGCGGCGGTGACTGGGGCACGACCTGGGGCCGCACCGCGTCGAACGAATCCGGCACCGGTGAGTGGAGCTCGGGCCCGGAGCCCTTGTCGGGTCCGGCCCCTGTTCTGTCGAAGGCCGTGGCGTCGAAGGACGTGGAGTCGTGGGACGTGGAGTCGTGGGACGTGGAGTCGTAGTCCTCGGGGTCGTAGGCCGTGCCGTCGATCCCCGTGCTGTCTCCCTGGTGGCGCGGAACCCTCTGGCTGATCACCTTCGAGGAGCCACCGGGGGCCATAGTGACCCCGTAGAGGGCGTCGGCCGCCTCCATGGTGCGCTTCTGGTGGCTCACGATGATCAGCTGGGCCTCCCCCCTGAACTCGTGGACCAGGCCGAGGAATCTCTGGAGGTTGACGTCGTCCAGAGCGGCCTCGACCTCGTCCATCAGGTAAAAAGGCGAAGGCCGGCTCCGGAACACGGCGAACAGGTAGGCGAGGGCCACGAGGGACCGCTCGCCACCCGACAGCAGTGACAGCCTTCGGACGTTGCGGCCGGCCGGGCGGACCTCCACCTCGACCCCGGTGTCGAGCAGGTCCTCGGGGTCGGTCAGGGAGAGCCGGCCGGTGCCTCCGGGGAACAGCGAGGTGACCAGGTTCGAGAAGTGCTCGTTGACGTCGGAGAAGGCGGCGTCGAAGACGTGCATGATCTCGTCGTCGAGAGTCCGGATGAGGTGGTGGAGCTCCCGCCGGGCCGAACGCACGTCCTCCACCTGAGCCTCGAGGAACTGGTGGCGCTCACTGAGCTCCGAGAGCTCCTCGAGTGCCAGTGGGTTGACCGGGCCGAGGGCCGCCAGCTCGGCCTCGAGCTGGCCGATCCGGGTGGCGGGGTCGGAGCCCTCGGGGAGCTCGGGTACCGGGGCGGACATGGCCGCCTCCGGTGGGCATGCCAGCTCCCGCCGCAGGGCCTCGACCACCGACTCACGTCGGATGCTCGCCTCGACCAGGTCCAGCTCGACCTTCTGGAGACGGCCGCGGGCGGCGGCCAGCTCGTGCTCGTTGGCGGACCGCTGGCGGCGCAGCTCCTCGAGCCTGGCCCCACCGGCGCGGACCGCCTCGAGCTGGAGCCGGTAGCGATCGCGCAGTTCCGCCAGGGCCAGGTCCAGACGGTCCTGGGCCGAGGCCACCACGACCAGCAGCCGCTCGACGGCGGTGGCGTCCGCTTCGAGTCGCCTCCTCCGCTCGGCAGCCTGGCGCCGCTCGTCGGCGTGGCCGGTCAGCCTGCGCTCGACCTCCTGCAACCGCTCGGCCAGCACCCGTCGGCGCTCGACCAGACCGGCTGACCGCGCCTCCCACACCCCTCGCATGGCGGCGGCCTCGGCGATTCTCTCGTCGATCCGCCGCCGCTCCCCCCGGGATGCTCCCGCCCGCTCGGCCGCCCCGGCCCTGGCCGCCTCCAGGCCGGGGAGCTCCTCGCGGAGCTGCACCCCCCGAGCCGAGTCCCGGAGGATCCGGTCGCCGAGCTCGGCATGGTCGCGGCGGATCTCCTCGAGCTCGGCCACCAGAGCCGACAGGTCGGCCGCCACCCGCTGACGGGCCGACCGGGCCGCCTGGTGGGCGGCCTCATTGCGGTCGTCGGACCGGACCGCCTCGGCGGCGGCGGTCATGGTCGCGTCCACCCCGGCCCTGGCCGCCCTGCGTTCCTCCGCGGTCTCCGAGGCGGCGGCGGTGGCCGCGTCGGCCCGCGCCCTCGCCTCTTCGACCAGGGCGGCGGTGACCACTCCGCCCGCGGCCCGGACCCGCCAGCCGGTGGAGGAGAACCGGTCCCCGTCCTTTGTCACGACCACCAGGTCGGGACGGGCCAGGGCCAGGTCGATGGCCTCGGACCATCCGCCCCGGGCACAGCACGACCCGGCCAGCAGCGTGTCGAGCGCGGCATCCAGGCCAGGAAGGTGGCGGTCGCCGGGTCGCGGCCGCACGTGCCGGTGGATCGACTCGGTCCCGGCCGGTTCCGGGTCCTCGGCGCCCGGCCCCGCGTCGCCGACGGACGATTCGGTGAGGGCCAGCACGGCGCCGGTGGCCCCGCCCTGGCGCAACCGGGACAGCGCGGCCTTGGCCGGCGCCCGGCCCGACACGACCACGGCCGCCACCGAGGCCCCGGCCGCGGCCTCGAACGCCTCCTCCCACCCGGCATCCACCTCCACCACGTCGAGCAGGGTCCCGACCACGCCGTCGATGCCGGCCAGGAGTTCGGCCCCGGCCGCCCCCCGTGCCTCGTCGAGGGCGCGCTCGAGCGCATCGGCCCGGGCCGTCGAACGGTGGAGCTCCTGTTCGGACTGGCGCAGGGCCTCCTCGGCCACCTCGAGGCGCCGGGTGGCACGGGCGTGGGCGGCCTCCGTCTCGGCCACCGCCGTCTGCAGCTGATGGCGTGCCTGCTCGGTCTCGGCCAGGCGCTCGCCCAGCTCGTGGTCCTCGCCTTCGAGGAGCGCGGTGCGGCGCTCGGCGGCGGACAGCCGGGCTCCCAGTTGGTCGAGGGCCCGCCGATCCCGCTCGAGGGAGTGGTCGAGGGCGGCGACCTGGGCCCGGGCCACGGTGACCGCCTCTTCGGCCTGCCGGAGCGCGGCCCCGTCCCCCCATGCCTCGAGATGGGCCTCGAGCTCGGCGGCGGCGGCCCGCTCGGCGACGACGACCGCCTCTTGCTCCGGCACCAGCGAGGCAGCTTCAGCACCAGCGGACTCCAGGTCTGCAGCCAGCCGGGCGCCCTCGGCCTCCAGCGTCGAGACGACATCGGCGTCGGCGGCGGCGTCGAGCGCCTGGGCCAGCGACCGCTGGCGCTCGCGGAGGACGCCCGAGAGCCCCCGGGCCCGCTCGACCATGCCCTCGGCCCGGCCCAGGGCGGAGGCGAGATCGGACTCCCGCTGGGCCGACATCTCGTCGGCGGTCCGCTCGGTGTCGGCGTCGAGCTGGCTCAGCGACACCCGCAGGCTCTCCTCCGCGTCCCGCAGTTCGGCCTGGGACCTGGCCCCCTCGGCGTGCCTGGCGTCGAGGGCCTGGAGCTCCGACCCGGCCACGTAGAGGCGGACCGAGCGGAGCTCCTCGGCCAGCCCCGTGTACGAGCGGGCGGCCGCCGCCTGGCGCTCGAGGGGCCGGATCTGCCGTTTCACCTCGCGGACCAGGTCGAACAGTCGCTCGAGGTTCTCCTCGGTGGAGGCCAGGCGCCGCTCGGACCGTTCGCGCCGGCGTCGGAACTTGAGCACCCCGGCCGCCTCCTCGATCACCGCCCGCCGGTCCTCCGGCCGGGCCTCCAAGATGGCGTCGAGGTGCCCCTGGCTGATGATGACGTGCTGCTGACGGCCCACACCGGTGTCGGAGAGGAGCTCTTGGACGTCAAGGAGCCGACAGGGGGCACCGTTGATCGAGTACTCACTGTCGCCCGACCGGAACAGGGTGCGGGTGATGGTGATCTCGGCCAGGTCGGTGGCCAGTTTGCCGGCGCTGTTGTCGATGGTCAGGGCCACCTCGGCCCTTCCCAGCGCGGGGCGGTTGGCCGTCCCCATGAAGATGACGTCCTCCATCTTGGCCGAGCGGAGGGTGCGCGGGCCCTGGGCACCCAGGACCCAGGCCACGGCGTCGACCACGTTGGACTTGCCGCTCCCGTTGGGACCGACCACCACCGTGATGCCGGGCTCGAATTCGAGCACCGCCGGGTCGGCGAAGGACTTGAATCCTTTGAGGGAGAGCGACTTCAGGAACACCGGGTGCTCACCCTATCGGCAGCCACCGGTGCACGGGGAAGACCCCGGTTGGTGCGGCGCGCCGGCGCGGGCGGTCGCGGCGCGGAGGCGGTCCGGCGGACGATGGTCCTCAGACCTGGCAGTGCTCGCAGAAGTACGTCGAGCGCCCGCCAGACTTGACCTTGACGATGGTGGCGCGGCACCTCCGGCAGGCCTGGCCCTCGCGGTCGTAGGCCTGGTGCTGGTCCTGGTAGTCCCCCACCTCGCCGAACAGGTCACGGTACTGCTCGTCGGCCAGTGAGGATCCCCGCCGCTTCACCGCCTCGGCCAGGGTCTCGACCATGGCCCGGTACAGGCGCCGCACCTCCTGGGAGGAGAGCGAGTTGGACAGGCGGTCGTAGCGCAGCCCGGCCGCGAACAGGATCTCGTCGGCGTACATGTTGCCGATCCCGGCCACGAACTCCTGGTCCATCAGGAGCGCCTTCAGGCCCCGCTTCTGTGCGGCCAGCAGCACCCAGAACTTCTCCCAGCTCATGACGTCCTCCAGCGGATCGAACCCGAGGTGGGAGAGCTCGGGCAGGGCCGGTTGGCCGTCCTCGGGGGCCGCCGACACGAACAGCTCCCCGAACGTCCGGGGATCCACGAATCGCAGTTGTCCGCCCTGGGTGAAGGTGATGACCGCGTGGGTGTGCGGCGCCTTGGCCTCCTTCACGTTCTTGGCCCGCTGCAGCTGCCCGCTCATGCCCAGGTGGACGACGAGGGTCTGCCCGTCCTCGAGGCCGAGGAGCAGGTACTTCCCCGCCCGGTCGATGGACTTGATGGTGTGGCCCTCCAGCCGGGCGCGGAAGTGCTTGGCGCTCTGGTGGCGCCGGACCGTGCGACCGTTCCTCACCTCGACGGTCTTGATCTTCCGGCCCACGACCTCGCTCTGCAGGTCGCGCCGGATCGTCTCGACCTCGGGCAGCTCAGGCATCCCCTCCGCCTCTCTCAACCTCCAACGATCCACAGGCGACCTGGGCGGCGACCTGTTCGGCGTCCTTTTTGGACCGCCCCTCCCCCGCTCCGAGGCGCTGGCCAGCAACGTACACCGTGGCCAGGTACCTCCGAGCATGGTCGGGACCGAATCCCTCCACCTCGTAGCGGGGGATGCCCCGCCCGAGGCGCACGGACTGCTCCTGGAGACGGCTCTTGTGGTCGGACACCCCGGGCTCGCCCACGGCCGCACCAATTCGGTCCCCGAGCAGGGAGAGGACCAGTCGGTCGGCCGCCACCAGCCCTCCGTCGAGGTAGACGGCCCCGATCACCGCCTCGGTGGCGTCGGCCAGGATCGAGTCCTTGGTCCGGCCGCCGGACGAGTCCTCGCCCCGGCCCAGCCGGAGATGGTCGTCCACCCCGAGGTCCAGTGCCACCTCGGCCAGCACCTTCGTGTTGACCACCGAGGCCCTGACCTTGGACATCATCCCGTCCGAGAGCTCCGGGTGGTTGCGGTAGGTGTGCTCGGCGACCACCAGGCCCAAGACGGCGTCGCCGAGGAACTCGAGGCGCTCATTTGAGGTCCGGCCCTCCTGCTCGGCGCACCACGACCGGTGGGCCATGGCCCGGTCAAGGAGGGTCGGATCGGCAAACCGATAACCGATCTTCTCCGCCAGCCGGTCCTCCACCCCGGGCGCTCCCGGGTCGCCGGCGGACGATGCCATCGGGTCCTCAGGCCCCTCCGAGCTTGGCGTAGACGTAGTCCACCGCATCCCGCACGGTCCGCAGCTCCTCGAGGTCCTCGTCGTCGATGCGGAACCCCACCGACCGCTCGCCCAACTCCTCCTCGAGGCCCTCCACCAGTTCGATCAGCGCCAGCGAATCGGCGTCGAGGTCCTCGGCGAACGACGACGACTCCGAGATCCCGGCGGGCTCGATCTCCAGGATGTCGGCGAGCAGGTCGCGGATCAGGTCGAGGACTTGGGTCCGGTCGAGGGGACCCTTCTCCATATGGGTCTCTGCGGGCACGGTCTCTCCTGTGGTCGTCGTGTCGGTAGGGCTGGTCGGATTCTGTCGGGGTGGTCGGATCGTCCGGGTCGAGGGCCGGCGGACAAGAGCCGCGCCGGGCGTGGGGCGGTGGCATCGAACCGCCGCCGGCCCATGCCCGCAGCCCTGCCACCTGGAGAGATGTTACCGGACGAGGACATTCACCGAGGCGGGCGACGCCGGCAACCGCTCGGATCCGCGCTGGTGGCCCCGGACGGGTGCCGACGGTGGGACCGAGGCCGACAGCCAGCCGTCGGACTCGGGGCGACACCCTGGCGGAGGGCCACCATGGCGCCGAACGGAGATGCGGGCCGTAGGGCCCCCGGACCTCAGCCCGGGGCGTTGATCAGGCTCCGGGCCGCCATCGACAGGTAGTCGAGGAGATCCTCCTGGTCGGCGGGGGCCAGGCCGGACCGGTGCACGGCATCGGTCATGTGGCGCAGCCAGGCGTTGGCCTGGGCCTCCCCGATGACGAACGGTGCGTGGCGCATCCGCAGCCGGGGGTGGCCGCGCTGCTCGCTGTAGTGGCGAGGCCCGCCCCAGTACTGGCCGAGGAAGAGCGCCAGATGGGCTTTGGGCCCGGTCAGATCGTCCGGGTACAGGGGCCGCAGCAGGGGATCGGCGACGACACCGGCGTAGAAGCGCTCGACGAGGGCGGTGAAGAACGCTTCCCCACCCCACCGCTCGTAGGCGGACTCCTCGGGTCCGCGCTTGATCCGGATGGTCACGCCCCGACTGTATGCGGACCTCGATTAGCCTCGGACCAGCCCATTGCCGCAGATCGCTGCCCCTACCGGGAGGTCCCAGTGTTCGAATGGTCCGAGGAGCAACTGATGGTCCGCGACGCCATCCGGCGGTTCATCGAGGCCGAGGTGGTGCCCAACATCGAGGCCCTCGAGCACGGGGACCTGCCCCCGTACGACATCATCCGCAAGCTCTATGCGACCTTCGGGATGGACCAGATGGCCCGCGACCGCTTCAAGAAGCAGGTCGAGCGCAAGGAGGCCGGGCCGGCGGCCGGATCGGCAGAGGAGCGGACGGGGGCACAGGGCGATGGCGGGGCGGCGGCGCTGACCCTCATCCCGATCATCGAACTGTGCCACTACTGCCCGGGCATCGTGACGGCCATGGGGGTGAGCGTGGGGCTGGCAGCCGGCACCATCATGAAGCAGGGCACCCCCGCCCAGATGGAACGGTGGGGACTCGACCTCCTCACCGGCGGGAAGGTGGGGGCGTGGGCGATCACCGAGCCGGATTCGGGATCGGACGCCCTCGGCGGGATGAAGTCCTCGGCCCGCCGGGACGGCGATGAGTACATACTGAACGGCAACAAGACGTTCATCACCAACGGGCCCTACGCCGACACCATCGTCTTCTACGCCAAGCTCGACGACGGGTCGGACTTACCGGTCCGCGACCGGCAGGTCCTCACCTTCGTGCTCGACACCGGGACACCGGGGCTCGACCAGTCGAAGCCGTTCCGCAAGATGGGTCTCCACTCCTCACCCACCGGCGAACTGTTCCTCTCCGACGTCCGTGTCGGCCGGGACCACCTGCTGGGCGAGACCGAAGAGCCGCGGGCCGGCAGCGGACGCGAGTCGGCCAAGGGCAACTTCGTCACCGAGCGGGCCGGACTGGCCGCCATGTCCCTGGGCCTCATCGAGGAGTGCCTCAAGCTCTCGGTCGAGTACGCCAAGAACCGGATGTTGTGGGGACAGCCCATCGGGGACCGCCAACTCATCCAGCTCAAGCTGGCCAACATGGAGGTCGCCCGGCTCAACGTGCAGAACCTGGTGTTCCGCCACATCGAGCTCTCGGCGGCCGGCAAGAGCTTGAGCCTGGCCGAGGCCTCGGCCATGAAGCTCTACTCGGCCCGGGCCGCCTCCGATGTGGCCATGGAGGCCGTGCAGCTCTTCGGGGGCAACGGGTACATGGCCGAATTCCGGGTCGAGCAACTGGCCCGGGACGCCAAGGTCTTCCAGATCTACGCCGGCACCGACGAGATCCAGGTCACCCATATCGCCAAGGACCTGCTCAACCGCTGATCGGCGCCGTCCCGGTACAGTCGGACGGTGCCCCGCCGTGACGCCGCGTCCGCATCCCCACCCCCGGAACTCGCCGTCCCCAGGACGTTCGACGCCGGATACGGCCAGCAGGTGGAGCGGGGGCTGTGCCTGGGTGGCGGGGGCCTCTTCTTCGTGGCCTGGCAGGTCGCCTACCTCCAGACGCTCGTCGGCCTCGGGCTCCGATTCGACCGCGCCGATCGGGTCGTCGGGACGTCCGCCGGCTCGATGGTGGCCTCGGCCCTGACCGGCGGGAGGCTCAAGCTCCTCCACGCCCAGGTCTCCCTCCTGGCCAGGGTTCCGGCGCTGGTCTCGGCCCTGGCGCCGGCGTCGGTGCTCAAGCCGAGCCAGCAGCTGGCGCTCGATCTCTTTCTCAAGGCCACCGACGGCGAGCCGGCCACCGTCCAGGCCATCGGTCACGCCGCTCTGGCCGCGGCGACCCCCAGGGCCGAGGCCATGCGTCGGAATGTCTCGTTGGTGCTCGGCCCGGGGCGCCTGACCTCCGAAGCGCTGCAGATCACCTGCGTCGACACCTACACGGGCGAGCGGTGCGTGGTCACCCGGGGCACCAAGGTCACCCTGGCCCGGGCCGTGGCGGCCAGCAGCGCGGTGCCGGGCATCTTCGCTCCCCAGCCGATCGGCGACCGCCTCTGCATGGACGGGGGGGTCAGCGGCACCGGCACCCATCTCGACCTGCTGGGCGGGTCCCAACGCGTGCTCGTCCTGGCTCTCACCGACGGAGCCGACCTCTCCGAGGGGATGATGACCGCCAATCCGGACGGCGGCCGACAGGAGGTCGAGGACCTCGAACGCTCCGGGACGTCGGTGCTGCTGAGGACCCCTTCGGAGGTGGACCTGCTGGAACTGATGTCACCGGCGGCCGTCCCCCAAGCGGTGGCCATGGGTACCCGACAGGCCACCGACGACCTGAAGCTGGTCTCCACGTTCTGGGGCTGAGCAGCGCCGGCCCCGGCGGGCTCAGTCGCCGGCGGGCATCGTGGTCACCGATGCGGCCACGGCGTCGACCAGTCCGGCCACGGCGACGTCATGGGCCACGGTGATGGCGTTGACGATGGCCACCGATGACGACGAACCGTGGCTGATCACGCACACCCCGTTCACCCCCAACAACATGGCCCCACCGGTGTTCTCGGGATCGAGCGGGGCGGCCAAGGGCAGCAGGTGGGGATAGAGGTCGTCGGCCGCCTGCTTCAGCTCCGGTCGCGCCAGGATCTCGGTGACGGCCCCGATCAGGAAACGGAGTGATCCCTCCAGCGTCTTGAGGGCCACGTTGCCGGTGAACCCGTCGGTGACGATGACGTCGATGGTCGGCTCGAAGAAGTCACGGCCCTCGACGTTGCCCACGAAGTCGAATCCAGAGTCGGCCCCGCCCGCTTCCAGCAGGGCATGGGTCTCCTTCACCAAGGGACTTCCCTTCGACTTCTCCTCTCCGATCGAGAGCAGGGCCACCCGGGGCATGTCGACGGCGTAACGCTTGCGGGCGAACGCCGCCCCCATCTGGGCGAATTGGACCAGCATCGGGGGGGTACATTCGGCGTTGGCCCCCGAATCGAGCAGCACGGTGGGCCACGAGCGCTGGAGGTTGGGTATCGGGGTGGCGATGGCCGGCCGGATGACGCTAGGGAGCCTCCCCATCCGCAGCAGGGCCGAAGCCATGGCGGCCCCGGTGTTCCCCGCCGACACCATGGCCATGGCCTTGCCGTCCCGAACCGCCTCGGCCGCGCGCACCAAGGTGGAGTCCTTTTTGCGACGAACCCCCTGGCCGGGGTCGTCGTCCATGCCGATGACCTCGTGGGCGGGGAGGAACGGTAGATCACCGATGTCGCCCATATCGCCGGGGGGACCCACCAGGACCACCTTGATGTCGGTCTTGGCGGCGACCTCGAGTGCCCCGGCGACGATCTCGCCCGGGGCCCGGTCGCCACCCATGGCGTCAACCGCCACCGGCAGTGAATTGAACGCGTCACCCGTCAACCGTGCGCCGCCACGCGCCATTTCCGACTACTCGACTTCGATCGCCTGGCGACCTTTGTACCACCCGCAATTGGGACAGACGACATGGGGGAGCTTGGCCGTCGTGCACTGCGGGCACACCGAGCGGGCCGGCGCCTTCAGCACCCAATTGGATGCCCGGCGGCTGCGGCTCTTCGACTTGGAGGTCTTCTTCTTCGGGACGGCCATAGGTATCGCATCCTAGGCGAAGTCGCCGTCCCCAGGATCGCGACGGCGAAGGACGTCCAGGGCGGACCACCGGGGATCGCCCGGGGTGGCACAGGCGCAGACGGCCAGATTCCGGTTGGTGCCGCACTGAGGGCAGAGCCCGAGGCACCCATCGGAGCACAGCGGAGCCAGCGGGAGGTCGAGCAGCACCGCGTCGCGGGCCAAGGGCTCGAGGTCCAGTTCGTCCCCGGTCAACGGATAGGCGTCGTCGTCCCCGCGGGCAGACTCTGCCGGCGCGTAGTGCTCCCGCACCCTGGCGGCGACCGTCCCGTCGACGGGACCGCCGCAGCGGCGGCATTCACCGACCCAGGGTGCGCTCACCACGCCCACTGCCATCACCCCTCCGGGGTAGGACGACAAGGTGAGGTCGGCCACCACCGGCCCACCGCCGGGCACGACCACCGCCACCGCTCCCAGCCCGTCGATGAGCCCCTGTCGGACCTCGTGGCGGGAGGAGCCGGTCCGCTTGCGCAGGGCGGCCACCTGGACGAGGAACGGTCGCCGGGCGCTGGGCCGCGGGGCTGTCGACCCGGTCGACGCTGCCGGGTCTGTCGGGGCTGTCGGGGCTGTCGGCGATTGCACCCCCGGCGGGCTGGACTCGGTTCTCACCGGACCGCTCGGCTCAGTCGAGGTCCTGGTCGAAGAACCCCTCGGGCTCGTCGAGATGCTGGCCCCCGGCGTCGAGGACGGAGTCCGTCACCTTGGTGTCACCCCCGTCGCCGATGGCCACGTTGGGGATCGGTGTCACCTGGAGCTTCTCCCGGCCGGCCCGAACCGTCTTCATCGTCCGATCCAGGACGATCTCGAAGCTGGCGAGCTTCTGGTCGGCGTAGTCCTCAGCCTCGTGACGGAGGCGCCGGGCCTCTTCGTTGGCATCGTCGAGGATGCGCTGGGCCACATGGTTGGCCTGGCGCACGATCTCCGTGCGCTGGACCATCCGCTCGGCTTGGACCCGGACCTCCTCCAACAGGGCGTCCGCCTCCCGGCCCTTCTCGGCCAGGAACTCGTCTCGCTCTTTCAGGAGCCAACGTGCCTGTCGGATCTCGTCGGGCATCCGGTCCAGTGACGCCTGCAGCAGGTCGGCCACCTCCTCGCGGGATATCAGGACCGATGCTGACAGGGGCATGGCCTTGGCCGTCTGCACCAGGTCGAGGGCGGTCCGGACCAGCGTCTCGGCATCGTGCTCCTCGCTCGCCGCCCGCTGCTGCTCGAGGTCCTCGAAGAGGTCACTCATCGGCGAACTTCTCTTGGAGCCGCTTGGCCACCACCTTGGGTACGAACGAGGTCACGTCGCCGCCGAAGCGGGCCACCTCCCGCAGGAGCCTCGAGGCGATGAACGAGTGGGCGGAGCTGGTTGGGATGAACAACGTCTCGACACCGGAGAGCTGCTTGTTCATCTGGGCCATCTGGAGCTCGTTCTCGAAGTCGGACACCGCCCGGAGGCCCTTCACGATGGCACTGGCACCCACATCGTCGGCCACGTTGACGACCAGCGTGGCCACCGACACGATGCGCACGTTGACCAGATGGCTCAATGACTCCTCGAGCATCTCCTGGCGCTCGTCCAGTTCGAACAGGGCCTCGCTCTTCTGAGGGTTGCGCAGGGTTGCCACCACCACCTCGTCGAACAGGCGGGCCGCACGCTCGATGACCTCCAGGTGCCCGTTGTGGACCGGGTCGAACGACCCAGGTATGAGCGCTCTCCTCACCAGGCACCTTTCTCCGTGACCAGTTCCGGACGGGCCACGGTCACGATCGTACCCCCATAACGCCTGGATTTGACGACTCCCCACCCGGGCGGCGGTGGGACCTCGCCCGCGGATTCGAGGATGGCCAAATCGGCCGGCAGGCGGCAGACCAGCCCATCCCATCGGTCGTAGTCGTACGGCGGGTCACACAGGACCAGGTCGTAGCGCGCCGGCGTGGTGGCGACCCAGGAGTCGACGTCGGCGCGCACCAAGGTGACGTCACCGCTCCGCTCAGAATCGACCAGTCCCACCGAGGCCAGATTGCGCCGCACCGCGCCCAGCGCGGCCGGGTCGCGATCGACGAAGGTTACCGAGGCCGCCCCGCGTGAGAGGGCTTCGATCCCCAGGGCGCCGCTCCCGGCGAACAGATCGGCGACCCGCATGCCGTCCACCCCGCCCAGACTGAACAGGATGTCGAAGATCGCCTCCCGCACCCGGTCCGAGGTAGGACGAACTGCCGGGCCCGCGGGTGCACCGAGGCGCCGACCGCGGAACTCGCCTCCGATCACGCGCATCGGACCAGGCTACCGGCAGCCCGCACGTCCCCGGCCTCGCCCAGCTCGAGGGAGGCTCAGCTCTTGAACAGGAACTCCGCCTCGTCCTCGTCGGTGAAGAGACGCAGCTCGTCGGCCAGCAGTCCGTGGGCCGTCAGGCCGGGGTCGTCGGCGACCACCTCCTCGGCGGTGGTTCGGGCCTTGGTCACCAGGTCCTGGTCGGAGAAGAGCTTGGCCAGCTTGAGATCGCTCCGACCCTTCTGGCGCGCCCCGAGGATGGTCCCCTCGCCGCGCAGCCCGAGATCGACCTCTGCCAGTTCGAACCCGTCGGTGCTCCGCTCCATGGCCGACAGCCTCGCCTCGGCCTCGGGGGTGTCGTTCTCGGACAGCAGGTAGCACCAGGCCGGGTCGCGGCCCCGGCCGACCCGCCCCCGCAGCTGGTGCAGCTGGGCGATGCCGAAGCGGTCGGCATCCTCGATGACCATGACCGTCGCCTCGGCCACGTCCACCCCCACCTCGATCACCGTGGTGGCCACCAGGACCTCGACGTCGCCGGATCGGAACTCTGCCATGACCCGCTCCTTCTCGGCCGACGGCAGCTGGCCGTGGAGCAGCCCCACCCGCAGCCCGGAGAGTTCGTGGACGGCAAGGCGCTCCGCTTCGGCCACGACCGAGGTGGCCTGCACCCGCTCCGACCCTTCGACCAGGGGGCACACCACGAAGGCGCGGTGCCCGGCGGCGACCTCGCCGCGCACCCGGGACCAGGCCTCCCCCGACTCCAGCGGGCTCCGGAGCCAGCTGGTCGTCACCGGGAGGCGGCCCGGCGGCAGCTCGTCGATGAAGGTCATGTCGAGATCGCCGAACACCACCATCGCCGCGGTGCGGGGAATGGGTGTGGCCGTCATGACCAGGAGATCGGGGTCCTGGCCGGTGCCCTCCGACCCGCGGCCCTTGGCCCGTAGGGCGGCGCGCTGCTCCACCCCGAAGCGGTGCTGCTCATCGATGACCACCACGCCGAGCGACTTGAACCCGACCTCGTCGGTGAGGAGCGCGTGGGTTCCGATGAGGAGGTCGACGGTGCCGTCGGTCAACCCGGAGTGGATGGCCGTGCGCCTGGCTGCAGGCGTCTTGCTGGTCAGCAGCTCCACCCGGAGCGGCCGATACCCCTCGAGCGTGCCCGGATCGGGAACGGTGAGGCCGGCCAGCAGCGCGGCCACCGCGGCGGAGTGCTGCTCGGCCAGTACCTCGGTCGGGGCCATCAGGGCGCCCTGGTGACCGCCCTCGACGGCTACCAGCAGGGCCGCCAGCGCCACCACCGTCTTGCCCGAGCCGACGTCGCCCTGCAGGAGGCGGTGCATGGGCAGGGGTCCGGCCAGGTCGCCGAGGATCGCGTCCATGGCGCGTTGCTGGGCCCCTGTGGGGCGGAACGGCAACTGCCCGAGGAATCGATCGGCCAAAGTTGGGCCGCCGTCCGCACGCGCCACCGTGTGGCGGATGCCCCGGGCGTCCTGTTGCAGGCGGAGCTTGCGCATCACCAGCGCCAACTGCAGCCGGAACAGTTCGTCGAAGGCCAGGCGCCGCCGGGCCGGCTCGCATTCGGCCATCGCCGAGGGCCGGTGGATGTGGTTGAAGGCAGTGGTCCGGTCGACCAGGTCGAGGCGCCGGCGCCAGGCTTCGGGCAGGGGGTCTGCGAACCGGCCGGCCCGATCGAGCGCCTCGGCCACGTAGCGGCTGATGCGGGCGGATGTGAGATTGGCCCTCTCCGTCAGGGGATAGACCGGGAACACCCGTCCCCCGCGGTCCCCGGCGGCCCCGTCGGCGTCATCGGCGGCATCGCCGGTCCCGTCGGCCTCATCGGTCCGGTCCCCGCCGGCCCGCAGCACCTCGGCGGTCGGGTTGCTCAACTGGAGGGCGTCCCGATAGGAGCCCACGG
>Ga0307372_10007178_pt1 | contig 16048 bp, 19 predicted proteins | sample OX1MG_FD_202533 | JGI IMG/M metagenome (GOLD analysis project Ga0307372, IMG submission 202533) | Soil microbial communities from Risofladan, Vaasa, Finland - OX-1 | ecosystem: Environmental > Terrestrial > Soil > Coastal area > Acid sulfate soil | place: Finland: Risofladan, Vaasa | collected... | reverse complement strand
TGGTCGCACTCTTGGCCGCGGTCGTGTTCCTCTGGGCCGCTGCGATCCTGCGTCATGCAGGTTCGGATGGCTCGCCTGCCGTCAGCGGTTGCTCGTGTGCTTAGGGTTCAGGGGCCCGAATGGCGACGGTGCCGTTTGTACGGCGGTGCTGGTGCCGAGGATGTTGCCGTCGAGCGATTCGCCGCGAGCTTCGTCAGGGGATGCACGACGATGGGCGGGACCGCATCGAGCGGTCGGACGGGGATGCGCATGAGGCAGTTGCACGACGTCGGTGTGGGCATCCGCGTCGGTGACGGACCCGGCTGCTGCGCCTCGCCACACCCAGCCAGCAGCACCGCGATGACCAGCATGGGGGTTGACGAGCGAACCCCGGTCAGTGCCGTCCAGTTCATTGCACCCTCTGAGTGTGACGCGCAACATTGCCGGCGATGGAGGCGACAGCATTTGCTCCGGGCCGGGTCAACCTCATCGGTGAGCATACGGATTACAACGCCGGCTTGGCGCTCCCCTTCGCCATCGGCCAGGGCGTAACGGTTCGGGCGCGACGCAACGGTGGCCGGCAGTGGATCGCATACGCGCAAGACCTGCGCGAAACAGACGCCTTCGACTCCCCGGTGCAAGCGGCGACAGGCTGGCGCGCATTTCCCCGTGGCGTTGTCGCCACGTTGCGGGAGCGCGGATACGACCTCGCTCCCTGCGAAATGTGGATAACCGGAACCGTCCCGCAGGGGTCGGGCCTTTCGTCCTCTGCCGCACTTGAGGTATCACTATCAATGGCGCTGCTCGCGCTTGCGGGAGTGAACGAGTCCACCGTGGACAGGATGAAACTCGCGGGGTGGTGCTCAACGGTCGAGAACGAATGGGTCGGCGCCAGGGCGGGCCCATTGGACCAGCTCGCAGTACTTTTCGGGACGGCGAATCACGCGCTCAAGATTGATTTTCAGACGCTGGAGATCGCAACCGTGAAGTGCGACCTCGAAGGCTGGCGGTTGGTAACGCTGGATTCCGGGAGCTCGCACTCCAATGCGACATCGGGGTACAACCGGCGACGAGAGGAGTGTGAGGCCGCGTGCCGCGAGCTTGGTATCCCGTCGCTGCGGGAAGCGACACTGGACCAGCTGTCGTCATTGCGCTCCCCGCTGCGGCAGCGCGCGCAGCATGTATTCGATGAGAACAAGCGGGTGCTCGCGGCGGTGGCAGCACTCCGGGACAGGAACTGGCCGGACGTGGCCCTGTTGCTCACTCAATCCCACACCAGCCTCCGTGACCTCTACGAGTGCTCGAACGAAGCCATCGAGCAAACGGTGAGATACATGCTGGATTGCGGTGCAGAAGGAGCGCGACTCATCGGAGGAGGTTTCGGGGGTCACGTCTTGGGTCTCTTCCCGCCCTCAGCTCAACCACCGCAGGCCGCAATTTCAGTGCGTCCCCAGGGCGGCGCGCGCTTGATGTGATGCAGGCTTTTCGGCCCTACCGAGAAGACAGGAGCGCGCAGCGGCGTGCTGGCGCTCCTGCTCCAGTCAGTTAGTTCGAGGAGGCGACGGATCCCAGCTGCTTGAGAGCGGCGAATCCCATCTCGTACTGGCGCTCGATGAGCTTCGTGACCATTCCGAAGTTGCGGTCGACAACGGTGTCGATGTCAGCAGTGAGCTTCTCTGAGTTGGGAAGCATGTACACGCTGAGCGGAACCAGGATGGAGGTGATGCTCTTGAGGACGTCGGTGGCCGCGAGCGTGATCTCCTCGGTCTGTTCGAGGCCCTCGACGATAGCGGCGTTGACGCTGCGGGTCGATCCGGTGGTGTCGGTCATGGCTGTTTCCTCGTGACCTCCGGGTCCCGTTGGGGATCCTACTGTTGAGGCGTCGCTAAGTATACCAAGCAAGCGCTAGGTTGTCAAATCGCGGAGTGGCTTGCTGTGGAAGTACACGGTGTCGACGAGCGTGCCGTCGACATCGAAAATGACTCCCCGCGGAGCCGTCACTGAGGTTGTCGCCCGTCGATGACACCCGGCATGAATCCCAGATTCCGGCTCAGCGATGGCGCCGTCATGCGGGCCCCGGCGACCTTCCCTCAGCTCCAACTGCAGGTACGCCAGCGCAAGGGGCATATCGAGGTCCGCGGCAGAGAGTCCGCGTAGGCCGGTCGGTTCAGACTCGCCGGTAAAAGGAAGGGTCGCGGAGCGAAGCAGCGATTGCTGTCTCGATCGACTCGTAGAAGGTTTGGCGCTGTGCCAGATCAATGCTTGCCTCGGCGCTGGCCCCCGCGGAGCGGTTGCCGATCCATGGCGGCGTGCCGCTCGCGATGATGATCTCGCCAAGCCGAATGTAGACGAGCGAATCGTTCGACTCATTGACGAAGAGGGTGACCTTCAGGACAAGGCCGGTGTGATCCACGATTCGCCAACCACGCTCCCAGCGAGCTTCACGAGTCTGATCGCGCACAAGGTGAACGTAATCATCGGCGACGACGCTCTCTCCGGCCCGAGCAGCACGCTTCAGTGACGTACGGATCGATCCATCCAGGTCACGCGCGATCCAGTTCACCAATGACGCGGCGCGGTCGCTCACATCGGGAACCGTCACCGGCAGGCCCGAGCTGGTGTCGATGGCCTGCATGGTACCGGCGTGACGGCGACAGTACTGAGCGCCTTGCACAACGACACCATGCGAGCGGCAGGAGGCTGTGCGACACATTCGACCACGTCGATCGCGATACGTACATGGATGCGCGTTGTCGTCTGAGCAGCCGCGAGCCGAGCAGGCGATGCCGGTGTCGGGTTCCGGCACCGGGGTGGGTTCATTGCTCTTGCGACGAAAGGCTGCTACCACGATGCCGTACCCGGCGTGCTGCTCGACAGAGAGCCAGGCCGTCGTTCCCAGCGGTCCTCGGCGATATTCCGATCTGTGTGCCGGCGCCGCCGCAGTTGCATCCCTGGACTCCTTCAAATGATGAATGACGACGACATCGACGATCCAGCCTGTCAGTCGTGGCCCATCGCGCCCTCGTACAGGGCGTGACGATCGTGTGCCGAACCTTAGGCGCTCGCACACACGGGCCCGCGCTGCGTGACGCCGAACCGCTCCTCAACGCGCGCGGAAGAAGCCGGTGAGCGCATCGGCGAGCGCGTGCGGCGCTTCCTCGGCATGTGGTGACCGCTCTCGATCGAGAAGCCATCAACAAGGGGAGCGCAACCCCGCCAGACGCCGATGATGTCGTCGTCATAGAGCGTGGCGACGTCATCCTTCGCGCCCCAGAGGACCAGGACGCGCTGACGGATCTGTCGCCCGGCTAGGCGGTCCGCATCCTTGCCCGGACTGGCCTGGACTGACCCTAGTATTGGAGCTATACTAGAGAGATGCCGATCGGGACATCTGCCGACAATGCTGCGCTGCTGCGCCGGCATGACGTGCAGGTCACCGCGCAGCGTCTCGCGGTCCTCCAGGCGGTGTCCGACCGGCCGCATAGCACGGCGGAGGAGATCGACAAGGTGGTGCGAGCCGCGATCGGCGCCATCTCGCCGCAGTCGGTCTACAACGCAGTGGGAACCCTCTCCGAGAAAGGCCTCATCCGCCGCATCCAGCCCGCCGGGTCACCGGCACGCTTCGAGGACCGGGTCGATGACAACCACCACCACCTCATCTGCCGTGGCTGCGGCCGGATGGCCGACGTCGATTGCGCTGTCGGCCACGCCCCATGCCTCACAGCGGCCGACGACGCGGGCTATCTGATCGATGAGGCCGAGGTCATCTACTGGGGCCGATGCCCGGAATGCGTCTCCGCGAAAGGGATAACCGATTGACGACCGACAAGCGGGAAGCAACAGTGCGACAGACGGAGGAGCGATATGTCTGACGGCGATAACGACAGCAAGTGTCCAGTGCCACACACGACTCGAAGCAGGTCGAATCAGGATTGGTGGCCGGATCAGCTGAACCTGCGAGCGCTGCACCAGCACTCACCGAAAGCGAATCCGATGGCCAAGGATTTCAACTACGCAGCAGTGTTCAAGACCCTGGACCTCGATGCGCTGAAACGCGACGTGATGGAGGTGATGACCACATCGCAGGCGTGGTGGCCGGCCGACTACGGTCACTACGGGCCACTCTTCATTCGCATGGCGTGGCACGGCGCCGGCACCTACCGCATCTCCGACGGGCGTGGCGGAAGCGGATCCGGCCTGCAGCGCTTCGCTCCGCTCAACAGCTGGCCCGACAACGCGAATCTCGACAAGGCACGCAGGGTGCTCTGGCCCGTCAAGCAGAAGTACGGCCAGACGATCTCCTGGGCGGACCTCATGATCTTCGCCGGCAACTGCGCCCTCGAGTCAATGGGCTTCACCACGTTCGGCTTCGGCGGGGGACGGGAGGACGTCTGGGAGCCCGACGACTTCACGGACTGGGGTCGCGAGTCCACGTGGCTCGGTGACGAGCGTTACAGCGGCGAGCGTCAACTTGCCAATCCGCTCGGCGCCGTGCAGATGGGTCTCATCTACGTGAATCCTGAGGGGCCGAACGGCAACCCCGATCCCATTGCCGCGGCGCACGACATCCGAGAGACCTTCGCTCGGATGGCGATGAACGATGAGGAGACCGTCGCGCTGATCGCCGGAGGGCACACGTTCGGGAAGACGCATGGCGCCGTCAATGCGAAGTTCGTCGGTCCGGAGCCGGAGGGCGCCGGATTGGTGGAGCAGGGGCTGGGCTGGCGGAACTCCTCCGGAACGGGCGTCGGCGATGACGCGTACACGAGCGGATTGGAAGGCGCGTGGGCCAACGATCCGGTGAAGTGGGACAACGGTTTCTTCGACAACCTCTTCAACTACGAGTGGACGCTCACGACGAGTCCGGCGGGGGCGAAGCAGTGGATCCCCACCGATCCATCTGCGCAGAGCAACGTGCCCGACGCGCACGACCCGTCGAAGCGGCACGCGCCCGTGATGCTGACGACGGACCTCGCACTGAAGATGGATCCCAACTACGCGCCGATTTCGAAGCGCTTCCACGAGCACCCGGATCAGTTCGCGGAAGCCTTCGCCAAGGCGTGGTTCAAGCTGACTCACCGCGACATGGGGCCGGTCTCACGGTACCTCGGGCCGTTGGTGCCCGCGGAGCCGCTGCTGTGGCAGGATCCTGTCCCCGCAGTCGATCATGCGCTGGTCGACGAGGGCGACATTGCCTCCCTCAAAGCCACGATCCTCGCCTCGGGACTCTCGATTCCCCAATTGGTCGCAACGGCGTGGGCGTCGGCGGCAACCTTCCGCGGGACTGACAAGCGCGGTGGGGCGAACGGCGCACGGATACGCCTTGCGCCACAGAAGGATTGGGAGGTCAACGATCCGTCCCAGCTGGCGAACGTGCTGCAGACCCTGGAGCGGATCCAGCAGGACTTCAACAGTGCCCAGTCGGGTGGCAAGCGGGTCTCGCTTGCGGACCTGATCATCCTCGGTGGATGTGCGGCCGTCGAGCAGGCGGCGAAGAAGGCAGGGCACGATGTCGCAGTGCCGTTCGCACCTGGTCGCACCGACGCGTCGCAGGCGCAGACGGACGTCGCGTCGTTTGCCGTCCTCGAGCCGACCGCAGACGGATTTCGCAACTACCTGCGCGCAGGCGAGACGTCAGCGGCCGAAGCACTGGTCGTGGAGCGGGCGAACTTGTTGACGTTGACCGCGCCCGAGATGACCGTGCTCATCGGCGGCATGCGTGCGTTGAATGCCAACGTCGGAGGCTCAGGACACGGGGTCTTGACCGACCGGCCCGGAACGTTGACCAACGACTTCTTCGTTCACCTGCTGAGCATGAACACGGAATGGAAGGAACCCGCCTCCACTGAGAGCGTCTTCGAGGGTTGCGATCGCTCGACGGGCGCGGTCAGGTGGACCGGTACCGCCGTCGACCTTGTCTTCGGTTCGAACTCGCAACTCCGCGCGATTGCCGAGGTGTACGCGTGCGACGATTCGGAGGCTGCATTCGTGCGCGACTTCGTCGCTGCGTGGAACAAGGTCATGAACCTCGATCGCTACGACCTCATCTGAGGATCACCATGACCACACAAATCGATCCGTCGGTCCGTGAGGCGCTCGCCAGGGGCGGGCGGATCGACATCACGACCACCGGCCGAAAGACGGGACAGGCGCACCGCATCGAAATCGTCTTTCACAACGTCGGCGGCCGTCTGTACATCAGCGGGATGCCGGGGTTCAAGCGCAGCTACATCGCCAACCTCTCCGCGAATTCCCACTTCGTGTTTCACCTCAAGGACGGCGTGAGTGCCGACCTGCCTGCCACAGCAAGGATCATCACCGGCGAAGCCGAACGCCGTGAGGTGATGCCGCACATCGCACGCAATTGGAAGCGCGACGACGTCGACGGCATGGTTGCCGACAGCCCCCTGTTCGAAGTGACGATTGACGGCCTTGCCGTGTGACCGTACCCCCTCGACTGATCGCGCCGCGGATCATGGACATGTCCGCGGAAGTCCGGAGCGGAGGAGGGGCGGGTGCCGCCAACGCCATTCCCGATTCAGCAGCTGCTGGATGACGCTGAACCACTGACAGCGCGCTGGAGCAGATGAGATGAGCGGCGTGGTCGCGATCACCAAGCGCACGTTCTCTGCGCTCGCCATTCGCAATTTCCGGCTGTTCTTCTTCGGTCAGACCACATCGCTCGTCGGGACGTGGATGCAGTCCGTCGCTCAGTCGTGGCTGGTCTTCACGCTCACGCACTCCGCCACCGCGATTGGTCTTGTACTGGCGCTGCAAACGCTGCCGATGCTCCTCCTGGCTCCGTACGGTGGAGTCATCGCTGATCGTGTCAACAAGCGCCGTCTCCTGATCGTCCTGCAGTCGCTCATGGGAGTCCAGGCGCTCGTCCTGGGCATCCTTGCCGTGACACACGTTGTCGTCTTCTGGGAGATCTGCGGCCTTGCGGTGATCCTCGGGCTCAACAACTGCTTCGAGACGCCCGCCCGCCAGGCATTCATGCGCGAAATGGTCGGGGCAGCCCAGGTCCGCAATGCGGTGAGCCTCAACTCAACGATGGTGAACGCTGCGCGGGCGGTCGGGCCGGCGGTCGCGGGACTGCTGATCGCGACGGTCGGCGTGGGCGTGTGTTTCCTCGTCAACGCGGCGAGCTTCATCGCGGTCGTCTGCTCTCTCACGGTGATGGATACCCACACCCTCAAGCCAAGTACGCCGACCGTGCGCGGGAAGGGACAGCTGCGCGACGGACTTCGCTACGTGGCGAGCGAGCCACGGCTCTGGGTGCCACTGGTGATGGCGTCGATCGTCGGAACGCTCGCATACGAATTCCAGGTGACGCTGCCGGTCGTCGCAAAGCAGACCTTCGGCGGCAATGCAGCGACCTACGGCTTCCTGACCGCCGCGATGGGCTTCGGAGCCGTGTTCGGCGGCCTCATGACTGCTGCGCGGGGCCGGCCTGGGATCCGCACGATGACCATTTCAGGAGCCGGGTTCGGGGTGGGGATGCTGTGCGTCGCGCTCGCGCCGACCCTCGCAATCGGTTTCGTAGCCATGGGACTGACGGGATTCGCCGCGATCACGTTCATGGCCACCGGCAACTCGACGCTCCAACTCGAGGCCGTGCCATCCATGCGCGGCCGCGTCATGGCGCTGTGGGCGGTTGGCTTCATGGGATCGACCCCGATCGGGGGTCCGCTGATCGGCTGGATCGTCGAGGTCGCGGGAGCACGCATCGGGATCGCCGTCGGAGCAGCCTCGTGTTTTGCCGCGGCGGGCATCGGGCTGCTTGCCATGCGTCGGAAGGGCATTGGACAGGTCGCAGAACCGCTGCCTCCCGATGGGGGTGCTCGGCAGGGTCCGGTTGCGCTCGTGACAGGGGAGGCGGACTGAGCGCGGGTGGCTCAGGTGTTCCACCGGACGGCGGGGTGCCCGGCCTGCATCGGAATGAGGCGGCTTGGCATACTTGACCGTCTTAGTCACCTTTCAGCTACCGGCCGCGCCGGTCGCGGCGCCGCTCTCGCAACCAGGAGGACAACGATGACCATCTCGCTCGGCACCACCGCGCCGAACTTCGACGCCGAGACCACCCAGGGCAAGATCAACTTCCACGACTGGATGGGGGATTCGTGGACGGTGCTCTTCTCGCACCCCAAGGACTTCACGCCTGTCTGCACCACCGAGCTCGGCTACATGGCGAGCATCCAGCCCGAGTTCGATCGTCGCGACGTCAAGATCATCGGCCTTTCGGTCGACCCGCTCGACAAGCACGAGCGCTGGGCGGACGACATCGAGGAGACTCAGGGTGCTCGCCCCACCTACCCGATCATCGCGGACCGCGATTTCAACGTGGCCAAGCTGTACGAGATGCTCCCGGCGAGCGTCTCGGGTGACCCCGCGCAGCGGACGCCCGCTGACAACCAGACGGTGCGGAACGTCTTCGTGATCGGCCCGGACAAGAAGATCAAGCTGATCCTCGTCTACCCGATGAGCACCGGGCGCAACTTCGATGAGGTCCTGCGCGTGATCGATTCGCTGCAGCTGACCGCCAAGCATCGCGTCTCGACCCCTGCGAACTGGAATCAGGGCGACGACGTGATCATCGCGGGCTCCGTGTCGGACGACGAGGCCAAGGAGCTCTTCCCCGGGTACAGGGCGCCCAAGCCCTACCTGCGAATCACCCCGCAACCCAAGTAATCGGAGGGCACGTCACGACCGCTTCTCCCGAGACTCCTCGCGTAGACCAGCCCCTGAAGCGCGCCGGTTCGATCTCGTATCTGCACATCCCGGCCGCCGACGTCCATGAAGCCGCGCGCTTCTATGAGGCGGTCTTCGGATGGATCGTTCGCGACCACGACAGCGACCGGCCCACGTTCGACGACGGCTCGGGATACGTCAGCGGCGCGTGGATGACGGACCAGGCCGTGGCGCGCGAGCCCGGCCTGCTCCTGTACATCTCCGTGGAGCACATCGACCAGGTCATCGCGAGCATCAGTGCCCGCGGTGGTGAGATCGTGCGCGCTCCGTACCCCGAGGGCAGCCTGCGCGTCGCGACGTTCCGAGACCCGGCCGGCAACGTCCTTGGCCTGTGGGAGGAAGCGGCAGCGGGCGGTCGCTAGGCCCGCGTTCGACCCGGGCCGATAGAATCAGGGCAGACGCGCCTGCGGCACTCAAGTCCCGTGAGGTCCCTTCCGCTGCGGAAGCGCGATCGATGCCTTGATGCCGACCGAGCAGGCACACCACCGTCCATCAATTGAGGCCGATCTATGACGAATGTGATAGATCAGGAAGGGTCTCGCCCACCGGTCCCCGCCCGGCATCCGGTCGTGCGCGCAGCGCACGGTGACGATCGCATCGACGAGTACGCCTGGCTCCGCAACCGGGACGACCCAGCAGTACTCGCGCACCTGGAGGCAGAGAACGCGTGGACCGAGACCGCGCTCGCGCACGTCGGTCCGCTCCGCGAGCGCCTCTACACGGAGATGGTGGGACGCGTCCAGCAGACAGACGCCGGAGCACCCGTGCGGCACGGGCCATACGTGTACTACACGCGGACCGTCGAAGGCAGCCAGTATGCCGTGCACTGCCGGCATCCGAGACACGGCGGCGAGGAGCACGTCCTGCTCGATGAGAATGTGGTTGCCGGCGATCGCGGATATTTCCATCTCGGCGACGCGGAGGTGAGCCCGGACCACCTCACGCTCGCATACACCGTCGATTTCACCGGCGGCGAGCGCTACACCCTGCGTCTGCGCAGCCTTGCCACCGGTGACGACCTTCCCGATGTGCTCGAGGAGGTCTCGTACTCGCTTGCGTGGGCAAGTGACTCGACGTTCGTCTTCTACACGCGCCCCGACGCGGCGATGCGGCCGTGGCAGGTCTGGCGTCACCAACTTGGTGCAGCGAACGACACCGACACGCTCGTCCTGCAGGAGGACGATGAGCGCTTCTTCGCATCCGTCGCCCGGACGCGAAGCGGTGCGTATATCGTCGTCTCGCTGAACAGCCAGATCACCAGCGAGGCGCATCTGCTCCGCGCGGATGATCCCGTCGCCGCGCCGTCGATCATCGAGCCGCGCCGGCAGGGCATCGAGTATGCGGTCGATCATCACACCGATCGGCTCTTCATCGTCACCAACGACGAAGCCCTCAACTTCCGGCTCGTCGCAGCACCAGTGGCCACGCCGGGTCGTGACCACTGGGTGGAGCTGATTCCGCATCGAGAGGACGTCAAGCTGGAAAGCCTCGATCTCTTCGCTCGTCACGTCGTGCTGTTCGAGCGTATCGACGGTCTGCGCCGGATCAACATCATGCGGCTGAGCGACGGCGAATCCCATGTCATCGATCACCCTGAGTCGGTCTACGCTGCGTCCCCCGGCCCCAATCCTGAGTGGGACACCGACACACTTCGGTTCGAGTACACCTCGCTCGTCACACCGCGGTCAGCGGTGGACTACGGCATGGAGTCGCGCGAGCGCACAATCGCCAAGCAGGAGACCGTCCTCGGCGGCTACGACCGCGACAGGTACGTGACCGGACGGTTGTGGGCCACCGCGAGCGACGGCACACGGGTGCCGATCTCCTATGTGCACCGACGCGATACCGCACTCGACGGGACGGCGCCCGCGCTGCTGTATGGCTACGGGTCGTACGAGATCTGCATCGATCCGACGTTCAACTCGGACCGACTCAGTCTTCTCGACCGTGGGTTCATCTATGCGATAGCGCACATTCGCGGTGGCGGCGAGCTGGGACGGCGATGGTATGAGGACGGCAAGCTGCTCCGCAAGCGCAATACCTTCACCGACTTCTGCGCGTGCGCTGATCACCTCGTCGAGCAGCGTTTCACGAGTCATCCGCGCCTCGCCATCCGCGGCGGCAGCGCGGGTGGATTGCTCATGGGTGCGGTCGTCAACCTGCGTCCCGACGTGGCCGCGGCGGTTGTCGCACAGGTGCCGTTCGTCGATTGTCTGACGACGATGTTCGACCCGGATCTGCCGCTCACCGTTGGCGAGTACGAGGAGTGGGGCAACCCTGAGGACGCCGCGTCGTACGCTTACATGCGCTCGTACTCTCCGTACGACAACGTGGTGCCCGGCAGGCATCCGGCGTTGCTGGTGACGGCGGGACTCAACGACCCCCGCGTCGGGTACTGGGAGCCCGCGAAGTGGGTTGCTCGCCTCCGCGAAGGCGCAGACGGTGAGGCCCCGATCCTGCTCAAGACCGAGCTGGGCGCCGGCCACGGTGGTGCGTCGGGACGGTATGACGCGTGGCGTGACGAAGCCTTGGTCCTGGCCTTCATCATCGACAACGTGGCAGCGCGCGGCGGTGCGTCCGCTCCACCGGCCGGCGGCGAGGACGCGTCATGAATCCCGAGGATCAGTTCGATACGCATGGCACAGGCACGACGACGCGGACGAGTTCTGCTTCGTCGTGGAGGGCGCCGGGATCGTCCCAACGGGCGACGCCTGAATCGGCTCAGGTACCGAGCGAGCTTTTGATCACCTCGCCGATTTCGTCATCGGAGAGTGCGGCGCCGGCGTCAGGCGTCAGGCGGATGGTGCCGGTGCTCGTCACAAGCTCGGGGTGTTGTGCGATGAACGTCGACGGGCTGTGCTTCTTCCAACCGTAGACGGAGACGCCGTGCTTCCAGACGCCGACATTGAGGCGGCGATTTCCGACCCAATAGGTGGGCATTCCGTATGAGATGCCCGCAGTAGCCTCCGGGTGCAGCGCACGCGTCAAGCCATCGATACGGTCGAACAGTGGCCGGAACTCTGGCGCGATCCCGTCGACATACGCCTGAAACGGATCGGGTTGCGCGACATCGTCCTTCATGCCGACCCCTATTCTCCGGAAAACTCCGGAATGCCGTCGACCTCGCTACCCGAGACGAAGCGACCGCTCGCCTCAGCGCGGTGATACACGGTCACGCAACCGGATCCGAGGCATCGCCACGCCCGCGTGTCCCAGAGCGCACACGTCCGCTCGTCGACGCCGATCAGCGTGGCTTCGGGGAGTGCTCCGCGCGCCGACGGGAACCAACGGCTCCCGAAGGTGTTGTGATGCGGCAGCACCGCCGAGTTCGGGACGACGGCGAGTCCAGCGACCGGCCGCCGCTCCGTGCTCCCCGGGAATTGCCGCCGGACCAGCACGTGCTCGCAGAGCACCATCGCACCTGCTGACGATCCGGCGAGCACCGCACCGTTCCGCCAGGCCGCGATGATCGCGTCCCCGACCGGCGTCCCACGCAGCACGGTGGCGACCAGTCCGGGATCGCCGCCTGTGATGTAGATGAACGCTGCCTGGCTCGCGGCCTCGGCAGTCGCGGGGACGTGCGCCTCAGCCCTCGAGTACGCCCGTAGCTCCGTCACGTCGAGATCGAACTGCCGGAACCAGTCCGCCGCGTGTCGTACCGCCGCTTGGGGGTGCGATCGGGCGGCAGCAGTCGCAACGATGTACGCGCGACCCCGCCCGCGAGCCGAGGCAGCGAGGAGCTCGTCATGCGGCTCGTTTCCCGGATGGAATTCGTCGCCTCCGATGAGCGCCAGCAGACCGGGCCCATGCATCAGTCCGCGGAGGCTCGGATTGTGGCTTCAGGCGCGCGGAGAGCTACCGCATCCATCGTAGGAAATGATAGTCTATGTATCACAAAAGGTGAAGTGATATAAGTCACTATCGAGCGTCGCCGTCACTCGTCAAACTGCGCAAGCCGGAGGCCGAGATGCCCGAACATGATTCGCAGGCATTCCAAGAGCTCTTCGACTCCGAGCCGACCGTGGCAACACCGTCGGAGGTCGCAACGTGGGTGCATGTCTATCAACGCTTGATCGTCATGATGGAGCGCCAGTTGAAGGAGACTCGGGCATTCGCAAGCGACGTGCACGAACCGATGCAACGCTATCTCAGCAGGGAGAACATGACCATCCTCGAAGAGGAGATCGGTGCGTTCAAGGATCGGTTGGCGCACTGGTCGGACGCTCCGGCGCGTGAGCGTGACTGAAGCAGTCAAAGTGTTGCTCGTCGAGGACGAGGAGGCCGTTGCGGAGATGTACCGCCTGCGCCTCGTGGCTGATGGATACGTCGTCGTCATCGCTGCGGACGGCGAGGCGGGCCTCCGGGCAGCCTTTGAGGAGGACCCGGCCTTCATCTTTCTCGATCTGCGCCTGCCGAAGCTCAGCGGCATGGAACTACTGTCGCGCTTGCGAGGCAACCCGGCGACTCGGGATATCCCTGTCATCGTCCTCACGAACATGACCGAGCCTGAGCTCTCCTATCGCGGCACTTCGTTGGGCATCGTCGAGTACATGATCAAGGCTGAAACCACGCCGATGCAGCTCTCGATGCGACTGGCCGAGCATCAACGCAGGATGGAAGCGACCTGAGTGACGCTTCAGTGCGCCGGCAGCTCGTCAACGTCGAGCGGTGGGCTCTGTAGGTCCTCTTCGTCGGGCTCGGCAGCTGTGCCCGCGTTCTCGCTCTCGTCCGGCTCCGCGTCCTCGTTCCCCGGGTCGGGTGCCGTTGGAGTGCCGTCGATTGCTTCGCCCTGTGTCATCGGAACATGTCCTCCTTGAGTGGTCGATTGAGGGCCGGATATGGGACAGCGCCCCCACCCTTCTGGATGAGAGCGCTGTGACTGTCCTGGCGGAACGCTTTCAGTAGTAGTGGGCGCGACCACCGACAGCGTGTCCGGCCATTCCAAGCAAGGCGAGCACCAGTCCGATCACCACGAGGATCACCCCGATGGTCCACAACACCGGAATCCCCACGAGGAGCCCGATGAGCAGTAGGACGACGCCGAGAACGATCATGTATCACTCCTTGTTTGCGGCATTGCTGATTCAGACGGCCCGGTCGTCGACGGTTGTCGTCGTGGTGCCGCGGCGATAGCCGGGGCCGATCCAGGACGACCAGAGCACCAACGAGAGCGCAATGCCGAGTGCGCCGACCACCATCAGGATGATGCCGATCGTGTGCAGGTCGACGCCGTTCGCGGTGACGTGGATCGCAAACGCGAGTATCGCGCCGACGGCGATGAGGAAGATTCCAACACCTAAGCCCATAACTGTTCTGCTCCTTGAATTCCGATAGCGGCTTGGGAGACACCATAGCAGATATATCATGTAATTACAACCACACTATAACTTTGAACGTACGTTCGATTGGTGCAGGTGGTTTTACGATCGTGCTGAGGGTGCCGGGCGCCGGTTGCCTACCGGAGCCAGGTTCCCGCCCCGGCCATGGCGCTGAAGAGCGGGCGCTCGGCTCTTCCGTCGGCGACACAGGTCTGCGCCACACCACGAAGTCGTGCGTCAGCCACAGCCCGCAGCTTCACGCGGGCGCGACCGCCGATGGTTGGAAGCAGGCACTCTGCCTCGCCGACGGTCAAGCGGCCGATCAGGGTCGCTTCATCGTCAGGGTCGCGCAACAACCCGGGCGTGTCGGCAAAGATCATCAGGCGCGACGCCCCGAGCGCGATGGCGACCTCCGCGGCAAGTCGATCGCCATCGACGTTGATGGCGGTGCCATCCTCGGCAGCGATCGGCGGGCACAGCACAGGCGTGACCCCGCACGAGAGCAGCGTCTGCAGCAGGCCCGTGTGCACCGCGTCGATGCTGCCGACGTGGTTGTCGTGCAGCACGATCGTCCGTCCGTGGTCCCGGACGCGCAGATCGGAACGGCGCGTGCCGCGGACGACGCCGCCGTCGAGACCGCAGAGGCCGAAGGCGTCGACGCCGAGTTGACGCAGCCGCTCGACGATGCGCTTGTTCGCCTTGCCGGCGTAGGCCATGAGAAAGTGGTCCATCGTGGTTGCGTCGGTGAACCGACTCACGTCGCCGCGGGCGGACTCGACCATCCGGGGCGGGGCGCCGAGCCGCGTCGAAAGGTCATCGAGGTCGCGGCTCGCGCCGTGCACGACCACAACACGCTCGGTGGTCGCGGCGATGTCCGCGAGCAACGGATCGAGGTGGCGGACGCTCCCGCCGATCTTCACGACGATCATCAGACTGGGTAGATCCCGGCGAACTCGAGGCCGAGCGTCTCCGGGAACCCGTGACGGATGTTGCATGCCTGCACTGCCTGACCCGCGGCTCCCTTCACCAGGTTGTCGAGCGCCGCGGTGACGACGACGCGGCGTGAGTGCGGGTCGCGCTCGAAGCCGACATCGCAGTAGTTCGTGCCGCTGAGCAGCTTCGGATTGGGCGACCGTTGCAGTCCTGTGCGCGACTTCACGATGCGCACGAACGGCTCGTCCGCGTAGTGAGAGCGAAAGAGCTGCCAGATGCCGCGATCGTCGAGGTCGCGATTGACAAACGCATGCGCGGTGATCAGCACGCCGCGAACCGCCTCCACAGCGGTCGCGGAGAACGCCACGTAGGGTGAGTCGGCGCCGAGGTGCAACTCCTGGACGATCTCCGCGGTGTGGCGGTGCCCCGTCGGCGCGTACGAACGCACTTCGCCGCTTCGATGCGCGTGGTGGGTTGCCTCTCCGGGCTGCGAGCCTGCGGCCGACGATCCGACCTTCGCCTCGACGACGAGCGGCGCTCCCGGGTCCAGGATCCCCGCACATGCAAGCGGAGCGAGCCCGAGGATCGACGCCGTCGCGAGGCACCCGCCGACCGCGATGAGCGAAGCATCAGCGATCTCCGCGCGGTGTGCCTCGGCCAGGCCGTACACGGCGCCGGCGAGCAGCTCGGGGACCGGGTGGGTCCAGCCATACCAGCGTGGGTAATCGGCCGGGTCGCGAAGCCGGAAGTCGGCGCCGAGGTCGATGCAGACCGGCGCCGCCTCGAGGAGCCGATCGATGGCGGCGCTCGATGCACCATGGTGGAGCGCGACGAACACGACGTCGGCAGGCTCCAGCCCAGAGTGCGGGGAGAAATGGAGGTCCGTGCGCCCGCGCAGTGGGGGATGCACCGACGCAACCGGCTTGCCCGCAAGACGACCGGACGTGACCTGCACCACATTGATCTCTGGATGACCCGCGAGCAGGCGGAGCACCTCGCCGCCGGCGTATCCGGAACCGCCGACGACCGCCGCGCGGATCATCGTTCGCTCAGTGCCGTCGCGAGCA
>Ga0307372_10007177_pt1 | contig 16048 bp, 13 predicted proteins | sample OX1MG_FD_202533 | JGI IMG/M metagenome (GOLD analysis project Ga0307372, IMG submission 202533) | Soil microbial communities from Risofladan, Vaasa, Finland - OX-1 | ecosystem: Environmental > Terrestrial > Soil > Coastal area > Acid sulfate soil | place: Finland: Risofladan, Vaasa | collected... | reverse complement strand
ACCCGTGAGCGCAAATCGCATCTGGGCTTTGACTCTCTTGGCGGCCCGGGTTTGCTTGGCATCGGGATTTTTGATGGCCTGAGCTTCGTCGAGCACAACCAAACGCCATGAGGTCTCCGCCAACCAAGGGATGCGGAGAAGCGAGCCGTAGCTGGTAATGACCAAGTCGACATCGCGGAGACGTTCGGGGCCCACCCTTTTGAGGGCGGCCGCCGGGAGCGCCGACGGATGCGCAACAAACGCTTTCAAGCTCGGCGCGAAGCGATCGAGTTCCGCGGCCCAGTTGGCCAGCAGCGAAGCGGGCGCCACCAGCAGGCTCGGCTGATTCGTCTCTCCTGGCTTGCGCTGTTCTCCCGCCTCCCTCGGTTCCCTCGTCTGGCTTTTGAGCACCAGCAGAAGCGCCAGCACCTGGATGGTCTTGCCGAGCCCCATGTCATCGGCAAGGCAAGCCCCCAGACCGAGCTTCGAGAGAAAGTAGAGCCAGCGCACGCCCACTTGCTGGTAGGGTCGCAGGGTGCCGTTCAGCGCCGCGCCAGGCTCGACGCGGGCCAACCCCTCCGGGCTGCGAAGGCCCTTCAGCATTTCGCGCAGCCAGGGTCCCGCCACCACTTGCGACCAATCGGCGCCATCGCCCGCGCCATCGGCGGCGACATCGGCGCCAGCCAACAGGCGCAGCGCTTCCCCAAAGCTGAGACCACTGCCGACGGCGGCGCGCTGGACCTCCTGGTAGTGTTCCAGCATCCGGCTCAGCCGCGCGCGATCCACCTCGACCCAGCGCCCTCGGACCAGCGACAGCCCCTCCGACCTGGCGAGCAACTCCTTGATCTCCGTTGCGGTCAAGGTCTCGCCATCGAGCGTGACCTCCATGCGGAAATCGAGGATCGCATCCATGCCCAGCGCGGAGGGCGCTTTCCCGCCGACCGTGGCCGTTACTCGCGGGCGCGGAGGGCGGTTGGCCCGCCACGTTGCGGGCATCCGCACCACCACCCCGGCGCTCTCCAGTTGCGGGACATCCTTGAGAAACCGGAAAGCCTCGTCGGCTTTCCACCGCAGCGGATGGAAGATCTCGCCCGAGTCGACCATGGCTTTCAGCCACGGACAGATTTCAGCCACGCGCTGAACGGGGAGGAGCAGCGACAGCAGGCGCTGCTTGTTCGCTGCGCCTGCGTATTCGCCGAGCGCCTGGCCCAGCGGAAGATGCTGGGCCCTGGCCTGTGCCGAAAGCCGGGTTGTGTAGGTGGCAAGAAACGCGAAAGGGGCCTGATCATCCCTGCGGTTTTCGGCGAGATTGAAGTGCACGCGGCCAACCAGGTTCCAGGCGGGGTTCCGGCGCTTGAGGAAGTCCTGGATCGAGCTTCCCGACCCTGCCAACTCGATGGCGAAGGCCACGTCCATCTCCTGCCAGAGCGATTGCAGGACCTCCGCGGTCAGGTACTCCGCGCCGGTCATAGGAGGCGCTGCCAGGGCCAGCGGCTCCAGTTCCCCAAGAGATGGGGCCGGAACACGGTCCTTCGAGGGACCTGGCGCGGCGTCCGGGAGGGTGCAGAGGGCCGTCACGTACCGCGCGCCCAGTTCTCGCCAGTAGGCAAAAAGCGGAGGAAGCACAATTCCGACTTCGCTCGCTCCGAGTTGGAGAAGGCCGTGACCGGGACCCCGCGCAAACGCATCTTCGAGACGCCGGGCAAGACCGGGGTCCAAGGCAGGCCCCTCGCCAACCGAACCTAGCGTGAGCCGGCCGTGCGGCGTGAGGACCGGGGCTAGAAATTTCGAATCCATCGAAGCCGCCAGACTATGAGATCGAGCCGCAACTGTCAAGGAACGGTTTCCACCGTGCCCTTCCTCATAAAGAACAACCGTACGCCGGGCGGCCCAAAGAGAAGAAGGTCCCCTTGGTTCTAACGGTCAATGGCCGGGCTGAAGTTGTGGCCCAGGATGCGGACAGCCATCAGGCGTTGCTTGACCGCGGGGATCGCGCCGAGACTGTCGCCGCGATCCGGCAAGGTCTGGAGCCGTTCGAGCGCGGTGACGGAATACCGCATCTTTCCTGTGAGGCCTTGGGCACGGAAGAACTTGAACACCGACCCATTGCAGGAATTGATGGGCCACCAGACCCCATCAACTCCGCCCACACACCGGCAAGAACCATCCTCGAACTAACCTTGCTTTTCTGACCGCTCCCCGGGCCACGCCATCCCAGAATCATCGAGGGCCTTGGCCGCTACAGGGTGCGGCGGAAGAGCAGGGTGGCGGAGGTCATCATGATGAGGGTGAAGACGGTGAGAAACAGGAGATCGCCGGAGATGGCCGCGAAGCCGGTGTTTTTGAGGAAGAGCAACTTAAAGGCGTGGACGGCGTAGGTGAAAGGATCGATGACGGTGATGGCCTTCATCCAGGGCGGGAAAGCGTTGATGGGATAAACGGCGCCGCTGGGGAAGAAGAGCAGGGTGTTGAGCACGCCGAAAATGGCGCGGGGCACCAGCGGGTCGCTGATGCGCACCATCATCAGGAACATCATGCTGATCAGGGCCATCGAACTGACCACGATCACCACCATCAGGCGGGCCACGCGGACCGGGTCCAGCGGATGCGGAATTCCGGCCAGCAGGGCCCCAAGAGTGCTGAGGAGCAGGCCTGCCAGGATCGCTTTGCTGGCCCCGGAAAGAGTGAAGCCCATAATCAACTCAAACTTGGTGATGGGCGTGACCAGGTAGCCTTCATGCAGGCCGCGGGCCTTGTCATCGATATAGATAATGCCGCCGCCGATCATGGCGGAAACGAAAATGGCCAGTACCACCGACCCGGCCAGCAGGTACTGGATGTAAGGAACGTAAGGGTAAAGCTCGACCACCTGAAGCGTGGCGCCGCCGGGCAGGCGCGGCTGGACCTTGGGCTGGTTGTAGGCGCTGACCAGTCCGGTCAATGCGACCTCCAGCGCGCTGGTCACAAAGTTGTCCGTATTGTCCTCAATCAGGGCGATCTGGGGAGCGTGCTGCTCCAGAACGTTGCGCGAAAAGTTGGGCGGGATTTCCAGCACGGCGTTGATGCGCCCTTGCCGCAGATCGGTGAGCGCCTGCCGGGGATCATCGTAATTGACGGTGGTAAAGGTGCGCGAGTTGGCGGCAATGGCTCCGAACATCTCGCGCAGCCTGACCGTCTGCAAACCGTGGTCCTGATTGACCACGCCGACGATGAGGTTTTGGATCTTTCCGCCAAACGCGTAGCCCAGCACCACCAGTTGGACCAGTGGGAAAATCAGGGACGCCATCATCAGCGCAGGGCTGCGGAAGAATTTCAGCAGATCGCGTTCGATGATGGCTGCAATGCGGTTCATAAGTTTCCTGGCCCACGGGCGAGGGCGCCTTGGCCGGGGCCTCCATTATCGCGGAGGCATCAGGCTGGTTTCGTAGGACTTCTCCTGCAACTCGTCGCGGAGCTGGCGCCCGGTGTAATGCGTAAAGACGTCATCCAGCGTGGTGCTTTGCACAGAAAGCGAAGACACCTCAATGCCCGCATGGCGCGCGGCTTCCACCAGTCCGACGGTGGTCCGGGAACCGTTGTGCGAAGCCATGCGATAAATGCGGTCGTGCTCGATCACGCTGGCAACGTCCTGTAGGCCCTCGAGCGTTTCCAGCCAGCCGTCGGGAACCGCGGAAAAGCTCACTTCCAGAAAGCCAGCCGCCGGAATGGAGGCCTTGAGCTTCATCGGCGAATCGAGCGCCATCAGTTTTCCGTGGTCCACGATGGCAATGCGGTTGCACAAACGGTCGGCTTCATCCATGTAGTGGGTGGTCAGCAGGATCGTCAGGTCCCGTTGCTTCTTGATGTTGACGAGCATTTCCCAGACGGCGATTCGCGAGGTCGGGTCCAGGCCCGTGGTCGGCTCATCAAGAAAAAAGATTTTGGGCTGGTGGACCAGGCCGCGCGCGATTTCCAGCCTGCGCCGCATGCCGCCGGAAAGGTTTTTGACGGGATGCCGGGCCCACTTTTCCAGTTCCACCGCTTCGAGCAATTCCCTGATGATGTGCCGGCGCCGGCTGCGTGGAACGCCGTAAAGCTTGGCGAAGATGTTCATGTTTTCCTCCGCGGTCAGGTCAAGGTCGGAAGTCATCGCCTGCGGAATCACGCCAATGCAATGCCGCACGTCGTTCTGCTGGCGGACCACGTCAAACCCGTTCACCAGCGCGGTGCCTTCGGTGGGCGGAATCAGCGTGGTCAGCATGCGAATCAGGGTGGATTTGCCGGCGCCGTTGGGGCCCAGCAGTCCGAAGATCTCGCCCGCTTCCACGCGGAAGGTGATCGCGTCCACGGCCGTAAATCCGCTAAATCGCTTGGTCAGCTTTTCCACTTCGATGGCAGCCATCAGGCAGTTCCTCCGCCGCGCCCGGGAATGAGGCCCCCGTCCGGCGATCGCTTCTACCGCTACAGAGCTTCGTTCAAGCCCGTCAGGGCGCGGCTTCACAACTTAATGAAATATCCCACGTCATCCCGAGAGAAGCGAGGGATCTGCTTTGTCCGATTTCGCAAAGACACAGCAGCAGCTTCGCTGCGCTCAGCATGACGGTTGGCCCCATCCTATTGACCCTCGTCAATGGGCACCGTGACAAAGGCCGTGAGCCCCGGCGCAAGCCTGCGGTCCTGGTTATCCACGCGCAAACGAATCTGGAAGGTCTTGATATCGCGTTTGGTGCGGCTCACGTCGCGCTGCGTGGCGTACTCGGCATCGACGCCGCGGAAATAGACGGTCCCGGTCTGCTCGATGCCGCCCGGAAATCGCACCGGCAGGCGCTCGCCCATGCGGACCAGATAAAGGTCCGTCTCCGGCACGTCCGCCCGCACCCAGAGTTTGTCCGGGTCGTAGAGCACCACGATGGGCTGGGCGGGATTCACCACCTCCCCGCTGAGCGCCGCCCGCAAGGTGACCAGGCCGTTGATCGGCGAGCGGATTTCCGTGTAGTCCAGGCGCGCCTGGGCGGCCTGGTCCTGCGCGCGCGCGGCGGCAAATTGATGGCGATTGGATGTGAGCTCATGCTCGCGGACGGTGACCTGCTCGGCGTTGGAACGGGCCAGCGCCAGCGCCGCGCGGGCCGCCTGCACCTGCTTTCCAAGGGCCTCGACGTTCGCCTGCGCCACCGTCAGGTTGGCCTGCGCCTGGTCCTGTTGCTGCTGGGAAACGATCTGCTGCTCGAAGAGGCGGTCCGTGCGCTTAAAGTTCTGCCGGGCCAATGCCAGATTGGCTTCAGCCTGCTTCAACTGGGCCTGGGCCGCCGCCAGATTGGCCTCGGCCTGTCGAATCTGATCGCGCGTTTGGAGTTCCTGAAACTTCAGCGAGGCGCGCGCGACTGAAACCTGAGCGCCTGCACTTTTCATCGAGGAAGCGTAGTAAGACTGGTCGGCCTGCAATTCCCCGGGGACCATCGTGGCTAGAAGTTGCCCCGTCGTAACCGAGTCGCCCTCGCGGACCATGACCTGCTGCAGACGGCCGGCGATCTGCGCGCTGACGGCGACTTCGTCCGCGTCCACCAGGCCGGTCAGGACCATGCCTTTCGAAGGCGGGCGGGTCAACAGATACACCACGATGCTTGCCAGGACCACCAGGCCCAGAATTACTAAAAAAAGTTTGCGCGTCATGAGATACCCGCTCCACTGTTTTTGAAAAGCGCCCGCCGGACGAAATTCAAGACTTCTTTTTTCCTCCGGGCCAACTGGGCTTTGCCATAGGGGTCCTCAAAGCCCACAACCTTCAGCACCGGCGCTGCTGAAAAATAAAAAACCGTCAGGGCCACCAGGGAGATGGCCGTGTGGGCGCTGTCGGACGCGTACAGCTCGCCGTTCCGCGCGCCCTGGCTGATGACCGCCTGAAGCTTTTGGGCGACCGGAGCGAAATACTTCCGCCGGACCTGCAGGAAGGGGCGCTCGCCGGCCATCATGAACCTTTGAAGCAGGCGGGGATAATCGGGGCGCGCAGCGATGAAATCAAAGTGCATGCTCACATAGTGCAACAGTTTGTCCCGCACGCACTCGCCGCTGGAAAGCAGGGCCAGGGCGCGCTGAGAGAAGTCCTTCAGGTGCTCTTCGACAATCGCCAGGTAGAGCGCGTCCTTGCTTTTGAAGTAGTAATAGATCAGGGCCTTGTTCACTCCGGCGGCCGCGGCAATGGCGTCGGTGCGCGCGCCCGCCAGGCCCTGCTCGGCAAAGAGGTGTTCGGCGGCGCGAAGGATGGCCTCGCGGGTCTCGGGGCTTCCTGCGGCGCGCCTGGATGATGTCTTCCGGGGCATGAAGATACCTTTTAACTATCTGGTTAGTTAAATAGCACAGAGGCCGCCCCGCTGTCAAGGGCACGAGCTTGTAGCGCAGCGTTCGCCCTTAACGCTGCGGCCTTTGCACTGAATCCCTCGGAAACACCGCAGGGCTGAAAAACGGGCCCTGCCCTGCAAATTCGTGCTGGCTTGCCTTTGTAGCGCAGCGTTCGCCTTTAACGCTGCGGCCTTTGCGCTGAATCCCTCGGAAACACCGCAGGGCTGAAAAACGAGCCCTGCGCTACAAAAGCATTTCTGTACGCGACGCTAGCGGCGGTAATCGTGCCGCGTGCGTTCTTTATCGCGGTGGCGTTCGAGGGCCAGATGGATCAGGCGGTCGAGCAGCGCGGGATAGGGCAGGCCGCTCGCCTCCCACAGCTTGGGGTACATGCTGATGGGCGTAAAACCCGGAATCGTGTTGATTTCGTTGACGAACAACAGGCCGCTGGGTCGGTCGAGAAGAAAGTCCACGCGCGCCATGCCGGCGCAATCAACGGAGCGGAATGCCCGCAAGGCGAAATCTTTGACGCGGCGCGTCTGGGCGCGCGGCAGTTTTGCGGGGATCACCAGCTCCGAGCCTTCCTTGACGTACTTGGCTTCGTAATCGTAGAACTCGTTCAGCGGAATGATTTCGCCGGGGACCGAAGCTTCCGGTGAATCGTTGCCCAGCACGCCGCACTCAATCTCGCGAGCGTCCAGGCCTTTTTCGACGATGACCTTCCGGTCGTAGGTTGCCGCCAGTTCGAGCGCCGGGGCAAGCTCGCGGCGGCCGTGAACCTTGCTGATGCCCACGGAAGAGCCCAGGTTCGCCGGCTTGACAAACAACGGATAGCCCAGCCTGGTTTCAATCAGCCTGCGCAGCCGCGCTGGGTTTTGCTCCCACTCGCTTCGCAAAACCATCACCCATTCCACCACCGGAAGGCCCGCGTCGCGGAAGAGCCGCTTCATCACATCCTTATCCATGCCCGCAGCGGAACCCAGCACTCCGGCGCCCACATAGGGGATCCCGGCGAGTTCAAACAGCCCCTGGACCGTGCCGTCTTCGCCGAACGTGCCGTGGAGCACGGGAAAAATGACATCGATATCCGGCAGGCGTTTGGCGCCCGCCCGCGCCTCGCGAGGGAGAAACTTTGGCCCGGAAGGATCAGCGGAGGGAATGACCGCTTTCCCCTTCTTAAAGACTTCGGGCAAAGACCGCTCGGAGCCGGACCCCATGGACCAGCGTCCTTCGCGGCTGATACCAATGGGGACCACTTCGTATTTTGCGGGATCCAGCGCCTGCATGACCGAGGCGGCGGAAGTCAGTGAGACTTCATGCTCGCCCGAGCGCCCGCCAAACAGCACTCCAACTCGAATGCGTTCCTTCACAGGATCTTCTTTCCCAGCGCCGAAGCCATCAGGCCCACGGCCAGGATCGCCGTCCGGTTGAGCACGTCGATAATGGGATTCACTTCCACCACTTCGAGCGCCAGCATTTTCCTGCTGTCTGAAATCATCTCCATGATCAGATGGGCTTCCCTGAATGTAATGCCGCCCCGCACCGGCGTGCCCACTCCGGGAGCCTCATGCGGATCGACCACGTCCATATCCAGTGATACCACAAAACCTGCGGTCGCGTTGCTGGCAACCGCGATGCTCTTTTCCATCACCGCGCGCAGGCCGTGTTCATCGATGTTGCGCATGGTGAAGACGTGAACTCCGGAATCTTTCACCAGGCGGCGCTCGTGGCTGTCGAGGTCGCGCAATCCGATCAGAGCGCAATTCCCGGCCTGCAGCTTTGGGGCATATTCAAAAATATTCGTCAGCGCCTCAGGCCCAAAACCCAGTGAGGCGGCCAGCGGCATGCCGTGAATGTTTCCGCTGGGGCTGGTTTCCGGAGTGTTCATGTCGGCATGAGCATCAATCCAGATGCAGCCGATCGACTGGTCCCGGTCGTGGTAGAGCTTCGACACGCCAGCCTGCGTACCCACCGCAATCGAGTGATCGCCGCCCAGCGACAGCGGAAACCATCCGTCCTGGACCGTCTGGAAGACGCGCCCGGCGGCTTCCCGGCACGTCTCAGCAATTTCGGCCAGATACTTGGCCCGCCGGTCGCCAAAGTGCTGCTCTTCGGCGATCCGCACGTGCATGTTTCCGGCGTCTTCCACCTGATGGCCGAGGCCCTTGAGGACGGAATTCAACCCCGCAGCGCGCACGGCCGATGGCCCCATGTCCACCCCGCGCCGCGCCTGGCCCAGATCGAGCGGAATTCCGAGGATGCGAATTTTCATGAATTGCCTGTTTCCTGTAGCGGCGGTCTATGACCGCCGAACCCGAATGGTAGCCATGGCACTGTTCTGTGTGCCGTGGGTTCTTTGTCGATGCCCAAACCCCACGGTTGGAAATGCACCAACCGTGGCGACTCAAGAGTGGTAGCCACGGCATGTCTTCTATGCCGTGGGTTTGTGGGTAAAAGGCCCACGGCACAAAATCGGTGCCGTGGCTACGCCCTTTCACGCAAGCGGGTAGCGCGGACCTCCGGTTCTGAGGTCCGCGGTTCGTCTCGCGCCCCGAATAAAAACCAGAGCCGCAGACCGCAACGACGGCGGTCTGCGCTACCCGCGCGCCAGCCCGCCAGTTCTCGCACACATCGCGAACACCGCGATGTATGCGCCACCCGGGTACGAACAATTTTATGGCGTCAATCGGTATAGCATGCGGGGGAACGGGATGGTTTCGCGGACGTGTTCGAGGCCGCAGAGCCACGCCACCACGCGTTCGATGCCCATGCCGAAGCCGCCGTGCGGAACAGTGCCGTAGCGGCGCAGGTCGAGATACCACTCGAAAGCCTCGCGCGGAAGTTTCGATTCTTCCATGCGCTTGACCAGCAGGTTGTAATCCGACAGGCGTTCGCTGCCGCCGACGATTTCGCCATAACCTTCCGGCGCCAGCACGTCCACGCACAGAGCAACCTCGGGCCGGTCGGGGTCGGGCGCCATGTAAAAAGCCTTCACCTGGCTGGGATAGCGGTGGACCATCACCGGCTTGTCAAAACTTTCCGCCAGCAGCGTTTCATCCGCGCCGCCAAAATCTCCTCCCCAGGTGATTTCGCTCCCCTTTTCCTTGAGGATTTTTACCGCGTCATCGTAGGAGAGCCTTGGAAAGGGCGGCGTGCAGCGCTCAAGCTTCGTAATGTCGCGGCCGAGTGTTTCGAGTTCCGGCCGGCGGTTTGCGAGCACGCGCGCGATCACGCCGCCGATCAGTTCTTCGGCCAGTTGCATCACGTCATCGAGCCGCGCAAAGGCGACTTCCGGCTCAATCATCCAGAATTCGGTCAGGTGACGGCGCGTTTTGGACTTTTCCGCGCGAAAGGTTGGCCCAAAGCAGTAGGTCTTTCCCACCGCCATGGCGGCCGCTTCGTTATAGAGCTGGCCGGACTGCGTCAGGAAGGCTTTCTGGTCAAAGTAATCCACTTCAAACAGCGTCGTAGTGCCCTCGCAGGCGCTGGGAGTCAGGATGGGCGTATCGACCAGAACGAACCCGCGATCGTCAAAAAAATCGCGGCAGGCGCGAATGATCTCATGCCGCACGCCCAGGATGGCCCGCTGGCGGGTGGAGCGCAGCCACAGGTGGCGATGGTCCATCAGGAATTCGATGCCGTGTTCCTTGGGCGTGATGGGGTAAGGCTGGTCTGCGGGAACAAGCTGAAGGACCTCGATGCCCGTTACCCCCAGCTCAAAACCTCCGGGCGCCCGCGGCTCGGCGCGGACCCTGCCGGTCACGCGCAGGGAAGATTCCTGGGTCAGTTGGCGCGCTTTTTCAAACACTTCAGGCGGCACCGCGCTCTTGACCACAACACCCTGCATCAGGCCGGTCCCGTCCCTGAAAATCGGGAAAAGGATTTTGCCGCTTTCGCGCAGATTGTAAAGCCATCCCGCGAGGGTGACTTCCTGGTCCACGGACTGGCTCATGTTGCGGATTTCAACCACGGGCGGCGCGGGGGTTTCCATGCTTACCGGATCTCCTCCATCTTCTGCATAATGGCGCGCAGCTTTTCGAAGCTGGGGGTGGCGGGCCCGAAGTTGCGCAACTCAAACATCAGGGGGACCTGGCTGTCCAGGCCGCGGAAGTCCCGCACGGTCCGTTCCCAGTCAATCCCTCCCTCGAAGGGCGGCAGGTGCTCGTCCTTTTCCTGCCTGTTGTCGTGGATGTGCGTGGACGCGATGTGGTCCTTGAGCACTTCAAAGGCATGTTCCACGCCGCAGGTCATGTGGGCGTGCCCGGTATCAAAGCAGACTTTCAGGCCCATGTGGGTGTAATGCAAAAAGCGGATCAGGCGCTCGGGCACGGCCAGTTCATTGGGGATGTTTTCCAGCAGAATGCTGACACCCCGTTCCTTGGCATACAGATTCAGATGTTCCAGCGAGGTGAACGCCGCGTCGAATTTCTCGATGCTGAATTCTTCTTCCGGCAGCCCCAGGTGCAGAACCAGGTAGCGGAACGGGATCTGCTCCGCCACCATGAGCGCCCGCTTGATCTCATCCATGCTCTCGATGCGTTTCCGGCGCTCCAGGTAAGCCACGGAGATCGCGAGGCCGCCTGACCGTCCCCACTCCATATCGTTATAGAGCGGCGCATGCAGGGAGAAGAGTTCCACATCGTGGTCATGGAACCATTCGGCCACGTCGCGGACTTGATTCGCGTCGCGATAGTCCAGGTGCTGGCGTGCCGCAAAGATTTCGATCTGGCGGAAACCGGCGCCCCGAATCCCATCCAGGATGCGCGAGGACAAGCGTTCGTTGGCAAAAAGGTGAGTTGATAGCGCAAAGTTCATCAATATCCCGCCGCCTTTCCCGCGCCCCGCGAATCGGCCGCGCCGAAGCGCCAGCCTGTTTCCGGATCAACCTCGATGGCTTCGCATTCGCCCAGGCTGTCCGTCTCGCGGAGCTTGTACCCGGCCTTTTTCAGCTTATCAAGGGTATCGGCAGAAAATCCCCACTTTTCGACGGTCAATTGATCGGGCCTCCACTGGTCGTGAAAACGCGGCGCGTTGACCGCCCGCAGCACGTCCATCTTGTAAGCCACAACGTTCAGCAGCACCTGGAGCACCGTGTTGATGATGGTGCCGCCGCCCGGCGAGCCCAGCACCAGCCGCACCTTACGATTCTGCACGACGATTACCGGGGTCATTGCGGAGAGCGGACGCTTGTGCGGCGCAATGGCGTTGGCCTCGCTCTGGATCAGCCCGTACATGTTGGGCGTGCCCGGTTTGGAGGTAAAGTCGTCCATCTCGTCATTCAGCAGAAAGCCCGCGCCAGCCACCGTCACGCCGCTGCCATAGCCGTTATTCAGCGTATAAGTGTTGGAGACCGCATCGCCCGCCGCATCCACCACCGAAAAGTGGGTGGTGTTCGGCCCCTCGAAGGGAGCGGGGTTTCCCGCCCGCACGGGAGCGTCGGGCTTCGATTTCAGGATTTCCTGGCGCAGTTTCGCGGCATATTTCAGGCTGGTCAGCCCCGCCACCGGCACGGATGCAAAATCCGCATCGCCCAGGTAGGCGGCCCGGTCGGCGTAAGCGCGCCGCATGGCTTCCGCGATCAAGTGGATGGAACGGTAGGAATCCGGCGGCCCCAGATCCAGAGGGTCAAGGATGTTGAGCATCTCAATCAGGGCCACGCCGCCGGAGCTCGGCGGCGGCGGAGCCAGAATCTCGTCTCCGCGAAAATGCCCCACCAGCGGCTGGCGCACCTTGGCCTGGTATTCGGCCAGGTCCTGGCGCGTGATGATGCCGTGATGCTTCTGCAGGGTGGCGACGATTTCGCCGGCAATGGGACCCCGATAAAACGCGTTCGGGCCGTGTTGTGCGATCAGCCGCAGCGTCCGGGCCAGTTCCGGCTGCCGGAAGATCTCTCCCGGCTGGTAAAGGTTGCCGTCGCGCAGATAGATGCGGCGGCTGGCATCGAATTTCGAAAGCAGCTCGCGGTGGCTTGCCATCGACCGGCCCAGCCAGTAGCTGACCGGAAAGCCTTGTTGCGCCAGGCGGATGGCGGGCTCCATCACGCGGGCCAGCCCCAGTTCGCCGTATTTCTGCTCGGCCAGCGCCAGCCCGGCCACAGTTCCTGGAACGCCCACGGAAAGCGCCCCCACGGTCGAGGCCCCGGGAATCACGTGGCCGTGCTTGTCCAGATACATGTTGCGGGTGGCGGCGCCCGGCGCTTCCTCGCGGTAGTCAATCATTGCCGCCTGGCCTTCCGCCATGCGGACCATCATAAAGCCGCCGCCGCCGATGTTTCCGGCAAATGGGTAGGTGACTGCCAGCACAAAGCCCACGGCTACGGCCGCATCCACCGCGTTGCCTCCCGCTTCGAGGATTTCGACGCCCGCCTGGGTGGCCAGCGGATCGCTCGAGACCACCATCCCGCGCCGCGCCGCGACAGGAGTGAGGGCCAGCGCAGGAATGGCAAGCGCCAGGGCCACTAGTAGAAACGGTTTCCAGCAGGATGGGAGGCGCACGGACCCTCGCGTCAGAAAAGTTGACCAGAATATCCCCGGGCACGAGCATCCGCCCGCAACCGGCAGCCATTGTTGGCCTGCTTCCAACCGTGGGCCTTGTCCCGAGAACCCGCGGTTAAATCAGGCTGCGATTCAACCTTGGCCACCGGCTGATTTTTGAAACTGTAATGTATGCGAAAACCCGCAGAGCGTCAACTGCAAGGCTGCTGCACAGGGGTCTTGAATCTCGCCAAGGCAGCGATCCTAAGTGAAAACTCACCTTGCGTGTCATTCCGAGCGAGGCGAGGAATCTCGCCTCGCAGGGGAAGCCACGACAGTGTTTTATCTGTCATATGCCTTTCCGGGATTCCCCGCCGCCCTCCGACGGAGTTTATCCTGGGCCCCTTCGCTTTGTTCAGGGCAGCCTCTTCGGCTCCTCGGAATGACACGCAAGGTGAGTTTTCACTAAGACTCGGGAATCAGCGGCCGCGCTGCCTACCGGCCGGTAGGCAGGTGGAAGCGGTGATTCGCCTTGACACCCTCTTCCAACCCTCCTTAAGCTAGGAGTATATCAACCCCGTGAACAGCAAGAAGGGTATCGGTCAGACAAAAGCCTGATCTGCGGGGAATTGAATGGAGGTTGATTTGAGAAATCTGGTTATGGGTTGCGCAGTGGCCGCCCTGGTGGCGATCTCGGTACGATCCGAAGCTAGACCCCCTGAGTTAAAGATGCTGCAGTCGCCCCCGGCTGTGGCCGCAAGGAGCCAGTTAGGCGTGGCAAGCTGGTACGGAACGGAAAACCAGGGTCTTCCGACCGCCAGCGGGCAGCCTTTCAATATGGAAGCCATGACTTGCGCCCATCGGCATCTTCCTTTGGGAACCAGGATCAAGGTCACCAATCTGTTGAATGACCGGTCGCTGGTGCTGAAGGTGACCGATCGCGGGCCGGCCATCGCCAGCCGCGTGCTCGATGTCAGCAAGGGCGCCGCAAAACGCCTGGGCTTCCTGCGAGCGGGGCTTACCTCGGTACGAATCCAGGTGGTCAGCTATCCTCATGGCTCCCTCATCAGCCAGGCCGCCACCAAGGCCTTTGCCTCCCAGGCAAACTGACTTTCCCCTCCATCTTAAGAATCTGCTAAGACTTCAAATCGACCGGGCGCAGGCCCCTGAGACATGGCCCATGTCCTCAGGGCCGCGCCTGGCCTCTCCTATGCCATTGAACTTGAATGCCTTATTCCTAATCAAGGAAGGCACTATGCCGTCAATGCTTGCGCTTGAATTCGGACGGCAGAGGCGACGAACCTCCGTCTTTGGATGCGGCAAGGTGGCACAGCGGAGCGGCAACCAACGAAAACAATCGGCGCACTCTGTGACTCGCAAGCATGAGCACAGAGCACACAGAGGCAAAACACCCCTGTTACATGACAACCCTGCTGCGGCTTACCAGCCCGCGGTCAGGTCAGGCGGAGGCGCCGGAGATAGTCGTAGCTGATCTTGATGGCCTGGTATTCCGGCAGGTTGCAGCGGTCCTGCTCGACAAAGATGTGTTTGGCTCCGGCCTCATGGACATGGGCAAAGATGCGGCGCCAGTCGATGGTTCCCGTGCCGACTGAAGCGAAGGGGTTTGCCCCAGGGGTGGGCATCTGCTGGTGATGGATGGTGACGCCTTTGCGCAGGTCCTTGATGTGGAGCAGAGGAAAGCGCCCCGGATAAAGCCGCCAGTAGTGGAGCGGGTCCGCCCCGGCGTAAGTGACCCAAAAAACATCCATCTCCATTTTCAATAACTTAGGGCTGCACTCCTTGAGCATGATGTCATAGCCGGTGGTGCCGCCCACCCTGGCAAACTCATGGAAGTGCGCATGGTAGCAGAACTGAATTCCCGCCTGCTGTGAAGCTTCCCCACAGCGGTTGAAGAACTCGGCCCGGCGCCTCCACTCTGCGGCGTCCAGCTTGGGGTTCTCTCCAATCACGATGTACTGCAAGCCGTAGCCATGAGCCTGGTCAACGGACTTCTTCCACTCCTCCATCGTTTTGGGCTCCTGGAAGTAACCGCTTGGGGCGGTAAGCCCCGCCGCACGCAAATCAGCCGTCAGCGCGCCGGGTTTTATTCCCGGGCTGATCTCCACTTGCCTGTAGCCGACAGCGGCAATCTCTTTCAGGGTTCCTGCCGGATCTTTGGCGAATTTGTCGCGGACGGTATAAATCTCAAGCCCGATGGGTCCCGGCCAGGCAAGCCGCCCTTGAGACCATGCATCGCGGCCTGCCATCGCCGCCCCTGCCGCAATCCCTCCCACCACTCCAAGAAAATTCCGTCGTGTCAGCATGTTGCCTCCTCCAAATACATGGCCGTCATTTAATACCGGATGCAGCCGCGTGTCAACTGCCCAGGGAGGCGGCAATCAAGATGTGCGAGGCCCGCCTTCTTCGGAGCGAAAAGAGCGTTGCGGCTTTCCGACCGCGGTCCCGGCGGCGTGCCTGTTGAGTTTTTGTCGGTCCCTGAATTACGATGGAAGGTCGTCCGAACCACAATTTACGGCTTCGTGCACTCGTACTCATTACTCAAGCTCAAAGGAGATCATGCTGAATGTCAGAAACAGTTAAGCTCGGCCAGAAAGTTCCCGAAATTGAACGCGCCAACCGCGCCCACGCCGAGGAGTTCTTGCTTCAAGCCGCACCCCAAAGCAAGGATCTCCAGTGTCACTCATCACCTGGACGAGTACAAAGGGTTCCATTCAACAGCAATTGTATTTATACTGATGCGGATGTCCAGCTTGGTGGTCAACACGTCGAGGTATTTCCTGTTTTGCCCGGTTAACCGTCCCGGCGGATTCTGGTTTAGAGCATCAATAAGTGGCGGAATTCAAAATCACAGGATTCTGATAAATCAACATGGCTATTCTTGACCGATTCAGACTGGATGGAAAAACCGCGTTGGTTACCGGATGCCGGCGCGGCATCGGTAAAGCAATCGCTCTGGGACTTGCCGAAGCCGGAGCGGACATCGTCGGCGTCAGCCGCTCCATGGAACCTTCCGGCAGCGAAATCGAGAAGGACGTTCTCGCCCGCCAACGCAGGTTCAAAGGTTACGCCTGCGATTTTTCAGACCGGAAGGCCCTTTACCGGCTGATCGAAGGGCTGGCAAAAGATTTCCCTGTCATCGACATTCTCGTCAATAATGCCGGGACAATCCTTCGCAAACCCGCCACCGATTATCCCGATGACTACTGGGACACCTTGATGGAAGTCAACCTCAACTCGCAATTCATTCTCACCCGGGAGAT
>Ga0307372_10007176_pt1 | contig 16052 bp, 16 predicted proteins | sample OX1MG_FD_202533 | JGI IMG/M metagenome (GOLD analysis project Ga0307372, IMG submission 202533) | Soil microbial communities from Risofladan, Vaasa, Finland - OX-1 | ecosystem: Environmental > Terrestrial > Soil > Coastal area > Acid sulfate soil | place: Finland: Risofladan, Vaasa | collected... | reverse complement strand
TGCGCCACGATTCCCGACGCCCTCGCCGGTCGCGACGTGTGCGGCCGTGCCCCGACGGGCTCGGGCAAGACGTTGGCGTTCGGCCTGGCAGTGGTGGACCGGGCGACCGGCTCCGCTCCCCGGCGACCGCGGGCCCTGGTCCTCGTCCCGACCCGCGAGCTGGCAGCCCAGGTGCAGCGGGAGCTGGCGGCGCTGTCGGAGGACGGTGGCCGACGGGTGCTCGCCGTGTACGGGGGAACCGGGTACACGGCGGCCCAGAAAGCCCTGGCCAGGGGGGTCGACATCCTCGTGGCGTGTCCCGGGAGGCTCGAGGATCTGGTGGCCCAGAGGGCGGTCGACCTCGGTGACGTCCGGACCGCGGTCCTCGACGAGGCCGACCGGATGGCCGACATGGGGTTCCTCCCCGCCGTCCGGCGCCTTCTCGATGCCACCGCTCCCGACCGCCAGGTGCTCTTGTTCTCGGCGACGCTGGGTCGCGAGATCGAGACCCTGGTCACGCGGTACCAGGACAACCCGGCCCGCCACGACGTGGCGCCCGACGCGGACGCCGCCGGCGACGTGGCGCACCTCTTCTGGTCCACCCCCCGCGAGCAGCGCGTCACCCTGACGGCCCGGCTCGTGGGTGAGCACGGGAGCGCATTGGTCTTCTGCCGGACCAAGCGGGGCGCGGACCGCGTGGCCCGCCAGCTCAAGGCGACCGGCATCGAGGCGGTCGCCATTCACGGCGACCGGACCCAAGGACAGCGTGAGCGGGCCCTGGCCGAGTTCGGCCGGGGACGGGCTCGAGCGCTGGTGGCGACCGATGTCGCAGCTCGTGGGATCCACGTCGACGACCTCCCCTGCGTCGTGCACTTCGATCCGCCGGCCGACCACACCGACTACCTGCACCGTTCGGGCCGGACGGGACGGGCCGGACGGACGGGCACCGTCGTGTCGCTGGTGACCGAGGACCAGCACAAGGCGGCCGGAGCGCTGCAGCGGACGCTCGGTCTGGCCGGGAAGATCCAGCCGCCGGGGACCGAGACGACCCGGGTCGAGACGCCGCGGGCCGACGTGCCGCGGGCCGACGTGCCGCGGGCCGACGTGCCGCGGGCCGAGACGACCGGGCCGAAGCCCGAGGCGCGCCCGGCCGAGGGTTCGCGGGGGCGCCAGCCCGAGCGAACGGTTCGCCGGTCGGACCGCCCGGTGAAGAACCAGAGGGGCCCCGAGGGCAACACCCACCGAGGCTCGCGTTCGCCCGTCGGGACCGTGAAGTTCTTCAACGCCGCAAAGGGATATGGCTTCGTGTCCCGTCCGGACGGCGAGGACCTCTTCGTGCATCACAGCAATGTCGCGGGTGGCGGGTTCCGGGCGCTCGAGACCGGCCAGCAGGTCGAGTTCGTGATCGCTCCGGGCCGCCGGGGACCCGAGGCCCGCGAGGTCAAGGTCGTCTGAGCGCCGGCGGCGCCATTACGCCGGGCGGCGGACGGCGCTCAGACAGAACCGCATGATCTGGACGGCGTCGGCGTTCGTCGGTTGCGAATGACGCCAGAGGAGCTCCTGCATGCGCCCCATGACGGCGTGGCACATCAGGGCGGCGTCCCGGTCGGGATCGGGGCTGCCGAGTTGGGAGAGCGGCTCGCGAAGCTGGGCGGCGAGGATCTCGTGATCGGGGGTCAGCTTGCCTCGTAGGCGATCGCCGAGCTGGTCGGCGTTCCACAGGACGGAGCGAGTGGCGTGCGCCACCTCGCGGTCGCCCGCTTGTGCGAGCACGCCGTCCACCCACCGCCGGACCTTGGCCTCGGGGCCCTTCCCCTTCTCCATCTGGTGCTGCAGGTAGCCGGCCAGGCGCTGCCGCCCGGCTTCCACGATGGCCGCCACCAGGTCGTGCTTCGTCGCGAAATAGCGGTAGAAGGCCTGGTTCGACGAGCCCGCCTCCCGAACGATCTCCGCGACCTTGGGGGTCGTGGTCGTCCCGCACCGCCGCATCACCTCCAACCCGGCGTCGAGCAGCCTGCGCACCTCGTCGGCGCTCGCCTCCTCCCGATCGGCGAGCGATCGCCGCACGGCCAGGTCGGTCAGGGTGAGCCGGGTGGGCACCGGGGGGACTCCGTCCGAACTTGCGTTCTCCATTGTCAGAATTCTATTCTGACAGCACGCCGACCGCCATCTCCGGCAGCCGACCGCCGTCGGGCGACCAACCGGGATCGACGTCTCGACGCCGCAGCGGGCCATCGAACAGATATCGAACAGATATCGAACGGGTACGGAACACCGAGAAGGGGGTCTCCAATGGGATGGGATTTCGAGACCGAACCCGAGTTTCAGGAGAAGCTCGATTGGATGGACGCGTTCGTGCGGGACGAGATAGAGCCCATCGACGCGCTGTGGGGTGACGAGGTCTACGACCGGCCGATGAACCCCGCGGTGGCCAAGATCATCGAGCCGTTGAAGAAGAGGGTGCAGGAGCAGGAGCTCTGGGCGTGCCATCTCGGTCCGGACCTCGGGGGCCAGGGGTACGGGCAGCTGAAGCTGGCCCTCATGAACGAGATCCTCGGGCGCTCGTCGTGGGGTCCCACGATCTTCGGTACCCAGGCGCCCGACACGGGGAACGCGGAGATCATCGCCCACTACGGCACCGAGGAGCAGAAGACCAAGTACCTCCAGCCCCTCCTCGACGGAAAGATCATCTCGAGCTACTCGATGACCGAGCCCCAGGGCGGGGCGGACCCCAGGGTCTTCACCACCCGGGCCGTGCGCGACGGTGACGAGTGGGTCATCAACGGATGGAAGTTCTTCTCTTCCAATGCCAGGTGGGCCACGTTCCTGATCGTCATGGTGGTCACCGAACCCGAAGTGGAGATCTACCGGGGCGCGTCGATGTTCCTGGTGCCCACGGACACGCCCGGGGTCAACATCGTCCGCAATGTCGGGCTGGTCGGCGAGCCGATCAACGATGGCGGGCATGCCCTGATCCACTACGAGAACGTCCGGGTCCCCGCGGACAGCATGCTCGGGGGAGAGGGGCAGGCATTCGCCATCGCCCAGACCCGGCTCGGGGGCGGTCGGATCCATCACGCCATGCGCACCGTGGGCCAGAGCCAGAAGGCGCTCGACATGCTCTGCGAGCGGGCCCTGAGCCGGCACACGGCAGGAAGCCTGCTGGCCGACAAGCAGACGGTGCAGAACTACATCGCCGACTCCTACGCGGAGATCATGCAGTTCCGGCTCTTCGTCCTGTACGTCGCCTGGCGGATCGACCGCATGCGCGACTACCAGAAGGTCCGGCACGACATCGCGGCGGTGAAGGTGCTCACCCCCCAGGTGCTGCACAACGTGGTCCAGCGTTCGTTGCAGGTTCACGGAGCGCTCGGCGCGACCAACGAGCTACCGCTGGCGCGGATGTGGCACTCGTCGGCCGTGATGGGCCTGGTGGACGGGCCGACCGAGGTGCACCGGGTCACGGTTGCCCGCCAGCTGCTTCGACGCTATAAGCCGGCCGAAGGCCTGTGGCCGAGCGAGTGGATCCCGGCCAAGATCGAGGCGGCCTCCGAGAAGTTCGCCGCCTACCTCGAGCACGAAGTGGCCAATCTCTGACCGACGACGTCCCCACGGGGAGGGAGCATCGATGACGACAGATCCCACGCCGAGCGCGCTCATGGATGCCGAGCGGCTCGGTAGATGGATGGACAGCAAGGGGCTGCCCGGGGCCGGTGAGCCGGTCGAGTTCACGTACGTGACGGGCGGGAGCCAGAACGAGATCTTCGAGATCCGCCGGGGTGACCTGCACTGCGCCCTTCGCCGCCCGCCTCAGAACCCCCCGCCCGGACGCAACGAGGGGATCCTGCGCGAGTGGCGGATCATCGAGGCGCTCGACGGCACCGACGTCCCCCACACCAAGGCGGTGGCGGTCTGCGACGATCCCGGTGTGCTCGGCTGCACCTTCTACCTCATGGGGTTCGTCGACGGTTGGTCGCCGATGGGTATGAAGGAGTGGCCCGAGCCGTTCCTGACGGATCTGGCGGCTCGCCGCGGGCTGGCGTTCGAGCTGGTCGACGGCATCGCGAAGCTCTCCAAGGTGGATTGGCGGGCCAAGGGGCTCTCCGACCTCGGCCGCCCCGACGGGTTTCACGATCGCCAGGTGGAGCGCTGGCTGCGGTTCCTCGACCGGGTCAGGACCCGGGAGCTCCCCGGTCTCGACGAGGCGACGGAGTGGTTGCGCCGGCACCGGCCTCTCGATTTCATCCCCGGATTGATGCACGGCGACTACCAATTCGCCAACGTGATGTTCCGCCACGGGGCCCCCGCCCGGCTCGAGGCGATCGTCGACTGGGAGATGGGCACCGTGGGCGACCCCAAGCTCGACCTCGCCTGGGTGGTGCAGGACTGGCCGGAGGACACGAGCGAGGCGGCCGGCCGCGGCTACGTCGACATCACCGGCATGCCCGGGCGCTCCGAGCTGCTCGACTACTACTCGCGCGAGTCGGGGCGACAGGTCGACGACATCGACTATTACGTGGTGCTCGCCCGCTGGAAGCTCGGGATCGTGCTCGAGCAGGGCTACACCCGCGCCATTCAGGGGGATGGCGACAACGAGAAGTTGCTCGGTTTCGGGGACGTCGTGCTCGACCTGATGAAGCGGGCTGCCGAGCTGGCCGAGTCGAGCGACTACGCACCGGTCGGCGGCGCGGCCCGGTGACCGGGAGCGGAGCCGCGGAGGGCATCCTGGCGGGGAAGGTGGCGGTGGTCACCGGCGGGAGCCGGGGGATCGGCCGGGCGGTGGCCGAGGGAATGGCTCGCGCGGGGGCGGCCGTCGTGATCGCCAGCCGCAAGGCCGATGCGTGCGAGGCGGCCGCCTCGGAGATCGCGAGATCGACCGGTAGGGAAGCGTTGCCGGTCGCTTTTCACGCCGGTCGCTGGGACGACTCCGACCGGTTGGTCGACGCCGTCTATTCCCACTTCGGCCGCTGCGACGTGCTCGTGAACAACGCCGGGATGTCGCCGCTCTACCCGGACCTGACCTCGGTCACCGAGGATCTTTACGACAAGACCCACGCGGTCAACGCCAAGGGGCCCTTCCGCCTGGCCACGCTCCTCGGTGCCCGCATGTACGCCGGCGAGGGCGGGTCCATCATCAACGTCAGCACGGCCGGGTCGCTCCGGCCCGGCGCGCACGACCTTCCCTACGCGATGGCCAAGGCGGGGCTCAACGCCCTGGCGCTCGGCCTGGCCGGGGCCTACAGCCCGAAGGTCCGGGCCAACGTGGTCATGCCGGGCGCCTTCAACACCGACATCACCAAGGCGTGGGCACCGGGCACCGTCGACCAGGCCGCGGAGATGAACCCGCTCGGTCGTATCGGCGAGCCCGGGGACATGGTCGGCATCTGTGTCCTACTCGCCAGCGATGCCGCCGGCTATATCAACGGCGCGCAGATCCTGGTGGACGGGGGTGCGTTCCGCACGCTGTGAGCCGGGACGGCCACCGACCCGGTTCCCCCGTGCGCCGGGCGTGCCTGCCCGAGGGACACGGGCCGAGGGACACGGGCCGTAGCCTGCACCCATGACCGACCCCGATCAGGCCCCGCAAGGCTCGCCGGCCACCCGGCGCTTCGCCATCCGGGTGGACCCGCAGTTCCGCGGGCTCTTCGTGTTGTTCGGCGCCGGCCGGCGCCATGACTACGTGCAGATCGGCGCGGGATCCCTGACCGTCCGGCTCGGATGGCTGTTCCGGGCCGAGATCCCGAGCTCCACGGTGATCGGCGTCCACCATCACGCGGACATGGTCGGGGGGTGGGGTGCCCACGGCTGGCGGAATCGGTGGCTGGTGAACGGCTCCTCGAGGGGCATCGTGGAGGTGGACCTCGGCTCGCCCCAGCAGGCCTGGGTGGCAGGGTTCTGGCCGGTCCGGCTGCGGACCCTGTACGTGAGCCTCGAGGATCCGGGGGCCTTCCTCCGTGAGACGGCGATCCGGGCCGGCCCCGCACCGAGGAAAGCTGACTGAAGTGGTCATGAACAGCCCTCGCCCGTCAGCGGTGTCCGGTGCGGGCCGCAGTTGCCGGCACGTCCAGGGTTGGCCCGCCCGGCCCGGCTGGGGACCCGGCAGGACCGGCCGATCCTTCGCTAGGATCGGCGGGGTCGGTCGGCGGTCCTTCATCGTGGCCTCTGCCCAGATCATCGATCGAATGAGCCACGTATGAACATCGTCGTCAGCAACGTGAAGGGTGGGGTGGGCAAGACCACCACGTCCGTCTACCTCGCGGCTGTTGCCGTCGAGCGGGGGCACGACCCAGTCGTGCTGGTCGACGCCGATCGACAGGCGTCGTCCGCCGAATGGTTCGAGCAGAGAGCGGTCGAGGGAGTCGAGCTCGTAGAGGCTCCCTCGGAGCGGACGGTGACCAAGGCCATGAACCGCCGGGCCGGCATGGTCGTGGTGGACACCCCCCCGGGAGACGAGCGGATCGTGCGGGCGGCCCTCGGGAAGGCCGACGCGGTCGTGATCCCGACCCGGGCCGGAGGTGTGGAGTTCACCCGGGTGGCTGCCACGCTCGAGATGGTCGACGATGGCACGCCGGTGGGCATCGTCATCTGCGGTGCCCGCATCGGGACGAACGATCTGGCCGAGACCATCGACTGGTGGACGGGCCAGCAGATCCCGATCTGGGGGGTCGTCCCCGAGCGCGTCGGGATCGCCGCCGGGCCCGAGGCTCGGCTGTACCGCGAGGGGCTCGACGAGTACGGCGTCGTGCTGAAACGGGCGCTGCGGAAGCGGGCTCGCTGACCCTCGTAGTCGGAGGGCCCTGCGGCTGCCGCTGAGGTTGAGACGAGGTTGCCCCGCCGTCCGCTTCGCGCCAAATACGCGCCAAACGTCTCCCGGGAACAAGAGAGCCGGGGCTCGCACCCCGGCTGACCTGTACTTTCGTGGTCGGGCTGCCCGGATTTGAACCGGGGACCTCTGCGTCCCGAACGCAGCGCGCTAACCAAACTGCGCCACAGCCCGTAACCGACAGCCAGCGGCCGGCCGGATCGCCAGCCTAGCCCGAGTCCCCGCCGGTCCCCGTCCCGCCGGTCCCCGGCTCGACGGCCGGCTCCGATCGGCTCTCGGCTCCCGAGGTGACGGCCCCGTTCGTGCCGTCCGGTCCCGGCTCGGGGTCGTGCCGGGCCACAACCTTGGCCACGCGACGCTTGTCCATCTCCACCACCTTCAGCTCCCACTCGCCGACCGGCAGGGTCTCGCCCTCCTCGGGGATGTGGCCGAAGCCGTCGAACAGGAGCCCGCCGAGCGTGAGGTACTCGCCGTCGGGGAGCTCGACCCCGAGCCGCTCGCGGACCTCGTCGACGCTCGCCCGCCCGTCGAGCAGCCACCGGCTGCGGTCGACCCGGACGATGGTCGCCTCCTCCTCCTCGTCGAACTCGTCGCGCAGGTCGCCCACGAGCGGCTCGATGAGGTCCTTCACGGTCAGGACCCCGGCCACGCCGCCGTACTCGTCCACCACCACGGCGAAGGCCCGACGTTGGCGTCGCATACCAGCGAGAGCCTCGAGGATCCCGAGCGACTCGGGCACCACATAGGCCGGGCGGACACGTCTGGAGATGTCGAGCGGGGTCGGCTCGGAGGCGCTCTCGGGTCCGCTCGGTCGACCGGTCCGGAAGAGGTCGTTCACGAAAAGGACGCCCACCAGGTCGTCGAGGTCGTCGTTGACCACGGGAAAGCAGCTGTGACCCGATTCGCGCACCGCTCGAGCGACGTCGTCGGCATGAACGGGGATGATCAGCGGGACCACGTCGACCCTCGGGGTCATGACCTCGCGGACGTCCATGTCCCGCAGGTCGGCCAACGCCTCCAGGATCAGCCGCTCCTGCTCGCCGGTGGAGCCGTCGTTCTCCGGTGCGCCCTGTCCGGGCCCCGCCGATCCGTCGTCCTTGCGCCAGAACCGCGGGTGCCGGGCCCCTGGTGGAGGACGGTGCTGACGTCGCCGGCGCATACTGCCCGGCTCAGGGGTCGGCGGGGCTCGGGCCGGTCAGCCCGAGCTCGCCGCCCACCAGGACTGGCACCGGCTGGTAGGAGTCGTCCTCGTAGGACCCGCCCTCCAACAACGATGCGACGGCCCGGCGGAGCCGGATGGGATCGAGCGGTTTGACGAGCCATCCCTCGGCCCCCGAACGGCGGGCGAGGAACACGTCGGGGCGCCGGTCGAGGAGCATGAGCACCGGGACGTGGTCGACGTCCCGGTAGCTCTCCTCGAGCCGCAGCTCGAGGCAGACGGCCATCCCGCCCATGTTCCCCATCTGCATGTCCACGACGACGAGATCGGGCTCGTCCTCGCGGACGAGGGCGATGACCTCGGGACCCGAGGAGGCCTCGTAGGTCGTGTTGCCGGGCCCCTCCACCACGGACACGATCTCCCGACGCAGGCTCGGCGCGTCGCTGGCCACCACGATGCTGCGCACCCGATGAGGTTATCCGACGTCGCCCTCGCCCGGCGAGGTGGGCGCCGGGCCGAAGAGATGGTCTGCCACCTCGGCCACCCCCTGCACGTCGTGGACGTCCGAGGACAGGAGCGGGACTCGTCCGACCGGAGCCGGATCCACCATCTTCACGAGCCCGGCGTAGGTCTCCTCCTCGCCGGCGGCTACCGCCCGCAGCTCTCGGAGGTTGTCCACCATTGCCCGCAGCTCGCTTCCCTCGGGAGCGTCGGGCAGGTCGTCGGAAAGGGCGTCGAAGCGCGGTTGGACGCGGTTGACCACGAGCGCTGCAGGCGTGACGCCCCGGTCCCTCAGGCGCTCGGCGAAGAACGTCGCCTCGGCGACGGCGTCGGGGCGGCCCGAGGTCACCACCACGTACGCCGTCGCCGGGTCGGCCAGGAGGGTGCGCACGGTCCCGGCCCTGGTGCGGAAACCCTCCTCCATCCCCTGAAAGGCCTGAAAGAACGCTACGGCGTCATGGACGATCTCGGCTCCCGCGACGGTCGAGATCGTCCTGAGGAGCGTCCGTGTGGCCACGCTGACCGCACGCAGGTAGGCGCGGGTGGGAAGGAGCAGGGCCCGGAACAGCCGGTTCTCGAGGAAATGGGTCAGCCGGCGGGGGGCGTCGAGCAGATCGAGCGCGTTCCGGCTCGGAGGGGTGTCGACGACGACCAGGTCGTAGTGGCCCGACCCGGTCAGCTCGTAGAGCTTCTCCATGGCCATGTACTCCTGCGTACCGGACAGGGCGCCCGAGAGGTTCTGGTAGAGGCGGTTGGCCGCGATGGCTTCGGCCTGCTCGGGGCTCCGGGCGTATCGGCGGATCAGGTCGTCGAACGTGCCCTTCGTGTCGAGCATCACTGCATCGAGGTGTCCGGGCCACTCGCCCGGAACCTCGGTGGGGACGTTGGCGAGGGACTCGAGCCCCAGCGAGTCGGCCAGTCGGCGGGCGGGGTCGACCGTGACCACGCAGGTACGGCGGCCCAGGCGGGCGCCCTGGAGGGCGACCGATGCCGACACGGTCGTCTTGCCCACTCCTCCGGGTCCGCAGCAGATGACGACCGCCCGCTCGGCCGCCAGCGCGGTCAGCGTGCGGGGACCGGGCGGGCCAGGCACAGCGAGGGGGTCCGCCGCGGGCGGGTCCGCCGGGGCAGGGTCCGACGGGAGCGGACGGGTCATGCGGCCGGGACCTCGGGAACGAGGTCGGCGACCCCGCGGGCCAGGGAGTCGCTCAGGATGTCGAGCTGGGCCGACCCGATGACCGGGGCGGCCAACGCCGGCACCCTGATCTGGGGGAGGGGCAGCTCTCGCCCCAGTCGCGCCAGTTGCTCCGCCTCGAGCTCGGCCCGCTGGAGCCGGAACCGCCGGGCCGCGTTCAGGGCTGCGAGCTGGTCGTCGGTGCAGTGGACCCCGACGGCCCCGGCTGCTGCCTCGGCGTCGCCGGCGAGCCCGAGCGGCAGACCCGCGACGCCGTTGACGATCACCGGACCCAGCCGCAACCCGGCCCGGTCCTCCAACTGATAGGCGGCCTCGACGGTCTCGCTGACCGGCATCTCCTCGGCCAACGTGACCAGCATCACCCGGCAGCGCTCCGGGTCGCGGAGCAGTCCGTCCACCTCGGCCGCCTGGGTCCGGACCGGTCCGCTCCGGGCGATCCCGAGTAACCCGCCAGCCGAGGTCAGGAACGTGACGGCGTGCCCGGTGGCCGGAGCGTCGACCAGGATCAGGTCGGCGGCCCGGTCCCGTTCGAGCCCCTTCACCTTGCCCAGCACGAGGACGTCACGGATCCCCGGGATCGCCGTCGCCACGACGTCGAGCACACCGGTGGAGAGCAGTCGCTTCGACACCCGGTGCAGGCCGTGGTCCGCCAGGTACTCGAGCAGGGCGTCGTCGGGGGTGATCCGGCGTGCCCGGACGGCGTTGGCACCCGAGGCGGTCGGAGCCGCCAGCAGGGACTCTTCGTACAGCAGCGGGCCGCGCCGGTCGAAGGCGGCGCTGATGCCCGGCTTCCCCTCGAGCTCCACGATGAGCACGGACATCCCGGCGTTGGCGGCCATTCTCGCGAGTGCGGCCACCATCGTGCTCTTGCCGACGCCGCCTTTGCCGGCCACCACCAGTACCCGGCTCTGTCTGCAGAACGAGGCGACGTCCATCTGTCGGGCAGCGTAGCGCCGGGGCTCGTCGGTGATGCCATGCGCCCGATGAAGTACCTGGTAGGGGGACTTGTTTGCCGGAGGAGCCCGGCGCTACCCTGGCCAAGACGGGGGAGGGGGTTAGCTGAATGGTGGCAATTCGCCAGTCAGGAGAGACGTGGCAGGCCAAGGCTGCCTGCCGGGGTCCGCAAGCGACGGCGTTCTTCCCGCCGTCCCGGGCGGAGCGAAAAGACGAGAAGGCAGCCCGGGAGTCCCGAGCCAAATCCATCTGTGCCGAGTGCCACGTCCGGCGGGACTGTCTCGAGTACGCGATACGCATCCGCGAGCCCCACGGCATCTGGGGCGGGCTCAACGAGGTGGAGCGGAAGATCCTGCTCGAGCGCCGCGCCGGCTGAACGAGGAGGGGGCGAGCCCGGGCGACCCGTCAGGCCCGCTCGGGCGAACCGGGGGCGATCCAGCCGAGCGCTCTCGGGCTCGCCGTCATCACCACCACGAACAGAAGGAACGTGATGACGTGCACGGCGGTGCACCAGATGCAGATGCTGCCGATGATGAGCAGCTCGGCGGAGACCAGGTACAGGGCGAACGCCATGCCCACCGCCATCAGGACCATCCGGGCCACGTGCACCCGACGGTCGCCCGTCCGCCACGCGGCCGGAAGGTCGAGGGCCACCATCGCCACGTAGTACGCCAGTCCCAGCACGGCCACCGGCATACCGAGGAAGTGGGACTGGGCGCTGGTCGTCACCTTCTGGCAGTTGATCAGGCCGTTGTCGGAGCAGACCAGCGCCTGGGCACCGACGTAGTGGGCCACGGTCAGGTAGATGGAGACACCCAGACCCGCCAGCGCCAACACGAGGCTGAGAGCGAGGAAGGCCGTACCCGGCACTTCCCCGCCGCCCCGCCCCGCCCCGACTGCCGGTGCCATGCTCAGGCGGACAGCTTGAGCGCCTTGGCCGCCGCCGTCACACCCTTGCTCGAGCACACCGACGACGGCTGCTGACCGTTGGTGGCGCAGATCCCGGCCGAGAGGTAATTCGACGAGGCGATGATCGCCTGGGTGACCGGGTTGGTCGGGTCGCTCAGACCCGAGGCGATCTGCTGGCGCGTCAGTCCCGCCAGGATCGTCGGCGAGAACTGGGAGGACTGGTAGACGAAGACCTTGTTCCCGATGTCGACGAAGGGGATGCCGACCTGCCCGGAGGTGATCCCGGGCAGGTACTTGGTCGTGTAGTAGGTCTTGAGGAGCTTCTGGTCGGCCTTGGTCAGCGGTTCGAGCTGCGTGTAGTAGCCGGTGGCGGTGTCCGGGACGTTGCTGTAGTGCTCGACCGGCCGGAAGCCGAGGTACGTGCTGGCGAAGGTGGCACCGTGAAAGGTGAAGGTCTGGGTGTTGGGGGCCAGGTCGGTGGGGCTCGATTCCATCTCCCCCAAGCCGGAGAACTTCCCGAACCGGGCCAGGGCCGTGACCATCGCCCACCGCTCGGCGGCGCAGTACGGGCAGAACTCCCCGCCGAGGTAGAACATCCCCGGCTTGCCGGCGATGGTGAGGCCCGGTGTGGTCTGGCCGGCGACCGTCGGCGGGGTGATGGATGCAGGCGACGTCACGCCCACCTTGTCGTACACCGACGTCGGGACGGAAGTGATGTCCTGCATGATCGAAGCCGGGACCGGGGTGATGACGGTGCTGGTCGGGGGGGCGGTGCTCGAGCTGAACACCTTCACGATCACCAGGACCGCGACGACCACGATCACGAGGGCGATCGTGCCCCAGGTGAACAGGGTTGCCCGGGACCTGCCGCCCAGGCGGCCCGGCCGGCCACCCGGCCTTCTGCCACCGCCCCTTCTCCGACCGCCGGGCCTCGAGCCGTTCTTCGCCGACGGACGATTGCCCGGACGGGTTGCTGCCGGCGCCTTCGAGCCCGGGGCCTTCTCCGGTGGCCGTTTGGACGCGGGACCTCGGGGCGAGCCGGTCGTCGTGCCCCTGCCGTTCTTCGGTGCACCGGTCGCCGAGGTCCCTGCCTTGCCTTTGCCCTTCCGCGGATCGGCGCCCACCGATCGGGCGGCCTGCTTGCCCGAGACGGCGCGGCTCTGGCGGCGGCTCTCCTCTTTGTCCGCCGGCGATCGGGATGCCCTCGGCTCGTTGTCCTCTACCATCGCGCGGGCGCTCTTTCTGGGAATCCCGAGGGTGATCAGGGGCCGTGCGCCGGGAGCGACATCGCGTGCTCGAGAGGCGCGCGGCCAGCGTAGACCAGCCGCCACCGGGAGCGGTGTCGCCGGGATCTCCCCCGGGTAGCCTCGCCTCGTGGTGAGCAACTGCCGATGTTCCCGGTCGCCGGTCGCCGGATGAACCCCCCGGTCGAGCCGCGGCCGGCGTCCACGCTGATCCTGGTGCGCGACGGCGACGGCGACGGCGACGGCGACGGGGCCCAGGACGCCGGGCGGCTCGAGGTGCTGCTGGTCCAGCGCAACGTCCTGGCCGACTTCGTGGGTGGGGCGCACGTCTTCCCTGGCGGCGGGGTTGATGTGGAGGATGCGTCCGAGGAGGCCCGCGACCTCTCGGCAGGCCGCAGCGACGCCGAGGCGAGCGCCCTCCTCGGGACGCCCCCCGGCGGCATCGGGTACTGGGTGGCCGCCCTGCGCGAATGCTTCGAGGAAGCCGGGATCCTGCTCGCGTACCGCAGTGCCGAGCCGGCAGGCGGGCCCGGCAGGGTCCGGTCCCTGCTCTCGCTCGACGACCCGGACGACTCGGGCCGGTTCCACCGGCTCCGGGCCCACGTCAACTCGGGCCGGCGCTCCTTTTTGGACGTCTGCCGTTCCGAGGGACTCACTCTCGCCTGCGACCTCGTCCACTACTTCGCCCACTGGGTCACGCCCGAGATGTCGCCGCGACGGTATGACACCAGGTTCTTCGTCGCGGCAGCCCCGACGGGGCAGGTGCCGCTCCGCGACGAGCGCGAGATCGTCGGCGAGATCTGGATCTCCCCCGGCGAGGCGCTCCGGCGCCGACGCGAGGGGGAGATCGACCTGGTCCTGCCCACCGTCCGGTGCCTGCAGGCGATGAGCCGGTTCCCGACCGCCGGGGCGCTCCTGGCCGCGGTGGCCCTGGCGGGCGCCGCGAACGGCCCGACCGAGCCCCAGGACGGCCCACCCGGCGCGCCGCGGATGGTCCGGGAGGGCCAGGGTCTGCGGATCGCCCTCCCCGGCGACCCCGGGCCCCTCACGGCCGGCAGCGCCCAGATCATCCGATGAGGGCGGCACGCGACCTCGGGGTCGGGGCCGCGGTCGTGCCGGGCGACCCGGTGGAGCTGGCCCGAGGGGTGAGGCGGCTGACCGCACCGAACCCCGGCCTCATGACCGGGCCGGGCACGAACTCCTACCTCGTCGGGTCCGCCGAGGTCGCCGTGGTCGACCCGGGTCCCGACGAACCCGCCCATCTCGACGCCCTTGCCGATCTGGCGACCCGGGGCCCCGGGTGCGTCCGCTGGGTACTCGTGACCCACACCCACCCGGACCACGCGCCCGGCGCCGCCGGCCTGGCGGCGCGGACCGGAGCCGAGGTGATCGGGTTCGACGCCCGCGACGGGTTCTCGCCGGACCGATCGGTCGGCGACGGCTGGACCCTGCAGGGTCCGGACTTCACGCTGCGGGCGGTGCACACGCCCGGGCACGCGTCCAACCACCTCTGCTGGCTGGTGGAGGCCCATTCGATGCTGCTCTCGGGTGATCACGTCATGCACGGATCGACGGTGGTGATCCACCCGCCGGACGGGGACATGGCCGTCTATCTGGCGAGCCTCCGGCGCCTGCTCGCCCTGTCACCGTCCCTCGAATCGATCGGCCCGGGGCACGGCCGGCTCATCGGGGACCCGGCCGCCGCGATCCGCGGGATCGTCGACCACCGGCTCGAGCGCGAGCAGGTCGTGTTGGACGCCCTGGTGGAGCTGGGGACGGGCACGGTGGACGATCTCCTCGCCACCGTGTACGCCGACGTGGACGAGGACCGCCGGAAAGTCGCCCGGTACTCGTTGTGGGCGCATCTTCGGAAGCTCTGCGACGAGGGGAGGGTCAACCGGGCCGACGCTGCCGACGAGGGCCCCCCGGACGGGCCTGGGCTCGTGGCCGGCACCGCCGCCGCGGTCCCCGACGATCCCGAATTGCGGGCGGAGTGGTCGCCCGCGGATTGACTCAGGCCTCGGCGGCCTTGGCCGCCTGGGCGGCCCGGGCGGCCTCGGCGGCCCGGGCGGCCCGGACCATCTGGCCGAGCATCCTGCCCGTGCAACCCGAGGCGTCCATGACCGGGGCAATCTCCTCGGCCAGGGACCGGGCCAGCTCGGCGAAGACGTCGGCGAGCTGGCCCTCGCCGAGAGCGACCGGCGTGCCGGCGTCCCCTCCGGCGGTCACGTCGGGATGGAGCGGGATGGTTCCCACCAGGGGGACTCCGAGCTCGGAGGCGAGACGTGCCCCGCCCCCCGAGCCGAACAGGGCGTACTTGGTGCCGTGCTCGCAGGTGAAGTCGCTCATGTTCTCGATCACGCCGGCCACCCTCAGGTAGCCGCGACGCGCCATGTCGGCGGCCCTTGCGGCGACCCGTTGGGCGGCGACCGGTGGAGTGGTCACCACCAGCATCTCCGTGCGCGGGAGCATGCGGGCCAGGCCCATCTGTACGTCACCGGTGCCGGGGGGGAGGTCGATCAGCAGGTAGTCGAGCTCGCCCCAGTGGGCGTCCTGCAGGAACTGTTGGACCGCCCGGTTCAGGACGAGGCCCCGCCACATGATCGCCCGGTCCTCGTCGGCGAGGAAGCCCATCGACAGCACCTTCAGCATGCCGGTGCCGATCGGAAGCTCGAGGGGGACCATCTTCCCGTCCAGCGCCTCCACGCCGCCGTCCATCCCGAGGAGCCTGGGGACCGAGAACCCCCAGATGTCCGCGTCGAGAACGCCCACCACCAGACCCCGCCGGGCCAGGGAGGCAGCGAGGTTCACGGTGACGGAGGACTTGCCCACCCCGCCCTTTCCCGATGCGACCGCCAGCACCCGGGCGGTGGGGGGGACGGCGGTCGCCGGGGCCTGCTCGCGGGCCTTCCACCGGGCCCTGGCCATGACGGCCGTGCGTTCGGCCTGGTCCATCTCGCCCATGGTCACCTGTACGGCGGTGACCCCGACCATCCCCGACAGCCGCCCGACGACGTCCCGTTCGATCTGGGACCGCAGTGGGCACCCGGCCACCGTCAGTGCGACACCCACCCGCACCCGCCCCGAGGGGTCCACCTCCACCGATCGGACCATCCCGAGGTCGACCACGTTCTCGCCCAGCTCGGGATCGATGACCGCCCGCAGGGCATCACGGGCCTCGCCGGGTGTCGGCGGCGATACCGGCCGGCTGGTCCCGTTCTGCCCGGTGGGTACCCCCGGTGCACCGCCTGTGGACGGATCGAGAGCCACGTCCATATCCTACTTGGC
>Ga0307372_10007173_pt1 | contig 16059 bp, 17 predicted proteins | sample OX1MG_FD_202533 | JGI IMG/M metagenome (GOLD analysis project Ga0307372, IMG submission 202533) | Soil microbial communities from Risofladan, Vaasa, Finland - OX-1 | ecosystem: Environmental > Terrestrial > Soil > Coastal area > Acid sulfate soil | place: Finland: Risofladan, Vaasa | collected... | reverse complement strand
CCCTCCCTGCCAACAATGCGTGAGACAGCGTCCCTTCCGTAAATAAGCCCCTGAGGGCGGACGAGGAACGCACCATGTCCACGATGAACCCACAAACTTTCGCGACTTCAGAACCGGCTGCGAACGGAACCGCGCCTCCGGACCCGGAGGTGCTCGAGCGTCCGCGCCGGCGCCGCTTCAGCGCCGAGTACCGGCTGCGCATCCTGCGCCAGGCCGACGCCTGCACCATGCCCGGCGAGCTGGGCGCTCTGCTCCGTCGCGAGGGTCTGTACTCGTCCAGCCTGGCGAACTGGCGCCGGCAACGTGATCGCGGTGCCATCGAGGCACTCGGCCAGCAGCGGGGGCGCAAGCCCACCGACGCTGCCGTCGTGCAGAACGCCAAGCTGATGAAGGAGAACGCGCGGCTGGCCAAGGAACTGGCCGCCGCGCAGCTGGTGATCCGTATCCAGGGAAACGTCTCCGCGCTCCTGGGGATCACCACAGAGAGCGCCGAGACAGCACCGTGATCGACGCCGCCGTCCTCGAGCTGGCCCCGGCGGTGGGCACGGCTGCCGCCTGTCGCGCACTGGTGGTGAGTCGTGCTGGCGTCTATCGTCATCGGTCGCCGCGTCCGGCAGCGCCACCGGTCCCGCGGCCGCCATCGCCGCGGTCGTTGTCGACGGCGGAGCGTGCGGTGGTGCTCGGCCATCTGCACTCGCCGCGCTTCGTCGACGCGGCGCCGGCCCAGGTGTACGCGACCCTGCTCGACGAGGGCGTCTACCTCGCCTCGCAGCGAACCATGTACCGCCTGCTCGACGCTGCTGGTGAGATTCGCGAGCGCCGCAACCAACTTCGCCGTCCCAACTACGCGCGCCCGGAGTTGCTGGCGAGCAAACCCAACCAACTGTGGAGTTGGGACATCACGAAACTGCTGGGCCCGCAGAAGTGGACCTACTACTACCTCTACGTCATCCTCGACGTGTTCAGCCGGTACGTCGTGGGCTGGACGGTCGCGCACCGCGAATCGGCTGCGCTCGCCGAACAGCTCATCAGTGCCACGCTGGCCAAGCAGGGAATCCTCCCCGGCGAGTTGACCATCCACGCCGACCGTGGCTCATCGATGACCTCCAAGCCCGTGGCCCTGCTGCTGACCGATCTCGGTGTGCTCAAGACGCACTCTCGTCCGCACGTCAGCAACGACAACCCGTACTCCGAGTCGCAGTTCCGGACGCTCAAGTACCGGCCCGGCTTTCCGGCTCGCTTCGGCTCCATCCAGGATGGACGCGCGTTCTGCCGCGACTTCTTCCCCTGGTACAACGCCGAGCACCGTCATTCCAGCCTGGGGCTTTGCACCCCGGAGTCCGTCCACTACGGCCGCGCGCGCACCATCCGCGACGCACGCGCCACCGTCCTCACCGCCGCCTACACCGTGCATCCGGAACGTTTCGTCCGCCACCATCCCCAGCCGCCGCCGTTGCCCATCGCGGCCTGGATCAACCCGCCGCTCGCCACAGTGGCGCAAGAGTCGCCACCGCGCCAGACGCGCGCCACTGTGCGGGCCGCAGAGACCCGAGGATGGCGCGACATGACCTCCAACACCTCGGCGTTCAACCTCGCAGACGTCTCGTCCACCGCGGCTACACAGGAGGAATGCCTGCTCACTAATTGATCGTCGCCAACTGTCTCACCGGGGTTGACAGGCGCCGCGCGTCCGAGATCGATGCTTTGACCGTCTGTAGCTCCGTTGGCACCGAGATGCCGAAACCGTCGTCGTACACTGTGAGCATTACTGGGACTTGTAGGACAGCGGCGGCGTTCAGTGTCTCCCAGAAGTGCCCCTCACTGGTGGACGCATCGCCGATGCTTCCGAAGGCAACCTCGTTGCCGTTCTCGCTGAATTCGCTCATCACTTGCTGAAGTAGCGGATTCTGGCGAACCAGTTTGGAGGTGTAGGCGAGCCCGAGCAGCCTCGGCATCCAGCCGGCCATACATGAGACATCAGCAGACGAGTTCTTGGTACTGATCTGTGGCCGGTACCTGCCCGCGTCGTCCAGCAAGCGGGAGGCGAAATGGTTGTTCATTTGCCGGCCGCCTGACGCGGGGTCTGCCGCGATATCGGTTGCGCCGTAGAGCTGTCCGAAGAACCCCCTGAGCGTCAACATCCCGCTCGCAATCAGAAACGTCTGGTCGCGATAGTAGCCGGACCGCCAATCACCCGCTCGAAAAGCCCTGGCCATGGCGAGCCCTGGCAGCTCCTTCCCATCACCGAATACGCCAAACGTCGCGTTTCCGGCCAGGACTTCACGCCGCCCAACTAAGCTGGCGCGCCGGCTGAGGTAAGCAACCCTATAGTCCTCGCGGATGGCGTCGAGCGAGAGGGTTGCATCAGATCGCGGTAGGCGTATTCCACTCGATTCGATTGTCACGCGATGACACCTCTCGCAAGTTCGGCCGCAACCGCATCGCCGAATTGGCCTGTCGTCGCACCTCCTCCAAGGTCCGCTGTTAGCTTGCTCCCCTCCCGTACGACAGCCCGGATCGCTGCGATGATCGCGTGCGCTGTGGCGCCTTGTCCAAGATGGTCCAGCATCATGGCCGCGCTCCAGATGGCCCCGACTGGGTTGGCCACCCCCTTCCCGGCTATGTCTGGCGCCGAGCCATGAACCGGTTCGAACATCGACGGATGGCGCCTTGTGGGATCGATGTTGGCACTCGGCGCTACGCCTAAACCGCCTGCAATCGCGGCTCCGAGATCGGTCAGGATATCTCCGAAGAGGTTCGATGCAACCACGACATCAATCGATGCTGGTGCGAGAACCATTCGGGCGGCCATAGCGTCGACGAGAACGCTTTCCACGTGGACATCGGGGAAGTCGACCGCGACCTCGCTGACCACCTCATCCCATAGAACATAGGTATGTCGGCTCGCATTCGACTTGGTCACACTGACCAGGAAACGGCGCCGTGATCGAGCTGCTGTAAAGGCGAGCGTTGCCAACCGCGCGATCGCACGCCGTGTGAAGATTGGGGTCTCAACCGCCACCTCGGAGTCGGTCCCCTTGTGGATCCGTCCGCCAGTTCCGGAGTATTCCCCTTCGGTGTTTTCACGAAAGAAGAGCATGTCAATGTCGGCGCTGAGCCTCCCCGTGAGGGGAGATCTGATTCCCTCCAGCAGATGTACCGGTCGAATGTTGGCGAACTGCTCGAAACGCTGACGTATGGGGAAGAGTAGGCCCCAAAGGCTCTCGTGGTCAGGTACGCCAGGCGCCCCCACCGCGCCGAGGTAGACGGCGTTGTACGTCTTCAATGTTTCCAAACCGTCGCTCGGCATCATTTCCCCGGTTCTCAGGAAGTAGTCACACCCCCACGGCAAGGTCTCAGCGCTGAAGTCGGCGCCACTTGCCTCAAGCACTTTGAGGCCCTCAGCAATGACCTCTGGCCCGACGCCGTCGCCGGGAATCACAGCGATACGTGCGTGCATGTCCTTGGGCCTCTCGCCACACCTACTCTAGTCGACGAGTGAACGGATTCACGAACGGCCATCGGTCGCCTCGAATGACCGCAGCAGGTTCCGCGCTATGAGGATTCGCTGGATCTCGCTCGTGCCCTCGCCGATTTCGTTGATCTTCACATCGCGGTAGAGACGGGCCACTGGTGACTCCTCCATGAAGCCGAGGCCACCATGAATCTGCACAGCCTGGTTAGCACAGGCAGTGGCGACCTCCGATGCGTGTAGCTTCGCCATTGACGCGTACGGTGCGGCGCCTTGGCCGGCATCGATCGCGGCAGCAGCTCGCCACGTCATGAGTCGCGCGAGCTCGATTTGGGTGCCCATGTCTGCCAATTTGAACTGCGTCGCCTGAAAAGAAGCGATCGGCATTCCGAACTGGCGGCGCGACGATGAATAGGCAAGCGAGGCGTCAAGGCACGCCTGAGCGACGCCAACTGAAAGTGCCGCGATGGCGACGCGGCCGCCCTCGAGTATCTCAAGGAACTGCGCCAGCCCTCCCCCCAGCGGCCCTATGAGATTGGCGGCGGGTACTCGACAGTCGTCGAAGATGAGCTCTCGCGTATCCGATGCGTGCCATCCAAGCTTGCGATACTTCGGAGCCTGCGTGTAGCCGGGGACCCCCCGCTCGACAGCGATTGTGCTGATTTCCTTGCGTCCGTCATTGTTCGATGTGATTGCAGTGAGCGAAACGCCAGCGCTGATGTCGGTCCCAGCGTTCGTGATGAACACCTTCCGCCCGTTGATCAGCCACTCATCACCGTCTCGCCTGGCGGTTGTCTGCGTGGCTGCTGCGTCGGAACCGGCATCGGATTCGGTGAGCCCGAACGCCCAAAGGCGCTCTCCCGCTAATAGCGGCGCAAGCCAGCGCTCTTGTTGTTCGCTCGACCCAAACTTAGCGATTGGCGCGATTCCGAGTGATACCGCAGCTTCGAGTGTGATGGCGCAGCTCGCGTCCGCCCGCGCGATCTCCTCCATCGCGAGACAATACGACACGAAGTCTCCGCCTGCGCCCCCGATCTCGACGGGAAACGGCAACGCGAACAGCCCTAGGCTCCCCATCCCCGCGACGAGATCGTAAGGAAACTCTCCGGACTCGTCATAGTAAGCCGCCCGAGGTGCAACTTCACCTTGTGCGAAGTCTCTCACGACATCGCGAATGGCGCGTTGCTCTTTCGTAAAATCGAAGTTCATTTGTCTGTAGGCCTCACGGGGTAACCGCGAGCGATTGATCGGTCGGCCGATCCCCTGATGTCAACGCTACCCTCCCCCAAACGCTGCTCCGCACTTAGATGACTCAAGAGTCAGAACAGTGCTGGGTATTCGCCGCCGTCGACCGCCAAGGTCGCGCCGGTGATGAAGCTCGCAGCGTCGCTCGCGAGAAACACCGCGGCAGCGGCCAACTCGCTCGGATCGCCGTACCTCCCGAGCGGTATGCGCTCGACACTCATGGTGGCGACTTGCTCAGGAGACATGCCAAGGTCAGCAGCACGATATCGGTTCTCCTCGAGAATGCGGTCGGTCGCAAAGCGACCTGTGAGAATTGAGTTAACTCTCACCGTGGGAGCGGCCTCATGAGCGAGCGTCTTCCCCACGGCGACGACACCGGGCCGGAGCGCATTGGAGAGAGCGAGTTTCTCTAGCGGGTAGTGGGCTGCGATGGACGTGAGGTTCACGACTGCGCCAGCGCTTGACTCTCTTAGCATTGGGAGTGCGCCACGGGTCAATCTGACAGCGCTCATCAGGACGAGATCGAACGCGTGCTGCCATTGGTCGTCGCTGAGACCCTCAATGACACCCAACGCGGGGCCGCGAGTGTTGTTGACGAGAACGTCCAAGCCGCCAAGCTCCTGCCCGACCCAGGCTATGAGTCGAGCGCAATCCTCGGCACTAGTGAGATCGGCGGCCATCCCCAAGACGCTGCCGCCGTTAGCTCGAAGGGCCTTCGCCGACGCCTCGATGCGATCAGCACTACTCGAAGAGATTGCGACGCGACAGCCCTCAGCCACGAGTGCCTGCGCGGTCGCAAATCCCAGACCTCGACTTGCAGCGGTGACGAGCGCCGTCCGGCCGGCTAGTCCGTAGTTCAATGCTGCTTCTCGTACCGAAGATCGCGTCTGTTCAGTGTCACCAGGTGGCTCTGACAAGTGGAGTCGTCAGACGACCCAAACCCTCGATCTGTACGTCGACCACATCCCCTGCCTTCATCCAGACACTCGGCGTACGGCCAAGTATCACGCCATTCGGAGTCCCCGTGGCGATAAAGTCGCCAGGTTCGAGCGGAAGATACTGGCTGATGTAGCTGATGAGTTCGGCGACGCCAAACACCATGTCCGATGTGTTCGCGTCTTGACGGAGCTCGCCGTTAAGCCAGAGCTGAATCGTCAGATTCTGCGGATCTCCGACCTCGTCGCTAGAGACGAGCTCAGGACCCACGGGCAAGAACCCATCGAGCGTCTTTCCAAGCGTGAACTGGGATGTCCTCGCCTGGAGTTCGCGCGCGGTTAAGTCATTGCTGTTGCAGTAACCCCATACATAGTCGAGTGCGTCCGCAACTGACACCTTAACGGCCCGACGTCCGATGACGACGCCCAGCTCCGCCTCGTAGTCATACTGCTCGGCAGTCGTCGGCAACGCGACTGGCTGTCCTGAAGGAACGAGCGTGTTATTGAACTTCGCAAATATCAACGGAGTGCCAGTCAAGGTCAAGCCGGCTTCGATCGCATGCCGACGGTAGTTCAGTCCGATGCAGATGATCTTCCCGGGCTCAGGGACACAGAGACCCAATGAGATCCCGTCAGTAAGCGGGCGCGACGAGTCAGCGTTCTCGGCTCGCTGTCGGGCCTCGTCTCCTCCTCGGACGAGGTCATCGACCGATGTAGGTACGCCGGATCCCTCCAAGACGGCCCAGTCGCCGTCGCGCGCCACGGCCAATCTCAGGCCAGCTTCAGTTCGGACGTTCGTGACGCGCATCGTGCAGTTCCTCCCAGGGGGCTAGTGCGAATCGTTCAACGGCAACGCTGTCCGGGGTGAATCCAGTACCGGGTGTGTCCGGCACCACGGCGTACCCATCGTCGAACTTGATGGGAGCAGCCATAAGCGGGTCCCACCAGTCGACATACTCCAACCAAGACTCATCTTGTCGCAGTTGGCTGCAGAGTCCCACCGCGACATGCGGAAAGAGATGGGGAGTCAGTATCCTGCCACGGTCCCTCGCTGCATCGCCGATCGCGGTCCACTCGACGATCCCGCCTGCGCGCTCCAGATCCACGAGGAGATATCGCAGACCGCTATCCATAAGCTGGTCGAATCCCTCGTGGAGGTATTCATTTTCACCCGAGGCAACCGGAATCGCAGATCTCGACACAACTTCGGCGAGACCTCGGTAGTCGTTGTGGATGACCGGATCCTCTAACCATGTGATCCTGTTGGGCTCGAACAATGCCGCTGCTTCAACCGCGGTCTCGACGTCCCATGCCTGGTGGGCGTCGAGCATCAAAACGCTCGCAGGTGCAAGGACCTCACGAAGCCGCTGAACGCGTTGCACATCTTCTGTGAGGGTGCTGCGCCCGACACGCGCCTTAAAGGCCCAAAAGCCGGCCCGGGTCGCAGTCTCGGCCTCGGCAACCCAATCGTCGATCGAATCGTTCAGAAAGAATCCACTCCAGTAGGCCGGGACCCTTGGGCACGACATCGCATCACCGAGGGCGCGGCCCTCACGCCTGAGCAGTAGATCCTGCAAAGCCATTTCAAAGGCGCTCATCGCAATCACCGTGACGCCCTTGTAGCCCAAGAAGTTGATCTCGCGCCGCAGTGCCCGGGAGACTGCGTGCGGGCTCTCATGGGCACTGGCGACCGGCGCTAGGTAGCGCAGCGCTTCGAGTGCAACCTTACTCTGGCCTTCACTGGCGAACCAAAGGCCTGTGCAGCCGGTGGCGCCGTCGCCGTCCTCTACCTCGCATAACAACGTGAACAGCTTCGTGAACCGGTACGTGGGCGAAGCGATTTGGCGACTGAATGGGACCCCGAGAGGGCGTACCCGATAGCGAACCCCGCTCGTCATTGACGTGCAGACCAGCTCAACAGCGCGCGCTCCTTGAGCCATTCCGTTGATGGCACCGGAACTCCGTGACTGTGGCCGCCTTGCAGGATCGGATCGACGATGTTCGCGATCTCCAACTCGTTGCCTGAAGCTGAGTCCCGTTCCATCGATACGCGCATGGAGTCAGGGAAGCTCTCGAGCGTGGCCAGAATCGCATCGCGATCCAACACGACGCCGTTGGCTCCGGCGACCGCGACAGCTTCCGCGCTCGCCAGCCGGAGGTGGTGCAGCATCTGCGGATCGGCACGGACCTTGCCAATGGAGCCTCCCACTGCGGTCGTGGCGAGCGCATAGGGAGCAAGGATGGCCAGTTTCTGCCATACGACCTGGCCCTCGTCCGGCCAAAGCTGACAGCCGATGCCAGCCGCGTTCAGTTCGGCGGCGAGTCGCTCAACATCAGCTCGCCTCGGGCCGTCCGACGCGAGTTGAATCGGTTGTACCGGCGTCATCTCAGCACCGCTATCGCGTTGGAAGACGTGCCACCCGTTGTGCATAATGTGCCCCGTTGCAACCCGTATCGACTCGGTACGGATCGCGGCGGGAATCACGGCACTGCTCCCGAATCGCAAGCGCAGAACCGCAATGTGGTCAAGCCCATTAAGCAGGGGCACCACCAGAGGGTCACCAATCAACCCCGGCAAGACCGATAAAAGCGCCTCGTCAAGTTGCGTAGCCTTGCATGTAATCCAAAGGACATCGACAGGCTCGGCGAGCCGCGAGGTGACACGAACCTCAGCTTCGAAATCGCCATAGATCGTGCTTTCAACGTGAAGTGCGTGGGGATACGTTGACGCCGTCTCTGCGCGCACCACAAGAATGACGTCGTGACCTGCACGCGCCATGAGCGCACCAACCAGGCCACCGACGCCGCCGGGGCCTAGCACTGCGTGCCTCACGATGACTGCGCCGGCGCGCCTTCATGACCGACCATCTGTCCCTCGGTTAGCGTAATACGACCGCGAGACGTAGCTCTCAAGCATGGTCTTGCCCGCTTCAATGTTCACTCGTGCCTCGTCCTCCGCGGCTTCCATCTCCTCGCACACCTCCAACACGGCCACGACCTGCTCCTGGGGCACGACGATGACGCCGTCCTGATCAGCGACTACGTAGTCGCCGGCCATCACCTCGACACCGGCGCATGTCACCGTCACATTTGTGCCGACACTGGAGTAGCCCGCATAGCCCGAAGGAATTGGGGTAACGCCACGGCACCACACAGGGAATTCAAGGCGCTGTATCTCGCCGACGTCGCGCGTAGTTCCGTCCGCCACGACACCTACCGCTCCACGCATAGCAGCTTGGAGCGTAAGATGCCCGCCCCAGATCGCATAAGGCTGTGCTCGAGGTGCCGCCACAACGAGAAAGTCACCGGGTTGAGCTTTATCGATGTGCTCGAAAGCCAACTCGCGGTCACTGACCAACGATGACCGCTCGGGGTCGCGCACGATCACCAGTTGCTTCGTTCGCGCTCGGCCTACAATGACACGGCTACCGCTCAAGATTGGGCGCACCCCCTTCATCACCAACGTCTCGGGGCGCCGAAGTCCGCTCTTGATGTAGGCATCACAAAGAGTAGCCGTTGGGCACGCCGCGAGCCGCTTTATCAGGCTGTCGGCAGCGACTTCAGCTGTTCCCATCACTCTGACTCCCGCGTATTCTGGGGTGCATTCTCAGTAGTTCCGATCCCCGCATCAAGCCATTCGTAGAACTGAACCTCAAACGTGAAGGGCGTGCCCAGTCGGACGTAGAACCGATGAAGGTTGTGGCGCGGCGTCATGTCCTCCATCAGCGCGAACGAATAGTCATCGAAGTCGATGCCAGGGTCTTTCGCCACCTCCGCGCGAGCGCGATCACAGTAGAGCTGTAACTGCTCGAGCGAGTGGCAGCGCATGCCCCAGTGATCGTTCGGGGGGGTAGCGGTAGTCGGGTTGTCCGACCCGAAGAAGACGATGAGCTGGTCCGGACCGCCCATCGTGAGGACCATGAACTCTCGATCCTTGGTATACCCCGTACGCTCGACAAATCCGAACACGTTGCCAAAGAAACCGGCGATGCGCTTGCGCCCTTCGGCATCGAGAGCATCACGTGGGACTGAGAAACCGACATGGTTGAAGACCGGGCGCTCGAACGTTTGAACGCTCATGGAAGATTCTCCCTGTTGATGCAATGGGTAATAGCGCTAGCCATGCAACTCGCGGTCATCCCAACCCAGCCTTTACAAGTTCGTCTGGCGTGATGTTGTCAACGAGCTTGAGAGTTCCGTTCAGGTCGACCGCTTTGTAGCCGGCGAACGGCCCGAGCACGTGATGGTATTTGTCAAAGGTCAACGGACCGCTAACACCGACGAACTTGATGTTCTTTCCGGCCTTAAGCGCCGCTAGTCCCTCCGCATAGGTGTACACCGGCGTGTTGCTCGGATTCTCCACCTCAGGGATCGCTTTCGCGATCGCGTCACCATTGGTGCTGCCCGCCTTGTCGATTGCCAGCGCCAGCAATGTAACTCCGTCGTATGCGAAGTTGGCCTGCGACAGCGGAGGATGACCCTCGATCTTCATATACAGTGAGTTGAAGAAGTCATACTGGGGCCCAGTCACTACTCCGGTGTCGGTGGAGGTCAGAGCTTTCTGGGCCGCCGCGAGGCCGATCGCCTGCGTGAACTGTGTCTGATCAGATGTGTCGTCGCCGACCATCGGGATCGCGAGGCCATCCAACTCGTTGAGGTTGGAGAACAATGTTCCGGCGTCGGTGGCAAGGGCTTTGAAGATGATCACATCGGGGTGCGAGTTGATGACCTGTTGCACCTCCGAGCGGAACGAAGTAGCGCCGGGCGTGTACGTCACGCTAGTCGCCACCGTCCCGCCGAGCTTCAGCCACGCCGCGTGTGAAGAGGCGTAGAGGCCCTGGCTGTTCACGTCGGTGCCGAAAAGGAACGCCGCGTTGCGATACCCGAGGTTCCATGCATTGACCGCCATGGCTGTTCCGAGCACGCCATCGGCTGGGGTATCCCGCCAGATGTACGGACTGATCAATGTAGGTAGTGAATCTTGGCCGCCCCAGATCACTGCGGGCACGTGCGCGGCGACGTAGTACCTATACGTCGCGGGATAGGTGTTGGCCGCGGGCCCGTACGACGCCACGACATGATCTACGGAAAGCTGCTTCTGAACTACTGGCACGGCATCGACCGGGTCGGTGTTGTCGTTGCCGATGTCCAGGTCGAGATGACGGCCAAGGACCCCTCCGGCATCGTTGATCGCCTTGATGGCAACATCAGCGCCCTCCAGCGCACCCACGCCTGCGGAGCTACCAACGCCGGTCAGCGGTGCCACGAACCCCAGTGGAATCGGGCCGCTAGCGCCACCGGTCGACGTAGATGTAGACGAACAGGCTGCCAGCGCCAGGCTGCCGGTCAGAGCCGCAAGACCGAAGACCGTAGCCTTCCTATGGACGCCTCGCTGGTCTATATGCAGGTGTCTACTCAAGTCCGTGCCTCCTCGGTTGTGTCCAATGGACGCGCTGCTGCAACGTCCGATCGATTCGTGCCGGCGTGTCCGATATAGAGCGATGTGAGCGTGTCCCCACGGAGTTCGGAGGGAGGACCTTTGAGGACCGTCGCGCCAAGTACTAGTACATATCCAATGTCCGCGAACTCCAGCGCGCGCGTCACATTCTGCTCGACAACCAGAATCGCAACGTCTGTCTTTCGCACCGCGTCGAGGTGCTCCCAGACTGAGAGCTCATTTCTTGGTGAGAGCCCTGCAGTCGGTTCATCCACCAGCAGGATCTGCGGGCGTGTCATAAGCCCTCGCGCGAGAGCAAGAAGGCTCCGCTCTCCCCCGCTCAACGTTCTGGCGGGGCGGCGGGTTGCCTTCCGCAAGTCGGGAAAGAGTTCGAGCATCTCTTCAACGCGTTCGCCGACACTCGAGCGCATGCGATACCCGCCCACCTCAAGGTTCTCAATGACGGTAAGCGATGGGAAGACGTTCTGAAGCTGAGGCACATATGACACGCCTGCCGCAACCAACCGGTCGGTAGACCATCGACTCACGTCCTCCCCGCGAAGTTGCACAAGGCCTGAGGAACGCGAGATCAGGCCGATGACCGCCTTGAGTAGCGTCGATTTGCCAGCACCGTTCGGGCCGAGCAGGACGGTGATCTGACCTTCACCCGCCTCAATGCTGGCGTCCTTGACGATGTCTTGGCCGCCATAACCGGCGAAGAGGCTCTCCACGACGAGGACTGGCTTCATGCGCCCGCGGCCTTAGAGAGATCACGCTCCTCGAGCGCTGCGCCGAGGTACGCTTGCACAACAAGCTCGTTGCTCCGAAGCGACTCCATAGAACCCTCGGCAATCACCCGACTCGCAGCCATGCAGACAATCCGCGAGCACGTGTCCTCCACCAGCGAGAGATCGTGCTCCACGAGCAGCACCGCAATACCCAGCGACGTCAGATGCAGGATGCTCTCGCCGATACGTCGCGACATCGCTGGACTGAGGCTAGCCGATGGCTCGTCGAGCAGCACCAGCCGAGGCTGCGCCATAACGATGCGCGCGAATTCCAGCAAACGCTTTTGCCCGCCGCTGAGTCGCTCGGCCGGCTCATCCTTCAAACGGAGTAACTCGAACTCCGCCAACACACCTCGGGCCCGCTCACGATCGAGATCCTCTTCTGCGCGCTGGGCGCGAGGGGCCGTGAATTGTCGCCACAGCGACTCTCGCGGCGGACTCGAGGCCGCCACGAGCATGTTCTCCATGACGGACAGACGCCCCCAAACGCGGGCGAGTTGAAACGTTCGAACCAAGCCGAGACGAGCGCGACGGTGCACCGGCATGTGTGAGATGTCGGTGTCCCCGAAGCGAACAGTCCCCTTGTCTTGACGTGTGAACCCTGCGACGAGCGTGATTACCGTCGACTTCCCCGCGCCATTCGGACCGATGAGCCCCACGACCTCCCCGGCATCCATGCTCAACGAGAAGTCCTGCACGGCATGGACGCCGCCGAATTCCTTGGCAAGGCCATCCACTTCTAGGAGCATCAGTCTTCTGCTACGACGTGCGGCGCCGTCAACCTACGTCGCGGCTCTTTGATGACATCACGCGGAGGGCGTTCTGGGAGCAGTCCCTCTGGGCGGAACCTCAGTACGACGATCAGCAGAGCTCCATAGATCATCACCTCGACAGGCGAGAGCAGTGTGTTCGAGATCAGGCCAGCAGGCAGGAACGTCAAGCCTTGAGTGATGACGCCCGCAACCAGCACCATCCCCACCACAACACCTAGGTTGTTGCCGGAGCCGCCGAGAATGATGGCCGTGATGAGCACCAGCGTCTCTGGCGATCCCCAACTGCCCGGGTCGAGAGCGCCGGTGAAGCCCACGAGCATTGCTCCACCGAGGCCCGCGAGTAGTGAACCGATCACGAAAGCCTCCAGCTGTAGTCGATACACGTTCCGTCCGAAGGCTTGTGCCGCATCCTGGTCTTCGCGGATCGCCCGTAGGGCCCGACCGAAAGGACGACGACGCAGATACTCGGCGAAGACGAAGACGATGGCCAGAATGACGAAGCACACAAGTAAGTAGAAGTAGTTCCAGTTGTCGTAGCCAATGACATCCACACCTGGCTGCGGGAGCCCATAGATGCCATTGAATCCTCCGAACAGAGGATTGAAGTTACCTATGGATTGATGGGTAATCTCGGCGACGCAAAAGGTCACGATCGCGAAGTAGTGCGCGCGGAGTCGACGGAGGGCAACCGAGCCGACGATCAAACCGAACAGGCCGGCAACCACGGTCCCACCCAGTACGGCGAGCGGGAAAGGCCAATTGAGGCCGAGGACGTATGTCAGACCGGTGGCCGGTGTCGCAGGCGGCATTGCCAGGACAAGCGTCGTGTAACCGCCGATCGCAACGCATGTGATCGACATCAGATTGACCATCCCCGTGTACCCCAATTGGATATTCAACCCGACAGCCACGATGCAATTAGTGACCACGAGGATCAGGGATACGGTGATGAATGCCAGCATCCTTACCAGGTCTCCCGAGCCGATGAGAAGAGTCCGTTCGGCCTGAACAGAATGGCCAGGACTAGGATCGCGACCGCGATGACCTCTTTGTACGCAGGGTCGATATAGGCCGCGGACACCTCCATACCTACCCCAATGACCAACGCCGCAACTAAAGCGCCATAAGGTTTACCGATGCCACCGAGAATCGCGGCGGCAAATACGACGAGGAGAATCGTCCCCCCCATTGGTGGTGTGACAGTGCCGCTGGTTGCAGCCAGAGCAACGCCGGCCAGACCGGCCAGAACACCAACCAGGATCCACGTGAGGTTGACGACGCGCTTCACCGGCACGCCGCTGACCCGGGCTAGTTCTGGGGAGTCGGCTACCGCACGTTGCGCCTTCCCAAATCTTGTGTACTGCAGGAGAAGGTAGAGCAGCACCATGGCGGTCACTGCTGCGCCCATGACAACCAGATCGATCTTGGTCCATATGAACGGGCCTATGTGGTACGGCTGCGAAGCATCGGAGGGCAACGTCAGCACACGATCGGGTTCCCCGAACACGACGGCGAGTGCATTCTGGAGAAACAGCGAAACCCCCGCAGTAACGATGAGGAGGTATATCCGGCGAGTTCCGATCTTGATGAAAGACTGAAGGATGAAGCGGTTCATCCCGAACGCGACTACGCCGGATACGACCATACCGACCAGGGCGTCGACGAAGAGATTGTTGGTCAAGAACTGAGCGACAAGAGCGCCATAGGCGCCGCAAGTCAGCAATTCCCCATGAGCAAAGTTTGGAACGTTGGTCACGCTGATCTGTAGCGAGAGACCAACGGCGGCAAGCGCAAGTATTCCCGCCGTCACCATCCCGAATCCCACGGACGAGAGGAAGAGGCTCACCGACAACCACGGGCGCCAGCTGACCACGAAGCCGCCGGGCTCACCGTTAGCCGCTCAGGACGCGTCACGCTGCCGCCAGATGGCACATCTGCAGGTACTCCGGCCAACTTTCCTAATAGCGGACGAACTATATCCACTTGCTCAAAGTCATGTCAATAGCTAGGATGGGACCGCATGAACTCACCGGACGCGCCGATCACGAGGGCCTCTCGTGGCTCCGCACCGAGCCCTCTCACCGCGAACCCGGCGCGGGCACCGCGACTCCCAACCGAACTAGCGCGGGGATTCACAAGGGTGGCTCCATCAGCCATCCGAGAGATCGCCAATGCGGCTGCGCTTCGACCGGAGGTTATCCGGCTGGAGGTGGGTGACCCCGACTTCCGCACGCCCGATCACATCGCGCGCGCTGGGGTCGATGCAATCCTCGAAGGGGATACTAGGTACACGGCGACGCAAGGCCGAGAATCTCTGCGACGTGCGATCGCGGAGAAGGTAGAACGCGTCAATGGGTATCGTCCCGCGATTGACGAGATCGTCTGCTCAACAGGAGGGACGGCGGCGCTGACGGCTGGGATGGCGGTCGTCTTAGAAGATGGTGATGACATCCTTGTTCCAGATCCCTGCTGGCCGAACTATCAGCTGATAGCGACTCTGCTGGGGTTGCGGCCGATTCGGTACGAGTGCGCTCGCTCCGACGGATATGTTCCAGACGCGCGAGCTGTCGAGCGCCTTGTCACCGCACGCACGCGAGCGATACTCATCAACAGCCCCAACAACCCCAGCGGCGCAGTCTTCCCCGACGATGCAATGCGGGCGCTTGTCGAGATGGCTGTAGCGCGGGGACTGTGGATTCTCAGTGACGAGAGCTACGATGAGATAGTATTCGGCGCACCATCGATCAGCCCTGCCACCCTAGTCAACGATGGCCGCGTCTTGTCTTTCTATACCTTCTCGAAGACGTACTCAATGACCGGATGGCGGCTCGGATACGCGGTGGCGCCGAAGTCCGTAGCTCTCGGGATGATCAAAGCGCTTCAAGGCATGACCGCTTCTCCGTCATCGATCGCTCAGCGCGCAGGCGAAGCCGCTTTACTGGGAAATCAAGACTGCGTGCAAGCAACAGTTGTCGGCTATGAGGCTCGCCGAGATCAGGTCGTGCGCACCCTTCGTGATGCCGGACTGCTCACCATCGTCCCAATGGGGACCATGTTCATTCTCGCCGATATCAGTCCCAGCAGAATGGGATCCGTGGAGTTCGCGAGGCGGCTCCTTCTCGAGCAGGCCGTCGCCGTCGCGCCGGGAGTGGCGTTTGGCGCCGCCAGTGAAGGAACGGTCCGGATTGCCCTCACAGCGCACGATGACGCGATTGTCGAAGGTGTTCGCCGACTGGTGAACTTCGTGAACTCAGTCTGATCCGCGTCCAACGGGGTCCCGCCGTGGCTTATTCCACGCCTAACAGGGTGTTGATTTTCGCCCTCTGAGCGAGGCTCGACAGGGTGACTCGGGTATGCGAGTCTTGGGAAGCTCATTCAGCTTGCGGAGATTCAGCATGCGCGGTACCAC
>Ga0307372_10007170_pt1 | contig 16068 bp, 14 predicted proteins | sample OX1MG_FD_202533 | JGI IMG/M metagenome (GOLD analysis project Ga0307372, IMG submission 202533) | Soil microbial communities from Risofladan, Vaasa, Finland - OX-1 | ecosystem: Environmental > Terrestrial > Soil > Coastal area > Acid sulfate soil | place: Finland: Risofladan, Vaasa | collected... | reverse complement strand
ACGCCCTTGAATTCAACCGCCGCCCGGCCGGCTGTCGCAGGGCACGCCGCAGGGATGGCGTGTGAATGCGCCCCTATCATAGAGACGGGTCACATAGACGGGCGGGCACAGCGACCGGCACCAAAGGCGCTATTCGGCTGCCGCCAGGGTGAAATGAGCGACTGCGAAGGATCACACACATGCCTAGCTTGGGACATGACCCTGCGTCGGCCAGACGGCCCGATGCCGCGGGGCGTCGGCAAATGCATCGCGCGGCGGCAGCACTGAGCGCGCTCGCGATGGCGTTCACCCTGGTGCTCACCCTGGCGCAGACCGGGCAGGCGCAGGACCGGCGCGGCGACCATGACCGGCGCGGCGGTCACGACCGGCGCGGCGACATGGCGCGCTTTCACGATCGTGATTTCGGCCATTGGCAAGGCGGCCGCTGGCAGCACGCGTGGCATAACGGGCGATTCGGCTGGTGGTGGGTGGCGCCCGGCCTCGGCTGGTACTCCTACGCGGCGCCGGTCTATCCCTATCCCAGTCCCTACATTCCGCCGGTCGCCGTGGCGCCCGAGCCAGCGGGCGAATACTGGTATTACTGCGCCAACCCGGTCGGCTATTACCCCTATGTGCCGCGCTGCTACGGGCCGTGGCAGCCGGTGCCAGCCCGCTAGCAAAGGCTCAGAAGAAGCGCTGCAGATTGCCGCGGATGCGCTCGAGGACGGGCGTCTCCGGCTGGGTGAGGGTGAAGGTCTCGCCGGTGATCGTCTCGAAGACGCTGATGTAGATGCGGGCGGCTTCGGCGATCACCTCGGGCGGGATCGGCGGGATCGGGTCGCGATAGGGGTCGACGCGTGCCGCCACCCAGCGGCGCACGAAATCCTTGTCGAAGCTGTCGGGCGGCTCGCCGGCGGCGAACCGGCGCGCGTAGGTTTCGGCAAACCAGTAGCGGCTGCTGTCCGGCGTGTGGATCTCGTCGGCGAGCAGGATATGGCCGTCGCTGTCGCGGCCGAACTCGTATTTGGTGTCAACCAGGATGAGGCCCCGCCGCGCCGCGAGATCGCGGCCGCGGGCGAACAATGCCAGCGCTTTCTCCGAGACTTCGCGCCATTGCGCCGCGCTGAGCAGGCCCTGTTCGACGATCTGGCCGACGGTGACCGGCTCGTCATGTTCGCCGTCGCGCGCCTTGGTCGTCGGGGTGATGACGGTCTGCGGCAGTTTCTCGTTCTCGCGCAGCCCGTCGGGGAAGCGCAGCCCATAAATGTCGCGATGCCCGGCCTTGTACATCGACCACACCGAGGTCGCCGTCGTGCCGGCGAGATAATCGCGCACCACGATTTCGACCGGCAGGATGTCGAGACGGCGGCACAACAGCACGTTGGGGTCGGGATAATCGATGACGTGGTTGGGGCACAGCTCGGCGGTCTGGTCGAACCAGAACCGCGCGATCTGGGTCAGCACCTGCCCCTTGAACGGGATCGCCGCGATGTTCAGGTCGAAGGCGCTGAGCCGGTCGGTGGCGATGATCAGGCGACGCCCGTCCGGCAGGTCGTAATTATCGCGCACCTTGCCGCGATAATGGTTGGGCAATTCGGGGATCGTCGCGTCGGCGAGGACGCGGTCGAGATGGCGGGCGAGGAAATCCGGATCGAACATGCAGGGGCTCGGCAGGCGAGGACAGGGACCGGCGTCATATGCCACGGCTGGCCGGCCGGGGAAATGACGATTTCGTCTGATCAGGTTCGTCTGATCGGGTTCGTCTGATCAGGCCAGCTAGCGGCGCTGCTGGCGACGCAGGAAGTCGATGAAGATCGCGGCCAGCAGGCCCTCCTTCTGTTCCCAATCCTCGAACGCGACGTCGAGGTCCAGGCGGTCCTCGGTCAGGACCTCGTGGTATTCGGCGTTCGGCATCAGCCGGTGCGCCACCTGGCCCGGCTCGCGCGGATGCACCCGGTCGTTGCCCGGCGCGATGCAGGTCGGCATCGTCATCGTGCGCAGCTCAGAGGGGCTCAATCCGATCACCGGATGGTCGGCGCCAGCCGTGAAGCTCTGCCGCCACCGCGTCATGCGGGCGATGAAATCCTGCGGGTTCATTGCCATCAGGATGTCGCGCGCCTGGGGGTTGGTGCGGCTGACCTCGCTCCAGTGGTCGAGTTCGCAGACCGCCGCCATGCCACCGCGCTGCGCCGCCTCGATATGCGAGGTGTAGTACTGGTTGGTCAGCCGCTCGGCGGCAAACGGGCCGCCGGTAATGCGCCACAACAAGAGGCCGCGCACCACCTCGGGGCGGCGTAGCGCGAGGATCATCGCCAGCCGGCAGCCCGACGAACTGCCCCCGATATAGGCCGGCAGCGCGTCGAGCCGCGCCAGGAGCGTGTGCAGATCATCGACCCATTCCTCGTTCTCGGAGGCGCCTTCGATGGCGATGCCCGAGGCGCCGCAATTGCGCCGGTCGTAGATGATGACGCGATTGCCGGCCTCGGCGATCTTGGCGGCGAGCGAGCGCAATGAGGCGCCGGCGCGCCTGCCGCCCGGCTGCAGCGCGACAAACGGCCCGCGCTCGCCGAGGATTTCGTAATTGATGGCGACGCCGCGAATCTGGGCAATCGGCATGGCGGTTCCCCCTGAACGAGTGGTCCGCTGCATGTTAGCCGATATCGGCCGGCGCGCGAGGGGTGATAAGCCGGGTTCTCGCCGCGCCGCTATGCGGTATAAGCTGGCGCGGTCATTGCCGAGCGGCAGGCCCGAGCGGCACAGCGCGGTTCGATATCCGGGAGGGATAACCCATGAAACTATTGTATTTCAACGACTTCAAGCTCGGCGTTCTGAAGGGCGACAACACCGTCGTCGATGTTTCGGCGCTCGTCCAGGACATCCCGCATATCGGTCCGGGCGATCTGATCAGCGGACTGATCGAGCGCTTCGCCAGCTACCGCCAGAAGCTCGAACAGGCGGTGGCGCAGGGGCAGGGCGTGCCGCTCGCCAGCGTGCGCATCCGTCCGCCGCTGCCCAAGCCGACCAACATCGACTGCATGGCGGTCAACTACCTGGAAGACGGGACGCGCAGCGCCCCGGCGCCGATCAACGCCTTCCACAAATCGCCCTCGGCGGTGATCGGCAACGGCGACACGATGGTATTGCCCGACGAGCCGGCGACGATCTTCGAGGGCGAGGCCGAGTTGGCGGTCATCATCGGCAAGCGCGCCAGCCACGTCAAAGCGGCCGACGCGATGGACTACATCTTCGGCTACACCAACTTCATCGATGGCTCGGCGCGCGGCCTGCCGGCCGGCGGGTTTTTCCACATGAAGTCGCGCGACACCTTTGCGCCGATCGGTCCCTACATTGTCACCAAGGACGAGATCCGCGACCCGCAGCACCTGCAGATCCGGCTGTGGAACAACGGCCAGCTCTACCAGAACTTCAATACGAACGACATGGGCCACAAGATCCCGCGTTGCATCGAGTGGCTGACCTCGATCCACACGCTGGAGCCCGGCGACATCATCGCCACCGGCACCAACCACCGCGGCCTCAACCCGTTCATGGACGGCGACAAGGTCGAGATCGAGATCGAGGGGCTGAGCCGCCTCACGTTCAACATCAAGGACGAGTTGAAGCGCCATTGGGAGCGCCGCACGCGCCTGCAGTGCCACGAGGCGGCAGCCCAGAAGACGGCCGGCCTCTACCCCGACTACACGCCGCAAGTCTCGGGCAAATACACCAAGGCCGCCTGAGCCTGCCGCCCTGAAACGTCGGACGCCCCGCTCGCTCCCTCTCCGCCCTCGGGGGCCATGGCGGGGGGGCGGAGAGGGTTGGGGTGAGGTGGGGGATGGCAGAGCGCTGCCGGCGGCCCACCTCACCCTCCCAGCGCTTCGCGCCGGGCGCCTCCCTCTCCGCCCTGAAGGGCAGAGGGCAAACGTGGAGCGCGCCAAGCCCTTCCGGTTAGCCGCGGCCGATATACGGCATCTTGGTTGCCATCACGGTCATGAACTGCACGTTGGCTTCCAACGGCAGGCTCGCCATGTAGCGCACCCCCTGGGCGACGTGGCGCACGTCGATGCGCGCCTCGGCCTCGACCTTGCCGGTGGCCTGCAACCGGCCGACCGAGGTGTCGGTGTTGCGCTCGGTGGCGGCGTTGCCGATGTCGATCTGGCCGCAGGCGATATCGAGGTGGCGCCCGTCCAATGACAAGGAGCGGGTCAGCCCGGTCAGCGCGTGCTTGGTCGCGACATAGGGCGTCGAGTTGCGCCGCGGCACATGCGCCGACACGGAGCCATTGTTGATGATGCGGCCGCCGCGCGGGTCCTGCTCCTTCATCATGCGGAAGGCGTGCTGGGCGCACAGGAACGAGCCGGTCAGGTTGGTCTGCACGACGCCCATCCACTGTTCGTAGGTCAGATCCTCGAACGCGACGCCGCGGGTGCTGATGCCGGCGTTGTTGAACAAGAGATCGATGCGGCCGTAAGTCTGTTTGACGGCCGCGAACAGGGCGGCGATCGAGGCCGCGTCGGACACGTCGGTCGGCACGCAGAGCGTGCGCGGCGGCGGTGCGTTCCCGAGGGTCGCGGTTTCTTCCAGCATATGCTGGCGCCGCCCGGCGAGCACGACGCTCCAGCCGTCCTCCAATAGCGCGTGCGCGCTGGCCCGGCCGATGCCGCTGCCGGCGCCGGTGATGACGGCGATTTTCGCTTGCGTTGCCATTGTCAGTTCTCCCTCACCCGAAACTCGGCCAGACGCGCTGCCGGTAGGCGCCGTCCCAGAACAGGTATTCGTAGCGGGCCGAGCGCACGAAGGCGGTCAACATAGCGCGGCGCCCGGCCGGCGTCGCGGCTGCCGCGGCCTGGTCGGCGATGCCGATAACCATCTGCACCGCCTCGCCGAAACGCGGGTCGGCGTAGGTGTCGATCCAGGCGCGGTAGCGGTTGTCCGGCGCCGCATTGCGGGCGATCGCGCCGGCCACGTCCCAGTATATCCAGAAGCACGGCAGCAAGGCGGCCACCAAGACTTCCCAGGGCTCCTGGTGCGCCGTCGCCAGGAGGAAGCTGGTATAGGCGAGGCAGTCGGGTGCCGGCTCGGCGGCGGCGATCGTGGCCGGATCGACGCCGAACTCGGCGAGATAGCGGCCATGCAGCGCCTGTTCGACGGCGATCGCCTCGACCGAGGCGCGGCCGAAAGCCTGCACCGTCGCGGCGTCGGGCGCCGTGGCGGCGGCGAGCGCCAGCACCCGGGCATAGTCGCCCAGATAGATCGCATCCTGCGTGATGTAACAGCGAAAGCGCTCCGGCGCGAGCGTCCCGGCGGCCAGTTGGGTGTTGAAATCCAGGCGGTGGATCGCGCCGCGCAAGGCAGCGGTCTGCTGCCAGGCTTCCTCGGAAAATCGCATCATGCCTCCTATCCCTTGCCGCAGGGTTGGCAGGGCGGCCCGCATAGCTATCTCATTTGCCGCGGGGATGCGTTATTGTCGCGCGCAATCGAGACGCGGAGGGCTCTATGGACGGTTTGACCCTGACGGACGCCAAGGGTGTCGTCGCCCCGATCAATTTCACCGAGCCGATGGCGGAGAAGCCGTATTCCTACAATTACGAGCCGCCGCCGGGCGTGGCCCCGCGCAACACGCGGCCGGAAACGCATCAGGTCAAGATCCTCGACGCGCGCCAGCTTGCCGATCGGCTGTCGCTTGACCGCGAGGGTTTCGTGCTGCTGCACCGCCCGACCGCGGCGCGGACCCTCTATGACGAGGCCGAGATCGCCCGAATCTACTACCCGGAATGCGAGCGGGTGATCGCCGAAGCGACCGGCGCCGTCCGGGTGGTCGCGTTCGACCACATCGTGCGCAACGCCGGGCTGTCGGCCGCGGGCAACCAGATCAAGCTGCCGGCGAGCCGCGTCCATAACGACTACACCGCCTGGTCGGCGCCGCAGCGGGTGCGCGATTTGATGGGCGATGAGGCGGAAGAACTGCTCAAGCACCGCTACGCCGAGATCAATCTGTGGCGGCCGATCCGCGGCCCGCTGCTGCGCTCGCCCTTGGCGCTGTGCGATGCGCAGACGCTGGCGGAAGAGAACCTCGTTGGCTCCGAGCTGCGCTACCCGGACCGCACCGGCGAGACCTATGCCGTGACCTACAATCCGGACCAGCGCTGGTACTATTTTCCGAAGATGCAGGCCGACGAGGCGGTGCTGATCCGCTGCTTCGACTCGGCGCGCGAGGGCGCCGCGCGGTTCTCGGCGCACGGCGCCTTCGACGACCCGGAAACCCCGGAGGACGCCCCGCCGCGCGAGAGCATCGAGGTGCGCGCGCTGGTATTCTTCGCGGATTGAGGCCGCTGTTGGCGGGGGCCGCTCGGCGGCGCGGAAGCGACCGCGCCAGGGTTGCGCGCGCCGTCTCGTGCGGCTAGATTCCCCGCCCAGGCTCGGTCGGCGCAAGTCCACCGCAAACAAGAACACGGAGCGGCTGTCAACTCCCTGAAAATGCGGGTGTAGCTCAATGGCAGAGCAGAAGCTTCCCAAGCTTACGACGAGGGTTCGATTCCCTTCACCCGCTCCAAAATTTTCAACAGCCTGACTCGCGTCACGGACACTCATTGTCCTGCTGGGGAACGTTTTGGGGTCGGCTCACCCGGACCTCGTTGCCAACGTCAGTGTCGTGTCCCGCCAAGTGGTGTAGGAGGCTGACCGGCCTGCCGTAGCCGGGCCACAGCGGTGATCTTCGGTAGGGTTGTGTTGCCAAGACGCAACCCGATGAGGATCAAGCCAATGACCGAAGACAAGATCGCCCTTCGCGAGCTACTGGAGAAGGTGTCCGATGCCGCGAGCGGCACGATCGGCATCCGCCTCGACCTGCCCAACCCCAAACGCGCCATTCCGGCCGGCCGCAAATGCCAGGCCCGCTTCACCGGCGTCAGCGGAGCCGACCTCAATAAGCGCGCTGCCAGTCGATGACGTTGTGGAGCGGCCGGCCGGCGAGATAGGCGCGCAGATTGTCGCAGAAGATGGCGATCCCGCCGTGGCGGCTTGCGTCGCTGCCGCCCGAGACATGCGGCGTGATCAGCACCCTGTCGTCGTGCCAGAGGCGCGCCGGCGGCGGATGCTCGAATTCGCCGACATAGACATCGAGGGCGGCGCCCCGCAGATGACCGCGCTGCAGCGCGTCGGCCAGCGCGTCCTCGTCGATGATCTCGCCGCGCGCGACATTGACCAGCACGCTGCCCGGCTTCATCGCGGCGAAGCGGTCGTGGTTGAACAGACCGGTCGTCTGCGGCGTCCACTGGCAGCAGACCACGACGAAATCGCTCTGCGGCAGAAACCGGTCGAGCATGTCGGGTCCGCCAATCTCGCTGAACCCCGGCGGCAAGGGCGCCCCCGGCTGCGGCTGGCGCCTTGTGCCGACGACCCGCATGCCGAGCACGGCACACAACCGGCCGACCTCCAGCCCGATCCCGCCGGCGCCGACGACGCACGCCGTCTTGCCCTGGACGAGCAGCGGCCGGTAGGCCCGATGATCGAACAGGCCGGCGGCGCGATCGATCGCGGCGCGATTGAGGCCCATCGCGAAATGGAGGATGCCGGCGAGCGCATATTCGGCGATCGGCAGCGGGTTGGAGGCGCCGCGCGAGGTTGTCACGACGACATCGCTGCCCCACAGATCGCTGGTGAACAGGTTGCTGGCGCCGGCCTGGCGCTGGTGAAACCAGCGAAGCCGCGGCGCCCGGGCGCGCAGGTCGAGCGGGAACGGCCAGCCGCCGATGACGATCTGCGCGTCGGCGAGCAGCCGGTCGCGCTCCTCGCGGGTGCCTTCCCCGACCGACCCGGGCATCAGGTAGCGCTGGGCGGCGTAGTCGTTCCAGCTGTCGCGAATTTCACCGTCGAACCAGCCGCCGGCATCGGTCAGGCGGATGGCGGGATCGACCGCCTCGATCCTGGCGCGGTCCGCCGCCGTGGTGCGCTGGATGCTCAAGACATTGATCGCCTGCATGGAAGCCCTCCGATCCTGGCGCGCAAGCCCCCACTATAGGGCATCCCGCGCCTTGACCCTGCGCACCTGCGCCATCCAATATCCGGGCAACGCAGGAGAAACATCATGGCTGCGAGAGCACCGTTCCTGAATGCCGCCTTTAGCGCCTATCACCATCGCGCGCGACCGGCGGAAGACGAGGAGCTGACCCGGGTCGGGCCGGGCACGCCGTGCGGCGAATATTTGCGGCGCTTCTGGCAGCCGGTCATCCTCACAAAAGAATTGGGCGAGCTGCCGCAGCGCCTGCGCATCCTCGGCGAGGACCTCGTCGCGTTCCGTGACAAATCCGGCGCCATCGGCCTGCTCGAATTGCATTGCCCGCATCGCGGCACCTCGCTCGAATTCGGCCTGGTCGGCGACCGCGGCATCCGCTGCTGCTATCACGGCTGGCTGTTCGACGCCGACGGCACGATCCTCGAGACGCCCGGCGAGCCGGCCGACAGCACCTTGAAGGACCGGCTCTGCCATGGCGCCTATCCGGTGCACGAATACGCCGGGCTGGTCTTTGCCTATATGGGACCGCCTGACAGGCAGCCGGAATTCCCGATCCTCGACACCTACGACCTGCCGGGCTACCGCCTCTCGCCGCGGGCTCCGACCGTGTGGGAGTGCAACTGGCTGCAGGTCAAGGAAAACAGCATGGATCCGGCGCACCTGATGTATCTGCACACGCTGCCGGGCAGCGAAGGCTTCACCGAGGATTTCAAGGAACAGCCCGAGTGGGACTGGATGGAGACCCCGGTCGGCATGGTCTATATCGACACCCGCCGGCACGCCGACCGGGTGTGGGTGCGCGTCGCCGATTTCATCCTGCCCAACATTCACCAGTTTCCGCCGAACGCCGATCCGATGGCGCAGCGCAACTCGATCAACCGGCCGATGGCGACGACCTGGGCCGTGCCGCTCGACGACACGCATACGATGCAGATCGGCTATTACCGCGCCCCCGAGGGGAAGGAGCCGCGGCGCGGCGCCGGTTTCGGCCAGGACGCCAGCCGCTCCTATGAAGAACGCCAGCGGATCCCCGGCGATTACGACGCGCAAGTCAGCATTCACGGCGGCGTCGCGCGGCACGGGCTCGAGCATCTCGCGACCACCGACCGCGGCATCATCATGATGCGCAACCTGATCCGCCGCGGCATCCGCGCGGTCCAGAAGGGCGAGGAGCCCGGCCACCCGATGCCGCCGAACGGCGCCGCCGTCCCGACCTACAGTCACGACCGGGTGGTCGCCGGCATCACCCCGGCGCCACTGCCGGAGGCGGACCGCAAGCTGCTGCGCGAGGTCGCGCGGGGCGTCGTCGCGGAGACGGTGAAGAGCGGCCTGTCGGCGGCCGGTTGACGGTGGGGCCCTGCACAGGCCTTCACAAAGACTTCGTCATTCCCGGGCGGCGCGCCAACGTTTCAGACCTCGACACTTGTTTGACGGAGCGATGAGTTAGGGCCATGAGCGACACCGACCACCGCATTTCGCCGCACTCTCGGGGCGTGCCGCACAGCTCCCATTGGGGGGCGTTTTCGGTGCTGGTGCGCGATCGCGCGGTCGAGATCGTGCCGCATCCGCGCGACGCCGCGCCGTCGGCGCTGCTCGGCAACATCCCGGCGTCGGTGGCGCACAAGGCGCGGGTGGCGCGGCCGATGGTGCGGCGCGGCTGGCTGGAGCACCGTCCGGGGCCGGATCATCGGCGCGGCCGCGACGAATTCGTGGCGCTCGGGTGGCCGGAGGTGCTCGACCTCGTCGCTGCCGAGCTGCGCCGCGTCTATGCCGCACACGGGCCGCGCGCCGTCTTCGCCGGCTCCTATGGCTGGGCCAGCGCCGGGCGCTTTCACGATGCACAGCACCAGCTGCATCGCTTTCTCAACCTGGCCGGCGGCTATGTCCGTTCGGTCAACTCGTACAGCTCCGGCGCGGCGAGCGTGATCCTGCCGCACGTGATCGGCCCGCAGGCTATCGTCGCCGGCACCAGCGTCAGCTGGGCCGAACTGGTCGCGGAAAGCGCCTTGGTCCTCGCCTTTGGCGGCATGGCGCTGAAGAACAACGATGTCGGCGGCGGCGGCACGAGCCAGCACATCGCCCGCGACCACCTCGCGGCGGCCCGCCGGCGCGGCGTCGAATTTCACCTGATCGGCCCGTTGCGCGACGATCTGCCGGGGAATGTCGAAGCGGTCTGGCATCCGATCCGCCCGGGCACCGATGTCGCGCTGATGCTCGGCCTGGCGCATACGCTGGTCAGCGAGCGGCGGCACGACCGGGGCTTTCTCGACCGCTTCTGCGTCGGCTGGGAGGCGTTCGAGGCCTATCTCCTCGGGCACGAAGACGGGCAGCCGAAAGATGCCCGTTGGGCCGCCGCGATCTGCGGCATCGCGGCAGACGAAATCGCCGCCCTGGCGCGCCGCGCTGCGGGCCGACGCACGCTCGTCACCTGCTCGATGTCGCTGCAGCGCGGCGAACATGGCGAGCAGCCGGTGTGGATGGGCGTCGTCTTGGCCGCGATGCTCGGCCAGATCGGGCTCAAGGGCGGCGGCTTTGCCTACGCGCTGGGCGCCACCTCGAATACCGGCAAGCCGCCCTTGGCGGTGCCGCTGCCGACGATGCCGACCGGCCGCAACCCGATCGCCGACTTCATCCCGGTGGCGCGCATCGCCGACCTGCTGCTAGAGCCCGGCGAGGCGTTCGAGTACGACGGGCAGCATCTCAACTACCCCGACATCCGGCTGGTCTACTGGGCCGGCGGCAATCCGTTTCACCACCACCAGGATCTCAACCGGCTGCGCCGCGCCTTCGCCCGCCCGGATACGGTGATCGTGCACGATTCGGCCTGGACGGCGAGCGCCCGCCACGCCGACATCGTGCTGCCGGCGACGGTCACGCTGGAGCGCGAGGATATCGGCGCCTCCGGCGGCGATCCGCTCATGGTGGCGATGCATCGGGCGGTCGCGCCCTACGCGCAAGCGCGCGACGATCACCAGATTTTCGCCGGGTTGGCCGAGCGTCTCGGCGTCGGCGAGGCGTTCACCGAGGGCCGCTCGGCCCGGCAGTGGCTGGAACACCTCTACGAACCAACCCGCCGCGCGCTGGCCGAACGCGGCATCAACGCGCCCGGCTTCGACCAGTTCTGGGAGGCGGGCGAGCTGATCCTGCCGACCGAGGCGTGGGATGGCGGGCTGGTCCGCGCCTTTCGCCGCGACCCCGCGGCCGCGCCGCTGCCGACGCCGAGCGGCAAGATCGAGATCACCTCCGCGACGATCGCCGGCTTCGGCTATGCCGACTGCCCGGGACATCCGGCCTGGCTGCCGCCGGCTGATGGCGCCGGGTCATCGGCCGCCGCGCGCTTCCCGCTGGTGCTGGTCGCCAACCAGCCGGCGACGAGGCTGCACAGCCAGCTGGATTTCGGCGCCACCAGCCTCGCCTCGAAAATCGCCGGCCGCGAGCCGGTGCGCCTCAATCCGCAGGATGCCGCCGCCCGCGGCATTCGCGACGGCGACGTCGTGCGCCTCTACAACGACCGCGGCGCCTGTCTGGCCGGAGCGGTGCTGAGCGATGCGCTATGCCCCGGTGTCGTGCAGCTGGCGACCGGCGCCTGGTACGACCCCCTAGACCCGGCTGCGGCAACGCCGCTATGCGTGCACGGCAACCCGAACGTGCTGACGCGCGACGCCGGCACCTCGCGCCTCGCGCAGGGCTGCACCGGCCAGCTCAGCCTCGTCGAGATCGAGCCGTTCGCCGGCCCGTTGCCGCGCATCAAGGCGTTCGACCCGCCGCCGGACGGGGACTAGCCCGGCATGCCGGGCTAGCGGGTCGTGCCGGCACCTCACCCGTACACGAAAATCCCGTCATCGAGGTCGGTGGCCGGGAAGGTGTCCTTTTCGGTCCAGTAGTCTTGCGTGTGCTGCCATTCCGGCTTGTCGCCGCGCTTCGGCAAGAGGTGCATGCTGCGCATCAGATAGCCCGGGTTGAAGTTTTCCGGGTCGATCCACGGCAATAGTGGCATGTCCCGGTCCTCGGGCCGCAGCTGCGGCGTCACCCGGCTCGCCCCCTGGTCCTTCATGTGATTGATCAGGCGGCAGACGAAATCGGCGACCAAATCCGCCCGCAACGTCCAGCTCGCCCGGAAATAGCCGAACACCCAGGCCATGTTGGGGACGCCGGTGAACATCATGCCGCGATAGGTGACCGTGTCGGCGAAGTCGAGCGGCTTGCCGTCGATCGCGAAGACGATGTCGCCGAGCACGCTCAGATTGAACCCGGTGGCCGTGACGATGATGTCTGCGTCGAGGCGCTTGCCGGATTTCAAGATCAGGCCGGTCTCGCTGAAGGTCTCGATCTCGTCGGTCACGACCGACGCCTTGCCGGCGGCGATCGCCTGCAGGAAGTCGCCGTCCGGGATGAAGGCGATGCGCTGCCGCCACGGCCGGTAATCCGGCGTGAAATGCGTCTTGACGTCGTAATCGGGGCCGAGATAACCGCGCACGGCCGACAGCAGTTCGTTCTTCACGGCCTCGGGCTCGACGAACGAGCGTTGGGTGAAGATGGCCTGGTCGTGTAATATTTTCCGCCGCACGATCTCGTGGATCCAGGTCTCGTCGATCTGCAACTGACGCAATTCGTCGGCGATCTCGACCGCGTTGCGGCCGGTGCGAAAGAAGGTCGGCGAGCGCTGCAGCATCGTGACGTGGCCGCATTCGGCCGCGATTGCCGGGATCAACGTCGCCGCGGTGGCGCCCGAGCCGATCACGATCACGTCCTTGCCGGCGTAATCGAGATCCCGCGGCCAGGTCTGCGGGTGGACGATGCGGCCCCGATAGCGGTTCATCCCGGGCCATTCGGGCGTGTAGCCCTCGGCGTGCCGGTAATAGCCCTGGCACATCCACAGGAAATTGGCGGTGAAATCAACCGCCTCGCCGGTGTCCAGCCGGGTCGCCGCGATCGTCCACAGATTGTCGGCGCTCGACCAGCGTGCCGCGGAGATGCGGTGGCGGTAGCGGATGTGTGGCGCCAGACCATTCTCGTCGATCACCTCGCCCATGTATTTGCGGATTTCGGCCGCGCTGGCGATCGGTGCGCTGGTCCACGGTTTGAAGCGGTAGCCGAAGGTATAGAGGTCGCTGTCGGAACGGATGCCGGGATAGCGATGCGTCAGCCATGTGCCGCCAAAGCTCTCCTGCGCCTCGAGCACGACAAAGCTGGTGCCGGGGCATTGCCGGGTCAGGTGGTAGGCGCCGCCGACCCCGGAAATCCCGGCCCCGACGATCAGCACGTCGAAATGCTCGCTCGCTTTCCCGGTCATGGCGTCGCCTCCGTTGCCCGCCGCCAGTCTACCACGGTTGTCATTCCGCGACCCGCGTGGAACACTTCCACCCTTACAGCCGGGAGGGCGCCATGGATGTCGGCATGATGATGATCTTCGCCAGCTACGGCTGGCAGGATTGCAGCGACGATCGGGTCTGGGACGAGGAGATCCGGCTGGCGCGGCTCGCCGCCGATGCCGGCTTCGACGCGTTGTGGTCGGCCGAGCATCATTTCTTCGATTACTCGTTCTGCCCGGACAATTTGCAGCTGATGACGTATCTGGCGGCGGCCTGCCCGAATATCGACCTCGGCACCGCGGCGGTGATCGTGCCGTGGCACGACCCGCTGCGCGTCGCCGAGCAGGCGGCGGTGCTCGACATGTTGTGCAAGGGGCGGCTGCGGCTGGGCCTCGGACGCGGCCTCGCACGGCGCGAATTTGCCGCCTTTCGCGGCACGATGGACGAAAGCCGCGAACGCTTCGACGAAGCCGCGCCGATGATCGTCGCGGCCCTGCGCACCGGCTTTATCGAAGGCGACGGCAAGCACTACACGCAGCCGCGGGTCGAATTGCGGCCCCGCCCGAAATACGACTTCACCGGCCGCATCTATGCCGTGGCGTCGAGCGAGGACTCGGTCGAGGCCGCCGCCCGGCTGGGCGCCCACATGGTGATGTTCTCCGACCGGCCGTGGCACATGCGCCTGCCGGCGGTCCAGCGCAACCGCGAATTGCATCTGCAATTCCACGGCCGGCCGGCGCCGCACATGATGATCACCGATTTCTGCATCTGCGGCCCCGACCTGGCCGCGGCCGAGGACCACGCGCGGCAATACATGGGCAAGTTCGTCGAGAGCAATTTCCACCATTACGAATTTCTCGGCGACCATTTCGCCACCGTCAAGGGCTACGACGCCTATGCGCAAAAGGCGGCGATCGCCAAGGCGGCCGGGCTCGACGGGGCGACCGCCGGGTTCATGCAGGCGGCGATCTGGGGCACCCCCGACCGCATCCTGCGCGAACTCGAAACCCGGCGCGACGTGCTCGGCGAGTTCGAGCTCAATGTCGCCTTCCGGTTCGGCGGCGTGCCCTACGATATCGCCGAGCGCGGCCTGAAGCTCTTCGCCAAGGAGGTGCTGCCGGTCTTGCAGAGCTGGCGGACCGGCGACACGGCGCGCGCCGCGGAGTGAGGGGCGGCGCGACGAGCGGCCGCCCCCCTGCATCGCCTCGGCGCTGCCGCGCCTATTCGGCGGCGGCCGCGACCGGCGTGCTGCGGAACGCCGGCATGACCTCCTTGGCGAACCGGTCGAGGTCTTCCAGCTGGATGTCGAGCGGGGTGCCGAGCGGCGTGCTGCAGATCACGCGGTCGACGCCGGGATAGCGCTTCTCGACCGCCTTCAGCTGGTCGATGATGTCGGCGGGCGTGCCGGTCAGGAAGCCGCCGGCCTTCACCGCGTCCTCGACGCGCGGCAGCTTGGTGGTGGCGGCGAGCTTGGGGTCGCGCATCGCCGCGATCTGCTCGTCGGAGAGCGCCCGCACCAGGCGCAACTCGCCGAACATCTTCATGTTTTCTTCGTAGTGTTGCGCCGCCTCGCGCATGCCCTCTTCGCGATTTTTCGCGATGTGGAACTGGAAGCCGAGCGCGAGACGCTCGCCGAGTTCGAGCTTGACGCCGCGCCGCGCATAGGCGGCCTGGAATCCGATCATATGCCGGTCGACCGCGCCGCCTTCGGCCGAGCCGCCGCCGATGACGCCACAAATGCCGTGCTTGGCCATGAAGTCGAAGGCACGGTCCGAGCCGCTCTGGATCGGCTGCCAGCATTCGACCGGCAGATGCTCGGGCCCGGGCACCAGGGTGATCTCCTTCAGCGTATAGCCGCGATACGGCACCTCCGGCGGGATCGTGAAGAATTTTCCCTTGTGCGAGAACGGCTTCCCCTGGAATGCCTTGAAGATGACATCGACGCCTTCCTCGAAGATTTCGCGATTGGCGTCCTGGTCGAGCAGCGGCCTGCCAAAGCTCTCGACCTCGCGAGTGTGATAGCCGCGCGCGACGCCGAAGATCACCCGCCCGCCGCTCAGGATATCGGCCATCGCATAGTCTTCCGCGAGGCGCAGCGGATGCCACATCGGCACGACGTTGAAGCCGCAGCCGATCTTCAGGTTTTTTGTGTTGCTGACGAGATGCATCGCCATCATCAGCAGGTTCGGGATGAGTTCCGTGCCCTCGGGCTGAAAATGGTGCTCGGCCATCCAGAAGGTATTGAAGCCGCGCTCGTCCATGCACTTGGCATAGGTCACCACCTTGCGCAGCGCCTTGGCGAATTGCTCTTGCGGATAGCGGCGCTCGTTGATCGGCGTACCGGTGTAGCCGAGGTTCTCCAGGTCGGCGGTGCCGTAATAGGAGCTGTCGAATTTGGTGATCATCGATGGGTCCTTCGCAAATCCAGATCGCAAATATCCTCGTCGGCGGCGTTTTTGTCTCGCCGAAATATCGCAGGTCGATCCAGCGCCAGACCGGGCTCGACCGCCAGCCCGAGGGTTTGTCAGTCGGCGGCGGCGAGCTTGTCCTGCGTCTTCGTCTCGAAGTCGCTGGCGTCGTGGCGCTCGTGCAGCTGGCTCGACGGTTCGCCCGAGAGGCGGTTGACCATGCGCCCGCGCCGGACCGCCGGGCGTTCGAGCAGCGTGTCGACCCAGCGCTGGACGTTTTTGTACTCGTGGACCGCGAGGAACTCGGTCGCGCCGTATTGGCCGAACCTCGCCAGCCCGCCATACCACGGGAAGA
>Ga0307372_10007167_pt1 | contig 16073 bp, 14 predicted proteins | sample OX1MG_FD_202533 | JGI IMG/M metagenome (GOLD analysis project Ga0307372, IMG submission 202533) | Soil microbial communities from Risofladan, Vaasa, Finland - OX-1 | ecosystem: Environmental > Terrestrial > Soil > Coastal area > Acid sulfate soil | place: Finland: Risofladan, Vaasa | collected... | reverse complement strand
CGGATGCCGTGCCGCGCCAGATCGACCGCCATCGCCTGCGTCAGCGAGCGTGCGCCCCCCTTTGAGGCGACATAGGCGGCACGCTCAGGCCGCGCTACCTCGGCGAGTTGCGAGGTCACGTTGATGATGCTGCCGCCGCCGCCGCCCTGCTTGACCATTTGCCGCGCCGCCGCCTGCCCGAGGTGAAACATGCCGGTCAGGTTGACCGCGATGACGCGGTCCCAGGTCTCGGCATCTACCTCGAGGAAATCGAGCCGGTGGGCGACTCCGGCTGACTCCAGCACGATGTCGAGCCTGCCGAATTCCCGGACGGCTGCGGCAACCGCCGCATCCACCGCCGGGCGGTCGCGGACGTCGAGAGCCGACGCTGCCGCGCGCCCGCCAGCGGCGCGAATCCCCGCGACGGTGGCCTCTGCTGCCGCGCCGTCGCTGTCGGTGCAGAACACCGAAGCGCCCTCGCGCGCCAGTGCCTCGGCCCCGGCGCCGCCGATGCCCCCTCCGGCTCCCGCAACCAGCGCCACTTTGCCCGCAACCCGCCCCATGCTGCGCTCCTGTTACGCCGTCAGGTCAAAATGGTAGACACGGGCGGTGTTGCCGCCGACGATCTTGGCCTGTTCGTCGTCCGGCACCCCGGCCAGGATCTCCGACAGGATCTTTCGCGACTGGGGAAACGTCGACTCGCTGTGGGGATAATCGGAGCCCCACATCATGTTGTCGACGCCGATGACGTCGCGCAGGCGGATGCCGATGGCGTCCTCCTGGAAACTTAAGACGACGTTGCGGCGAAATAAATCGCTCGGCAGCATCCCATCCTTGAACCGGTAGAGCGCCTCGTCGTGCCGCTCGCGATATGTGTAATCCATCGAGGTGAGCACGTTGGGCGCCCACGACAGCTCGAACTCGACGATGGCCAGGGTGAGGCCGGGGTGCCGCTCGAAAACCCCGGAAAAGATCAGGTCGCACATCGACAGCGCCGGATAGAACGCCTTTGTCGCACGGCCGCTGGCGTCGCGCAGCGTGGCGGGACCAGCCCCGCGGATTTTGCCGTGCCGTCGCGTCGCCGTGTGCAGGCTGAGCGGCATATCAAGTGCCGCGGCCGCGGCCCAGAACTTCTCGTACTCGGGCCGATCGTAGCGGCGATCTTCGGCCGAATACTCGGTGATCATCGCACCGGAAAGTCCCAGGCGGGCGGCGCGCTCCAACTCCCTGACCCCATCCTCGACGTCGTCGAGGTTGATCATCGCGATGCCCTTGAGGCGCCCGGGATCGGTGCGGCAGAACTCGGCGAGCCAGTCGTTGTAGGCGCGAAAGATCGCGGACATCAGCTTCGTGTCTGACACCTTGAAATAGAAGAGCCCCTGCGAGGGGTAGAGGACTTCGCCGGCGACTCCGTCGAGCGCCATGTCCTTGAGGTGTTGCTCGGGGTCGTACCCGCCGCGGTGCACATCCTCGAAGCGGCCCCGCGCGGAGATGGTCTCGGGCGCCTCGAACCGCGCGCCAGCGTTCGAGATGAGGCCGATCCCGGAGAAGATCTGATCCCCTTCGACCACGATCTGGTCGGCGCCATCGATGCGCTCGATCCGCGGCGCACGATCCCGGAACGGCTTGTCGATGCGGGTCTGCCACAGATCGGGCGGTTCGAACACGTGCGAGTCGGACGAGAGGATCAGGGGCAGCATCGGCACCTCCTTTTCTCACTTGGATCGCCGGCATCACCTTTGGCAATGCGCCCAGCGCCGTCAAGAATAGGCGCGGCGGATGATCCGTGCACGTCGTTGACTCGGTTCAGGTCTCGCCGGAGCCGTGCCTGTCGGAACACGAACGCCGCCATCGGCGCTCGGCTGCCGATCGCCGCAGTGGTGAGGGCTTCGACGACGACGATGGCGTCCTTCGGCAGCAGGTTCGTGATCGTGAGCATCAGCCATTCGGGATCGATCGGATGTGCTGCGCCTTGGCCAACGTGGACTCGGCGCGCGCTTTGCGGTTCGCGGTCCAATTGCGTCCGGCGAGCGCGTGCATGATCGGCAGCTCGGTGGTGCCCGGATTGCCAAAGAGGCGGGTGACGCCTTCCGACTTCAGCAGTTCGATAAAGGCGCTGCGGCCGCTGATCGTGTTTGGCGGCGAAATAGATGTCATCGGAACCCATTCGCCCGCGAGTTAAGACCCGGCCAACGTCACCGACGACGCCAGCGCCGCGTCATCCACGCTTAGTCGGCGGCAAACCGCTGCGCTTCGGCGGAGAGGCCCAAACGAAAGCCTTCGTAGCCCTTGGCCGCGACCTCGTCGCACTTTTTCTTGTAGGCGGCGATGCCGCCGACATACGGCATGAACACGCGGGGCTTGCCGGGGATATTGGCGCCGACATACCACGAATTGGCCAAGGGATAGAGGGTGCGGTCCGCCACTTCGTTGTTGTGCTGCACCCAGGAATCCTCGGCATCCTGCTCCGCCTCGATGCGCACCAAACCACGGTCGCGCAAATGCTGGACGCAATCGGCGATCCAATCGACGTGCTGCTCGCAAGCCAGGATCATCTGGCTTTTGACGCCGGGGCTTTGCGGGCCGGTGATCATGAACAGATTGGGAAAGCCGGCGATCATGATCCCGAGATAGGTTCGGGGACCGTCTTCCCACTTTGCCTGGATCGACAGTCCCGCATCCGTGCTAATGTCGATTTCCTTCATCGCCCCCGTCATCGCGTCAAAGCCGGTCGCGAAGACGATCGCGTCGAGCGCGTAGTCGGCATCGGCGGTGCGCAGCCCGGTCGGCGTGATCTCCTGGATCGGCCTGCTCCTGATATCGACCAGGGTGACATTGTCGCGGTTGTAGGTCTCATAATAGTCCGTATCGAGGATAAGCCGCTTGGTGCCGATCGGGTGATCGTTGGGGCACAGCAATTCGGCAGCCTCGGGGTCCTTGACGGTGGCACGGATTTTCCGGCGGACAAACTCCGACGCCGTGTCGTTGGACTGCTTGCTGAGCAGCAGGTCCGTATACGAATACAGGAAGCTGATGCTACCGCCCTCGGCCCATTTGGTCTCGTAGGCGCCGAGCCGCTCCGCTTCGGTCGCGTCGAGCGCAGCCTTCACCGGCGGCGGATGTCCCGCGATCCCGAACGGCGTGTCATAGGCAGCGCGGCGGCGCGCGGGATACTCGGCCTTGTGCGCGCGCTCCTTATCGGGAGGCATCGGCACGTTGCGTGCGGGCAGGCTGAAATTGGCCGTCCGCTGGAAGACGTAAAGGTGGCGTGCCTGCTTTGCGATGATGGGGATCGACTGGACGCCCGACGATCCCGTGCCGATCACGCCCACGCGCAATCCGGTGAAATCGACCCCTTCATGCGGCCACAGACCGGTGTGATACCACTTGCCCCTGAAGCTCTCCAAACCGGCGATGTTGGGCTTGCGCGGCGTCGAGAGATTGCCCGTCGCCATGATGCAGTAGCGCGCGGTCACGGTATCGCCTTTGTCGGTCTTCACCGTCCACGTGTTTGTCTTGCGGTCGAACACGGCCTCTTTGACCCGCGTGTTAAATTCGATGTCGCGCCGCAAGTCGAAGCGGTCGGCCACATGATTGATGTAGCGCAGGATCTCGGGCTGCGTGCCGTAGCGTTCGGGCCAATGCCATTCCTGCTGCAGCTCGTCGGAGAAGGAATACGAGTACTCCAGGCTTTCGACATCGCAGCGGCAACCCGGATAGCGGTTCCAGTACCAGGTGCCGCCCACCCCATCACCGGCTTCGAAGGCGCGCACGTTGAGGCCGAGCTTTCGCAGGCGATGGATCGCGTAGAGGCCGCCGACCCCGGCGCCCACGATGATCGCGTCAAATCTGCCGTGTTCCGAGCTATGTGCCGACATCTCAGGGTCTCCCACCAATCAATCTTTCGCCGGACGGCGTCTCATTCGGCCGCGGCTTGAACCTTGGCCGGCGACTGGGCCTTGAGAACCGGTAACACTTCCTTGGCAAACAGCCTGAGGCTGCGCTCGCAAACGTCATAGGGCGTGCCGCCGAAACGGAAGGCTACGTTGAGCTCGAAATCTCCCAGGAGTTCCCGGCGCTCTTCGATCCCGCGCAGGATCTTGTCAGGCGTGCCCCAGCTGGCCGCTTTCATAAAGCCGGCGACCGCGCCTTCGATGCCGCCCTTGCGGGCGATTTCGGCCTTTTGCTGATAGGCGTCGTATCCCTTCACGGTCTTGAAGTGCTCGCCGAGGAATTCGTAGTGGTAGAAATTGCTCTCGACAACCTTGCCCTGGTACTGCCGCGCCTCGTCCTCGCAGCCGGCGAGATTGGGACCGCAGACGACAAACTCGGTCAGCATCACGCAGGGCTGCGTGGTGCCGTGGATTTGGCGGTGCAGCTCGCGCCCGCGTTCGATGACCGGCAACCGCATATCCCACGGCCGGTCGGCGAACATGACCATGTGCGCGCCGAGCTTGGCGGCGGAAACGACGGAATCCTCGCTCGACGCCACCGCATAGATGCGTCCGTCGAAGGAGTGCTGTGGCCGCGGGCGGATCTCGATCCGCGGCTGCTTGTAGAATTTGCCGTCGCCTTCGATGAACCCCGTTTTCAGCGCGTTGACGATCATCGGCGCCGCTTCGTCGAAGCGCTCGCGCGACTCGTCCATACTCAGCCGGAAGGCGGCGAACTCGCGTCGCGCCAGGCCGCGGCCGAGCCCGAGGCGCAGCCGGCCTTTGCTCAGCAGGTCGAGCACCGCCGCCTGCTCCGCGACCCGCAGCGGGTCGTGCCAAGGCACGATGACGGCGGCCGTACCGAGGTCGATGTCCGGGCAGGCGGCCGTCAGATACGACATCAGCTGGAGGTTGTCGGGCACGAACGAGTAATCGTTGAAATGGTGCTCGGCCGACCACAGACAGTCGAAACCGAGATCGGCGGCGAGCCGTGCGAGGCGAATTTCCTCGTCCCACACGCGCTGATCGGAGCAGTTCTCCCAGCCGTAGCTGGCGAACACCATCATCATGCCAACGTCCATCGGGTGCTCCTTCCGTTCGTGCGTGACGCCTTGTATGTCCTGCGGACAAAGACTCGTCCGCCGCCGACGCGCCCTAGGCGAGCGCCAGTTTGCGATATCCGTCCGCCGCGACCGCGTCGCAGTGCTCGCGATAGGCCGGATGGCCGCCGCTGTAACGCATGATCCGGGGTTTCTGCTTTCCTTCGACATTGCGGTTGACGCCGGTCATCCACGAGCCGATCTCGTTCATCAGCTGGCCCTCGCCGAGGGCCAGGACATGGTCGGTCCATTCGGCGACGCCAGCGGCGGTGGCCTCGATCCGCGTCAGGCCGCGCTCGGTGGCGAATTGGACCAAACCCGTCACCCATTCGACACTGTATTCGGCGGCGCGGGTGTAATTGCCGAGCCCCGCGTGCGGGCCCATCGCCATCAGCAGGTTCGGGAAACCTTCGACCAGGACGCCGAGATAGGTTTGCGGCCCGTCTTGCCACAGATCCTTTAGCCGCGCGCCATCGACGCCGCGGATATCGATCCGGTCAAAGGCGCCGGTGATCGCGTCGAACCCGGTCGCGTAGATGATAATGTCGAACTCGTGCTCGCGGTCGCTGGTCTTGATGCCCCTCGGGGTAATGCGCTCGATCGGCGTCTCGTTGATGTCGACGAGTTCGACATTGGGCTGGTTGTAGACCTCGTAATACCCCGTTTCGAGCGGCACGCGGCGGGTCCCGAGGCCATGGTTCTTCGGGATCAGCTTTTCGGCCACTACGGGGTCCTTGACGCGCTGGCGAATCTTGCGCGCGATGAAGTCCGAGGCCAGCGCGTTGGCCCGACGATCGGTCAGCATGTCGCTGAATTGCCCCATCCAGACGCCGAAGCCCGGAGAATCGTAAAGCTTTTCCCAGAAGGCCTCCCGGTCCTCCGGGGACACTTCCAGAGTCTTGCGCGGGTCCGGGGCGTGGATGTAGCAGCCCGGCGAGGTGCTGCAGAGCGCGAAGATCTCTTCGTAGCGCGCCCTGATATCGCCCATCTCGGCATCGGAAATCTTGCCGTTATGCAGCGGCGCGCACCAATTGGGGGTGCGTTGGAACACCGTGAGATGGCCGACGGTCTTGGCGATTTCCTGGATCGTCTGCACGGCGGTCGCGCCGGTGCCGATAATCCCGACGCGCTTGCCGGTAAAATCGACCCCTTCCTTGGGCCAGCTATGCGTGTGGCAGGCCCGCCCCTTGAAGGTGCCGACGCCCGGGATGTTCGGCATCGTCGGCGCCGAAAGGATCCCGATGGCGGTCAGCAGAAAGCGAGTCGAATAGCGCCTTCCGTCTTCCAGCGTGATGTCCCAGCGGCGCGTGCCCTCTTGGTAGTGCGCAGAGGCGACGCGGCTCTCGAACTGGATGTCGCGGCGCAGGTCGAACCTGTCGGCGACGTGATTGAGGTAGCATTCGGTCTCCGGCTGGGGAGCAAAATGCTCTTGCCAATGCCACTCCTTGAGCAACTCCGGCGAGAAGGAATATCCGTAAGTCCAACTCTCCGAATCGAAGCGGGCGCCGGGATAGCGGTTCCAGTACCAAGTGCCGCCGACGCCGGTGCCGGCCTCGAACGCCCGCACCTTGAGGCCGAGTTGGCGCAGCTTGTAGAGCTGGTAAAGGCCGGAGACGCCGGCCCCGATGACGACCGCGTCGAAATCGGGACTCGTTTCCGATCGAGCTTCCTCCGCGACCGCTTGCAACCCAACCATGCTGTCCTCCTTGGTCTGGCGACCACCTATGCTGTGTGAGCCCATCCAAATCCTGGGCTTATCCGAGCCGCAGCAACGGCAAGCTGTCCGAGAGCCGGCCGGCAGCGGATTGCAGCGCGCGGCTCAGCGCTCCGACCGCATCGTCTCCGAGATCGTGTGAATGGCCCGCCGCGGTGAGGATCAGCAGCAGCTCCCAGGACGGCGACAGGACCGGCACCGACACCAGCGTGACGCCGCGGAACATCGTGCCGCGATCCACCGCAAAACCCGATTGCTTCGTCTCTTTCACCCGCGCCAGGAATTCCGCAAACGAGGGCTTCTCGTACCAGTGAACCTGCGAGAGCGCTGCCGCCAATTCCTCTTCGCTGGCAGTACCAAAGGCGGCGATGACGACCCCCGACGCGCCCGCCGGGCTGGGATATTGCCGCCCGACGGCGACCTGCGGATCGGGACGCAGCGCGACGCCAACCCAATCCAGCAGCAGCATCGATGACGGCCCCAATACCTTGGACAGGTAGACCGAGACGCCGTGGGCATCGGAGACCGCGTGCATCAGCGGCCGCGCGATGTCGATCAAACCGCTGCGCCGCAACACCCCGTACGCCAATTCGAGAATCTGCAAACTCACGGCATAGGTCCGCGTCGCCTCGTCATAACCGACAAAGCCCTCGGCTTGCAGTGTGCGCAGGATGTTATACGCCGTTCCGCGATGCAGGCCTGCGGCCCTTGCGACCTCGCTCGCGTTCAGCGGACGCTCGGAGGCATGCAGCACACGGAGAACATTTGCCGCAGCGATGACGGCACCGACCGGCTTCCCCAGAGGACCAATCTGCGCAACCTGAGACGGAGGAGCGGGAATGGCCGGCGCCGACTGGCTTTCAACACGTGCAGCTCGCGTAGGCACGATACCTCCGATCCGTTCGCGGTCCGCCCCTCGAGCACGACCCGAGCGGCTGCAACATGCTATGTGCTACGCTCGAACGCTTCAATCAAGAACATACGCCTTCTATAGACGACAATATAGGCGGCAGGACGGCAGTATCTGCTCGTGTCACGCCGAAGCAATCTGCTGCTGGGCGTTCCCAAGACTCATGAGCAACGCGACAGTTCACCCGGCAAGAACCGTCTAGCTGACCGGCGACGGAGCCCGCGACCTACAGTGCCGGCCAGTGCATGTCCGAACTGTCGACCGGAATCGCTCAGACTGTCGCCGGTTAGCCGCCGATGATGTCAAGCAGCGCCCGCGTCAGCGCACTTTGCGGGTCAGCCAGGGTCTCAAGGATAGTGAAATGATTGGCACCGCCGACCGGCAGCAAATGGCCGGGGAGCGGCAAGCCTTTACGCCACTGCCGCGTTCGCGTTCACAGGCCAGCAATACGCGGCACAAGCGAACGTGGGTTTGGACCAGGCGCGCGCCATCGCGCTGAGGCGCTTCCGGGTACGATCACGGATCAGGAGCTGGAGAAGGAGCGAGGGGGCTCCGGCCTTCGGTATTCGTTCGACATCAAGAACGGCGCGACGACCCATGATGTGGGGTTGATGCCAGAACCGGCGCGCTGCTCGAAAATTCGGCGGAGGGGGCCGGCTCCGACTAACATAAAATTCCCTGGTTGGCGGCGGGATAGGGGTTGGTGATCAGCCGTAGGTCGTAGGGCTTCGGTCCGTTCTCCGGGCGGATCGCGGCCAAGAAGCGCTTCACCGCCGTATAGGCGCCAGCGTATCCGAGCTCACGGATCTCGCGGGTCAGCCGCGCCGCGCTGAGATCCGGAAAGGCGACGACCCGCTGGCGCAGAAAATCGATGAACGGGGCAAGCTTGCTCGGTCGGCCCACCGACCGCGGCCCGTAAACCGGCGCCTCAACGCCGCGTTCGATGTATTTGCGCACCGTTTTTGGATCACGACCCGTCCGCCGCGCGATCGCGGTGACCGACAGTCCTTGTCGATGCAATTCCAGGATCATCATCAGTTCTCCAAGTTGGACCATCGACGCCCCCTCTCCTCAGAGGGGAATGGCACCGATATCGGCTCAACCATTCAGCCGGGGCGCGCCCCGGCTGAATGGTTGGCGGGAATGCCAACCAGGGAATTTTCAAAGGCCACAATCGCGTAGAATCGCAGGACCGATGACTCACGGTCCCAAACGTCATCACCGTGCATGACCCTAAGGTCAATCGACTGGGCAACCACAACCGCATCGATCGCTTCTTCGAGGCGATGACGTTCGGCTATCGAGCCGTCGCGATACCTGACCGCCGGCAGCAAGCTGACGAGCCCTCGAACTTCGACTGTCCTCAGCGTCAGTCTTTTAATCCGTAAGCCCTCTGGCCCTATTGCCATTGTTGCAAACCCGCACTTCCAGTCGTTCCTAATCCACCCTGCCAACATCCGCCTCTAAGTTGAGGCGTCTTGCGGGGCTCATATGACGACGATCTCTCTCCGGTCCGAGGCGTCTTGCGGGGCTCATATGACGACGATTTCTCTCCGGTCCGAAGTCTTCGCCCGCGGCGCGCGCATGCTGCGTACCGCGCTCGGCCCCGCGATCTCCGCTTATCTTGAAGATCCCGGCATCGTCGAAGTGATGCTTAACCCCGACGGTCGCTTGTGGATCGACCGGTTGTCGGGTGGCCTCGAAGATACCGGCTGCCGCGTCACCCCAGCAGACGCCGAGCGCATCGTACGCCTCGTCGCGCACCATGTCGGCGTCGAGGTCCATGCGAACAGTCCGCGGGTCTCGGCCGAGCTGCCGGAAAGCGGGGAGCGGTTCGAGGGCTTGGTGCCGCCGGTGGCTGCGGCGCCATGCTTCGCCATCCGCCGACCGGCGGTCGCCGTGTTCACGCTCGGAGATTATGTCGACGCCAGCATTATGTCGTGCGGCCAAGCGGAGCGGCTGCGCGTCGCGGTGCGCGAGCGCAGGAACATTCTCGTCGCCGGCGGCACCTCGACTGGCAAGACCACGCTCGCCAATGCACTACTCCCGAGATCGCCAAGATGAGCGACCGGGTAGTGCTGGTCGAGGACACGCGCGAACTGCAATGCGCCGCGCCGAACCTTGTGGCGTTGCGCACAAAAGACGGCGCCGCCTCGCTGTCCGATCTCGTCCGGTCCGCTCTGCGTCTTCGTCCTGATCGCATTTCCGAGGTGCGCGGCTCCGAAGCACTCGACTCTTGAAGGCCTGGGGCACCGGCCATCCGGGCGGCGTGGGGACCCTGCACGCTGGCTCGGCCATGGGCGCGCCTCGAACAGCTCATCCAGGGAGCCGTCGTCACCGTCCCGCGCGCGCTGATCGTCGAGACCATCGACCTCATCGCGGTCCTCGCCGGCCGCGGCTCCGCGCGACGGCTCGCCGAGCTGTCGGCGGTCAAGGGTCTCGGCCCGACCGGCGATTACATCCTCACCCCCGCAGGAGGTGGCATGAAAGCGGTCGGCTCCAATGAGGAGGCGGAGCGGTTGAGATGATCGCTTTGGAGAGGCGGGTGCACCCCGAGGCGGCGATCCTCTCGACCATCCTGAGTGTCGGGTCGGAGGCAGGCATCAGCGCCAATAACAACGGCTCGCTTGCCGTAGCGATTCAGCAAGGGCTGTCGCAGAGCATTAACCAAGCCGGCGAGCGGGTCGTAAGCCGGTCGCTCAACACCTGTCAGGTCATGTGCATCCTCGTCTCCTCCCTCGATTCTGGATTCGGAACGCGTCAGCCGCCGATTTCAAGTCCCATGTGGCGGCGTCGGCGATCGGGTCTCCGCGGGGTCGGGGACCTTGGAGCTACGCCGGGGTATCCCCCGACTTTCCGCCAACCGCTTCCATTCCGCTTCCATTTGGTGCCCGCGCCCGCCCTGGAAGCGGAAACGGCCCTCTCGGGTCGCCTGTAACAATTTGAAAATCTTCGGTGAATTTGGAGCGGGCGAAGGGATTCGAACCCTCGACCCCAACCTTGGCAAGGTGTTAGTAGGTTATCCGGGGGTATCCGTCAGTATCCCACACCCCTCTCAACTCTTTGAATTAACTTGATTTATCCGTCAGGGGCATGCTACAAGATACCAACAGCTTCCGCCCGCCGTGGTGTCTGGGTGGTATCTAGGATCATAGTAGCTGAGGGCGGCAATGAGCAAGCGAAAGGGTGTCCTTCTCACGAAAACCGTCGTCGACGCCGCAGGGAAGGCTGACAAGCGCTTTCATATCTGGGACAGCGAGTATGCCGGCTTCGGCCTTCGGGTCGAACCGACCGGGGTGAAGACTTTCATCGCCAAGTACCGCGCGAACGGTGGCGGCCGCACAGCGACGCAGCGCGTGGTCACCATCGGACGGTTCGGGACGGTGACTGCCGACCAAGCCCGCAAGCAGGCCAAGAAAATCCTTGGCAGCGCCGCCGTTGGCGACGATCCGGCGGCAGAAATCCTGGCTAAGCGGCGCGAGATGAAGATGAGCGCCCTGATCGACCTCTACGAGGAGAAGGGCTGCGTCATTCAGCGCGGCAAGCGTCAGGGCGAGCCAATGAAGGGGCGCACCAAGACCTACACACTAGCGCGCCTTCGGCACCATGTCGTTCCTCTGCTCGGACACCGGCGGGCTTCCGAGATCAATGCTGGCGACATCGAAGCGTTCGTGGCCGATGTCACAGCCGGCAAGACGGCATCCGACGAAAAAGTCGGACCGAGGAAGCGGGTCATCGTGCGAGGTGGGGCCGGAGCCGCGCGCAAGGTCGTGCGTGATTTATCCGCGGTGTACAGCTTCGCGCGCCGAAACGAAATCGTTTCCCGAAACCCGTGCGACACGGCCGCGGTGCGCAAGACCGACAACCAGAATGACCGCTTTCTGGCCCTGGAGGAAGTCGCGCGCCTCGGTGCTGCCCTTGATGAGTTGGAGGAAGAGGGCGTCAATCTGAAGGCGCTGAACATTGCGCGCCTCTGGGCGCTTACAGGCTGTCGGCGCGACGAGATCGCTGGATTGAAGTGGCCCGAAGTGAATTTTGAAGAAGGCTTATTGGAGCTGGACGACAGCAAGACTGGCAAGTCGATTCGCCCTCTCGGCGCGGCTGCGCTGGCCCTCCTGAAGAGCATCGATAAGCAGGACAGCAGCGATTTCGTGTTCTCGGCGGAGCGTGGAGACGGGCACTACCAGGGCATGAAGGGCGTCTGGTCGAAGGCGATCGAGAAAGCTGAGCTGCCCGGCGTCACCCCGCATACGTTACGCCACACGATGGGCTCCACGTCGATCTCGACGGGCGAAGCGCTCGCCCTGACGGGAGCGATTCTTGGGCATGCCAACCCAAGGTCCACCGCGATCTACGCTCACGTGCAGAACGACCCGTCCAAGCGCGCAGCCAACCGAGTTACCAAGAGAATCGCCGCCGCCCTCGCCGGAAAACCAGCCAACGAGAAGCAGTCCAGAAGCACGAAGCAGCGGCGCCCTCGCGCAGAGGCTGACGGAGAACTGATCCGGATGCTCGCTCAACGCCTAGCTAAGGATGGTCCCGATGCCGTCCGCCTCCGGGAAGCAATCAGTGAGTCGATTGGCCAGGAGCGCTTCGACGACCGGCGAGCCAACGCCAAATGATCGCCGATACGCTACCCCTCCCCTTGACGCCACATAGCTTACAGGCTATATAAGTGGCGTGGGTCGTTGAATTCCACGACGACTTCGAACCGGAGTTCCAGGCTTTTGAGCAGCCCGTCCAGGATGCGTTGCTGGCGGTTGCCAAGCTCCTGACCGACTACGGACCTCAACTCGGCCGCCCCTATGCGGATACGCTCAATGGCTCGGAGTATGCCAACATGAAGGAGTTGCGGTTTGAAGCGTCGGATGGTGAGTGGCGAGCCGCCTTCGCCTTTGACCCAGGGCGGCAGGCGATCCTGCTGGTTGCGGGAGACAAGTCAGGTGGAAGCCAGAAACGCTTTTACAAGCAGCTTATCGCGAAAGCGGACCGTCGGTTTTCAGCGCATCTGAAAAGCCTGAAAGCCGCAAAGAGGGAAAAGTGAGATGGGCCGTACGCTGAACCAAGTCATAGCAGAGCTTCCACCCGAGCGGCAGGGGCGAATCGAGGCGCGATATCAAGAACTACGTGAGGAAGCGGAAGGCCTTCGTGAACTCCGTCAGATCGCCGGCAAAGCGCAGGCGGAGATGGCGAGCGCGCTGAAGATCAAGCAGCCCTCTGTTTCAAAGATCGAGAAGCAGACGGACATGTATCTATCAACGCTTCGTAGCTATATCGAAGCGATGGGGGGCGAACTGGAATTGGTTGTGAAGCTTCCGTCCCACGGGCCGCTGAAGTTGCGGAACCTTGGCGACATGGCGACGGACCGACCCACTGGAAACAAAGGCAGTCGCCGCCCTGGGAGTCGTGAGGCCCCCGGAACTCTAGTCCGCCCTCGGTCAAGGCTGAAGGCAGGGTTTTGACTCTTGGCCGATCTTGCGGAGGTGACCGAGAGTTTCGCTTGATGCATCGCCTATCAGTTTCTTTAACAGAGGTCGAACAATCGGGGGGATTGGGTGTTCGTACAAGCTCGGGGGAGCGAAGGGGCGGCGCTTGGCATCGGCAAGTTGATCGATCGCACAGAAGGTCTCTGCACGGTTGGATATTTCGATGCGCCCACTTCCGAACCTGTCATCCGTCAGTTTGAGAGCAACCAAATTCAGGCGGTTTTGCTCCCTGAGCAAACTCGCGTGTACCATTTCGATGAGACGGTAGGCGCATGGGAAATTGGCCGCATACTTGGTGATCATGGCGATAGCCAACTCATCCAATTTCCGAACGGCGCAACCAAACACCTGAAAGCCAGCCAAGTCTTCGTCCGCTGGGCAAGGGAGATCGTCGACCCGACCCCTTTTCTCGCAAACAAGATCAACGAAAGTCCGCGCTTCTCCGATGGGAGAAGCGCATTCATCCGATCGCAAATGAGTCAGCGCGCAGCATCGATGGGCATGTCCGCCCTGCTGGCTTCGGCAGTCGAGCTTGAGGCGCATCAGATCGAGGTTGTCCGGCGCATCCTACAAGATCCCGTCCAACGATATCTGCTTGCCGACGAAGTGGGCCTTGGCAAGACGATAGAAGCGGGCATCCTCATACGGCAATGCGTGCTCGATACCGTCGATGACTTCACGATCCTTGTACTCGTTCCTGAGCCTTTGATCGCGCAGTGGCGCTCCGAACTGTCGAGCAAATTCTTCCTCAATCACTGCCTCGATAAAAGTATTCATGTCCTCGCGCTCGGAGATGGTGACCGAATTCGGCCGCTGCTCAGCAGGGCGACAATGCTGGTCATCGACGAGGCACATCACCTCACCGAATCCCGGTCAACCCTTGACGGTAGCGTCTACAGCGAGATCGCCGCCGCTGCGCCAGATATTGAAAGGATACTACTGCTATCTGCCACGCCTGCGCTCCACAACGAGCGCGGTTTCCTAGAGATGCTCCACCTTCTCGACCCGAAGGCTTATCCGCTCGATGGCGAAGCAGAATTCCGGCGCAAGGTCGAAGGACGCCAAGCTCTCGCTGAGTCGCTGATCGCCGAAGCCGCGATCGCGTCGTTCCTGTCGCCGGATGCGGACGAGCGGAAGGAAGCGGCGATCGCCAAACGGCTCGACCAGCAGGACCGCCGCCTGGCGCGGCTTGAGCGCGATGTCGGAATCGGTGTCGAAACGCTGGCGCTGTTCATACGCTTCTGGCTCAACACGACGCCGCCGCTTCCCGAACCGGCGGCTAAGGCCGCGCGAGCGCAGGCCGGAGCGCGCTACGACAATTTTGTCGCCACGCTTGGCCGACGACTCAGCGAAGGGCCGAAGCTCAGGCAGGAAATTCCAGAAGATATTGGGGACGACTAAGCTGAAAGCTTGGACGCTGGCATTCTTCGCGATTGGCGTTCCATTGGCTTTTTCAGTCGACGACCGGCTAGAGGGGGCAAGGAGACCGGTAAGGCTCTGCCGCCGGTTCAGCCGACGTGTTGCTGGGGCTCTGGTAAACCGGTGATGAGGAACGGCAGGCGGTGGCCGGCCGGAGACGGGAGGAGGCTTTCCCTTTGGGTTTCCTAGATATTGGGTGTGGGATAGTCTTCATCTACATATTCTGGTAGCATCTGACCTTCCCCCGACGGCGGCGTTGGAAGTACACTGCCGATCATCGGCGGAAAGATGATGTCATAGCCTTTCGAGGGAGGATCGGAACACGACCGCGGGAGAAATCAACTGATGGACGCTCTCGTCCCGCCACAGGTAGAGGATGGCGCACCGGATGCGGGCGATACCGGCCTATCACTTTCACTCGACGCGTTCGTTCGGTCGGTCGGCGTCAGGCGCAACACGCCCCATGTGCTCTTCCTCGGCGCTGGCGCGTCCATCAGCTCCGGTGTTCCCTCGGCCCAGTCCTGCATCTGGGAATGGAAGCGTAATCTCTTCCTGACCAATAACCCTGGCCTCGAAGATCAGTTCGGAGAACTCTCGCTCCCGAGCGTCCGGCGCCGCATTCAGCAATGGCTCGACCGGCAGGGCACGTACCCTGCCGAGGATTCGCCGGATGAATATGGGTTCTATATCCGGCAATGCTTCCCGATCACCGACGATAGGCGTGCGTTCTTTCAGCAAAAGGTCCGCAGCGCCGAGCCGCATATCGGCTACCGCTTGCTGGCGCATCTCGCTCAGGTCGATCTTATCCGTTCGGTCTGGTCCACGAATTTCGATGGACTGCCGTCACGCGCCGCCTCGGGCTTCAGCCTGACGCCGATCGAAGTTGGCATTGACACGCAGGGCCGTCTTCTGCGCCAGGCCGGCAAAGGCGAACTGCTCTGCGTCTCGCTGCATGGTGACTACCGCTACGACGAGTTGAAGAACACGCCAGACGAGCTGCGCGAGCAGGAAAAATTACTGCGCGCTGCGCTCATTGACGAGGCACGGCAACATCCGCTTATCGTCTGCGGTTACAGCGGGCGCGACCAATCCATCATGGATTCGCTGCGGGATGCCTATGCGCAGCCGGGTTCCGGTACTCTCTACTGGTGCGGCTACAGCGACGGCAGCGTCCCAGCGCCTGTGGCCACTCTCATCGCCCAGATACGCGCGCATGGGCGCAACGCCTTCTATGTGCCGGCGCTCGGCTTCGACGATCTGATGGCGCGGCTGGCGCTGCATTGCTTGGATGGCGAGCGCCGCGACGCCGCGCGGAGGGAGATTGCCGCTCATGAGCAGGCCGACGGTCTGACTCGCCAGCCGTTTCAGGTCGCGGATTTCCGGGCTAACACGCTCATCAAGAGCAACGCATTCGAGGTGGAGTGTCCCGCCGAAGTGCTGGCCTTTGATCTCAAAACCTGGCCGACGGAAAAGGTCTTCTCTTGGTTGCGCGATCAGGCCGGCGCCCGTCCCCTTATCGCTGTGCCTTTCAAG
>Ga0307372_10007166_pt1 | contig 16081 bp, 15 predicted proteins | sample OX1MG_FD_202533 | JGI IMG/M metagenome (GOLD analysis project Ga0307372, IMG submission 202533) | Soil microbial communities from Risofladan, Vaasa, Finland - OX-1 | ecosystem: Environmental > Terrestrial > Soil > Coastal area > Acid sulfate soil | place: Finland: Risofladan, Vaasa | collected... | reverse complement strand
AGCACTGTGGGAGCACCAGGCGGAAAAGAGTGGCCGACAGTGGGCATGTACGGCCATCCCCACCAGGCCATCTACCAGGACACTGGAGCGGGCGACGGGAATCGAACCCGCGTTCTCAGCTTGGGAACCAGGAGCGGGCGTATCCCGGAGAACTGCAGCACGGCAAAAGTCCAGCGCAGCGGAGTGAGTGTCCTTCGGTGAACGAGACGGAATGGCAGCGACCGCGCGAAGAACGCGCGATGGCGACGTGTCAGCAGTCGTGGACGGTCGCTCGGCCGCTAGCTCGGCGGTCGAGGGCTTCGCGCGCCGAGGCAATATTCGTGTGGGCGGGCCGTCTTTGCGGTCAGGAGGAAGGTCGCCTGCGCGTTCTTCGACGCTCAGGACCCCCCGCCATCGATGCCAAGCACCTTCTCCGCGAGGCCGGTATGCGAGAGCCAACTCGTGATCACAGTTAGCAATGCAATGGCAATTGCGGGATGCGTGGCCATGCGTTGAAAACTGACACGGCTGCGAACTCGCCGGTCGGTCCCGCTGCCACCCGCCGAGCGCGCGTTCCCGAATATCCGTGCTCCTGTGAGGTGATAGAGGAACGCAACGATTGCTCCTTGCAATTCTGCATTTCGAGGCGCAAAATCACACCTGACGGAGTCCAACGGGTACGCACCCGTGGAACGCGGAGGGGGCCCAATGGAGTCCTGCGGCCGACGGCAGGGATCGATCTCGCCGCTGCGAGAACTCGGTTACCCATCGCCTCCGCTCCGCATGGGAGTCCAGCTCCATCGGATCTCAGCTTCGACAGCCAACGGGCGCGCCTCCGCTCGCCGTATGCGAACGAGCTGTGGTGTGGAGCGCTCCGTCCTGCCATGTCGGAATCCCTGGAGGGAAACATGAAGGGAAAGCCGCTCGTTCTTCTTCGGGCCCACCGAGTTATGGCCGGAGTTGTCGTACTCCTCGCGGCGATTGGGAGCGCAAGCGGCTTCATCGCGAGCGCCTCAAATGGCGCTTCCCAACAGACAAATGGGATTCCAACAAAGCTGACGTACCTCGCACAGCACCCTAAACCGCCGACTACTACAAACCTCACAACGGGGCCGCCGCCGACCGTTCCCGATCCGTGGCTTGCCTACCGCTCGGCGGTCGATCCGGGACCTGCCATCCACTTCGTGACGGCGGAGGTCGGATGGCGGCTCAACGTGCCCGAAATCTCGCCAGGCATCGATAGCAACCTTGCTTCTGGGCCTAACGGGTCGACAAAGGCCGTCCCAGGCAACAGCATCGCGGCGTCGGGCGACGGCGGCACCTCTTGGCACACGATCCTCGCCGACGCAACAGGACTCTGGGGGTTCGACCTGCTTTCCACAAGCATTGGGTGGGCGGTGGGAGTGACCTCTCTTCAGCTGACTACGGACGGTGGGACGAGCTGGCAACAGCGTTTCGAACCAACGGGCACCCATCTCGTCGCCGTCGACTTCGTGTCGCCAACAGTCGGTTTCGGTCTCACGACTAGCGGTCAGCTCGTCGAGACGGCCAGCGGCGGCGAATCGTGGTCGAACTCCAGCCTCTCGGAAACCGGGAGCGCCGAGTGCTTTGCGTCTGCCCAGGTCGGCTATGTCGCCGATGGCAGCGGCGACGTCTTCTCGACGGCCGATGGCGGTGGCACCTGGACCGAAACCCGCGACACCTCTGGCTTTCCGGCCTCATCCGAATGGCCATCATTGGCTTGCTCAGGCAGCGATGCGTGGCTGCTCAACACAGAGGTACTACCTGGCCACTTGGGTACTTACGTCCTCCAGACCACGAGCGACGGGGGTGCCTCTTGGACGGTGACTGCGGCCAACGACTCCTCCCTTGCCTCACTGGCGGGGGTGCCGACTCCGCTGAGCCATGTTGAAGGGATTGCGACGACGGCCGATGGAACAGGCTACGCGGTCGGCTTTCCGGCCTCCGGTTGGGCGCTCAGCGCCGTCGTCATGAACCACGGAACACCCCGCTCCTACGTCTCGTACAATCTTCCGGCACCGCAGGCTTCGTCGCAGATTCCCACAAACTCCATGGGCTACGTACATATCTTGGGGGTGACCTTCGACGGAGCGACAGGCTGGCTCTCTCTCGACGATTCCGCTCTGGGAACGAGTACATCCGCCGCCACCGAGCGGTGGGGATGGGAGATCCTAAAGACGACGACCGGCGGTCGATCATGGTCGTTACTCGCTACAAGCGGGCCACAGCCGATCACCTGAGAGTTGTGAGCTCGTGAGGGGTTCTAGACCCAAGTCGAAGGGAGGGGGATGATCACTGGTCGAATCGTGAAGCTGATGGCACCGGTGCTCGTCGTAGCCGGTGTCGTCATAGCAGGTCCGGCGGCGTTGGCAGCGGCGCACACCTGCGGGACACAGGTGTGTTCGGGCACCGATGGCGCAAATGCGACTGTCAACATCCAGGGCAACGCGCCCATGATCTATATCGGTGAAGTCGGCATCTACTACATGGACGTGCCTGGCGGTGGAGGGACGAGGACGTGTCCGTCGGACGGCTTCACAACAGGGGCGTGCTTTACAAGCACCGCGGCCACAAAGGCCAATACGCGCAAGAACAACGGCACTGGCCTGGGCGTGTGGGACTACTACTTTGGCGGTGGCGGAACATCCTCCTACGAGGGAGAGTTCGCCAGTCCCTACTGCTTCGGATGGAATCAGGGGTACTACGCCACAGAGCGCTTCATGTCGCACGTTTCGAAGACATACATCTCGTGGGTCATGGAGCTGGACATCGAGGGCGGCACAACATTCGGGTGGAAAGCGAATCCCACACGTAATCGAGAGGTGTTCGACGGCTTCAGCGACTACGTCGCGGACCGAACGTCGGCGACATCCCATTGCACCTCCCGGCACAGCCCTTCGACAGAGTGGCAGTATGCCGTCTACTCGGCCTACAATCAGTGGACTCACTCGTTCGGGACTGGAGCCGACTCAGACCTCGCCGGCACCATCAAGCAGACCTACGAGCCCTGTAACCATTCGAGTTGGCCCGGTCCAACAGGATGGCGCAACGATCCTGTCTGGTTCTCCACAGGCAATTGGCGCGACGCCTGGCAGTTCTGGCAGTCGTCTTCAGGCTGTGGTTCAGTGCGGGATTACGACATCCTGCACGAACCTGTCCACCTTCCGCTCTTCGGGATAACACTCGGCACGTAGAGCGCACGCACAGGGTTCCGGCACGCGGTTTCTCTGCCCGCGCCGGGTGACAGACCCGTGGCGGCGAGGAGTGGGAGACTCGGCAGTCATGAGCTGCCGGTCCTGCCTGAGAAAACGCAGCCCGAAGACGCCTCCCCCGCCGCCAAACGCCGGGTCTGACGAGTTTCCCTCATCGGCGACCACTCGTCCGCACGTCAATCGATGACCTACATCGGACCCATGTCGCTCGCGGTACGGCAGCGTTCCAGGGACCGACCCTTCCGTAGGCTCGCCTCGCTGTTCTCGTTCACCTCATTCTGCCTGGTCGTCTTCGCTTGTGCACTCGTCGTAGGTGGATTCGCCCTCTTTGCCGCTGCTTCCCCGCGGGGGGCGGCGCCGCGCTCCAGGGATCTGGCGAGCGAGCTTGGCGCGTTCGGTACCCGCACGAAGGGCTTACATTGGCGTCGCATCGTTACCCACTCGGCGCCTTCGCCTCGGGTCACGGCCCCCCTTGCCTACGACCCTACGACCCGCCAGCTCGTGCTGGTGGGAGGCACCCGGCAGGTCCAGGCGACAACGGGTTCGCGCGTTGAGTCCACCACGATTCTCGATGACACGTGGGTCTTCGCGCACAAGGATTGGAGGCAAGTGAAGGCTGGGCCTACTCCCCCTGCCAGCACACGCCCGGGTGCCGTGGCCTACGACCCGGCGCGGAAGACGGTGGTGCTCGTCACTGCGCCGGCATCCTCCGACGGAATGGGGACCGACAGTTCGAAGGCAACGACTTGGACTTGGACCAGAACCCATTGGGCCGAATTGCGTACGAAGGGCCCTGTCTGGGGCAACTGGCCTGCGCTGATGGTCTATGACACAGAAACGCATCAGCTCGTGCTGGTCCTCCGGCCTTCTGGGCCAGCGGGCGACTCAGGCACGTATGTGTTGAGTCGCGCAGGGTGGCGTGCGGAGTCGGCGCCTCCGCGACTGGGGTACATGGCTTACGACCCGATGACGCGACGTCTGGTAGGACAATCAGCCGGGTCGGGCTGGATGTGGTGGTGGACCGGGCAGCGCTGGCGGGTGCTCAAGCGGCGGGTTGTCGTGCACTTGAACAGCGGGTCCGCCTACGGCATGTTCGATGAGGCCGCCAACTGGGTGACGGACAGCGCCACCGGCGAACTCATCGCTTTCGGCTTCACTGTCAACACGACGGCGTCTACTGTGCATACAGGGCACTCGCCATATCTCTTTGCCTTTGTGCGCGGTGGATGGCACCCGATCAAGGCTGCCATTCGACCGCCTCCGGTCAATCCGCAGTTCTTCTCGCTCGCTGACGACAGTTCCGTCGTAGGAGTAGTGGCTTTCGGCGGTGGCGGGGAGCAGTCCGCTTCGGGGGGCTTAGTCCTCGGCGGGAACGGTACCTGGGAGCTCGTAGGGGCCGGGTGAGGCCGACGCAGGCCGGACCTCGTGGGCGGTTCTATTTCTGTATGAGGCCCGCGAACCCGCGGACGCAGCGGTCGGAGGGACGTCGAGCTGAACGAGCTGCCGGCCGTCGACGAGGGGTTGGAAATTGACGAAGATGGGTTCGGCGCCCGATCCCCTTCATAGACGGACGTGATGGCCATGCTCGCAACAACCCGACAGCGCTCGGCAACTGTGATTGAACTTGGAGCTCCTGCGGCCCCTGGGCTTCGCGGGCTGGATCACCGTCTTGAAGGAGCGCCTGGCCGAGCTCAGACCCATGTTCGTGCGCCCCCCGCAGCTACCAACGCTTCGAGCTACCTGCCAGGCGAGTTCAGCCAGCTCGACTGGTGGCACTGTCGCTCGTCGACATGGCTCTACATCTTGAAGGTGAGCTCCTCGTCCAGCACAAGCGCAAATACGTTTCCCACCGATGTGGAGCTCGCCCCGGCCTATTGGCCGCGCCCAGCGTATGGAACGTGGCGCCCGCCGCCTGTTTTCCGGCGGCGTCTAGCTCGGCGCTCGCGACCTCGCCGCGTATGCACTTCGAACGGTCGGGACATCAGAGGCGTGTTCCCGCACCGCCGCCGCCGGCGGCGAAGCCGCCGAGACGGCGAGTGGGGCGGCTTGATAGGTGTAAAGAAGATTTTGCCTCATCGATCGCTGCGGCCGAGTTGCCAGTTGCTCCTGAATACGTGCAGTTGCTCCTGACTGCATGTGAGTACGTGGAGTTGTGTGCTGGCATTCCTGAGTACACCGCAGTGCATCGTGTTGTGAGTTTGGGACTCGCGCGCACAAATTCGGCTTCCTGAGTGGCTCTACCAAGTAGAGGGCGGATGCTCCGTCCTCTGCGAGAGGAGAGCCATGCGACTTCCCATCGACACCTCGGCGGTCAACTTCGTCGCCGCGGGCGCGCCGGAGCCAGCCGTCGACTACGACACGAAGAGCCCGAAGACCGACGAGACCGGGCGGCCGATCTTCAACGTCCACCTGTTCGCGGTGGGGGGCGGGGGACGTGACGTCATCACGGTGAAGGTGGCAGGCGAGCCCAAGGGCATCGGCGAGTTCACGCCCGTCAAGGGGCTCTTCCGGAATCAGTGGGGACGGGATGACGCGATCCGCGGCGCCAGGATCGGTCTCGGCCAGCTGACACCGCCGGCGTAGAGGAGCACCCTGAGTCTGTAGTGCGAGAACCGTTTGAAGCCGCGCCCCGCGCGCTTCACTTGCTTCACGCAGAAGTTCTGACCTTCCGTCGGCCCGTTCGACGCGCCGGTCCGGTGGTGATTCAAGATCTCCTCGCGCCAGCGCGAGAGCGTGCGGCCGAAGGTGCGGATCTCGGCGACGGGATCCTCGAGGCAGCCGGCGATCGTGTCGTCCAAGATCGCGGCCGCCTGCTCGACGTCGTCTTGCATGTAGACGGATCGGCAGGCCTCCTTCGCGAGCCACGCGCCCACGACCTCGTCGAAGGGATCGCCTCTGCGCAGCGCCTCCATGAGCTTCTCCCGCCCGCGCTCGTCGAGCCGTTCGTCGCCACGGATGAGGAGCTTCCTCGCCCGGTAGAGCGGGTCGTCCTTCCTGCCCCTGTGCCCCATCGTCTCGTTCTGCACGCGACGGCGGACCTCGTCGACCATGCGGTTGCAGATGCGCACCACGTGGAAGGGGTCCGCCACACGGCGAGCGTGGGAGAGGTGGGGGTGCAGCCCGCTCCGGTAGGTGTCGGTCAGGTCGAGGGCTACGACCTTCACGCCGGACAGCCAGCGCTTCGAGCGCTTGCCGGTCCAATTGCGCAGCTTCTGGGCGCTCTTTCCTTCGAAGAGGTCGATCACGTGCCTGCGGTCCAAGTCGACGAGGGTGGTCGCGTAGATGGTCTGGTGGGTGGGCGTCGCGGCCAGGTAGCTGTGCTCGTCGACCCCGAGCGCGCGCACCACGCCGACCCTTTTCGGGTCGTCGACCAGGACCGTCCCGTGGCGAACGACCGCCGCCATGGCCGTGTCCCAGCCGACCCCGTACTCGGCTGCGACAGAAGCGACCGAGCGGCACAGCTGGCCCACCTGACGGGTCACCTCGGCTCCTGCACGCTGGGTGAGGAGCTGTCTGGGGGAGACGCCGGCGATCTTCTCGGTCCAGGTCTTCTTCACACAGCCCTTCGTCTTGCAGCGCCACCGGCGCTTGCGGAGCACCAGGCGGACGGGACGTCCGAAGCAGTGCAGGTCGCGCACGTGCACCTCTGTGCGGTCGTGGGGCTTGGCGCGCTTCTGGCACGACGGGCAGTACGCGACCCTCTTCGTCGTCTCTGCAGTGACGACGAGCTCGCCGGGCCGCTCTTCAACGTCCAGGATCCTCACGCCGGCGAAGCCGAGCATCGCCTCCGCATGTCCGGTACCGTCCTCCATCGCCAGGGCCCCTCCTCGTGGTCACAGTTCGCGCTGCAATCGCGATGGCGGGGCACCTGGCCCGAACGGTGGATGGTCAGTCAGCGAGAAGGGCCGCGAATCCCCACTGATTCCGGAAGAGCCCGTCAAGGTCCGCGAGCTCGTCGCCACCACCTGGCAGATGGACAACCGTTCGGGTGTCTCCTTCCGGGCGGGCGCCGTCGAGGTCACGACCACCACTCGCCAGGCGTCGTGATCGGACGCCTCGTCGTCTGGGTGCTCTTCGCGGGGGCGACGCTCGGCCTGGTGCTCTTCGCCCTCGGCCACGCCCTCGTCGTCCTGCTGCTCGGCCTCGGCGCCATGGGCTACGCGCTCTTGCGCCGTCGGGTCGGTGGCTGAGCCATCGAGGCGCCCCGGTCTCTGCCTCCGGGCGGCACACGCCGCCTGGGGGTGGAGGCTCGAGGGGTCCCTCCTCTTCTCATCGGTGGTCGCGCTCCACTTCGCCAGCTCTCTCGGCCCCGGGGGGCCCGTCCTCCTTGTGGGATTCGTGGTGCTGGCCGTCTGGCGGCTCCCCTCTTCCCGCCGCCTGCTCACCTCCGCACTCGCGGAGGCGTCGATCCGCCGGCGCTTCGTCCGGGCGCTCCACGGCTGCGACGTCTCGAGCCCCTTCGGCTTCCCCGCCGTCGGGAGTGTCTCTCCGACTCCCGCAGGATTCCGCGTCGCCGTGCGTGTCCCCCGCGGCCGCCACACCGGGCTGCTCGAGACAGCAGCCCCCTTCCTCGCAGCAGCGCTTCGAGTGCGCGAGGTGCGGGTCGTCCGGAACCCCGAAGACGCGTCCGTCGCCACCGTCCACGTCGTCCGTCGCGACCCGTTCTCCGGCGCACCCGTCCCATGGCCGCTCGCCGCTGCGGGGCGGGCGTCGTTGTGGAGCCCGGTGCCGCTTGCCGTCGACGAGGACGGCAACCCCGTCGCGGTCGCGCTCCCCGAGCACAACCTCCTCCTGGGCGGGGAGCCCGGCGGTGGGAAGTCCGCTGCGCTGTCGGTGCTCGTCGCCGCGGCCGCGCTCGATACGTCGGTCACCCTCACGCTCTTCGACGCAAAGCAGGTCGAGCTCGCCCCCTGGTCGCTCTCGGCGGACGCGTTCTGCGGCCCGGACGTGGGAAAGGCCGTGGAGGTCTTAGAAGCGCTGCGCGTCGAGATGGATCGTCGTTACGAGCTCCTGCTGTCGAGCGGCCGGCGAAAGATCGAGGAGCGCGACGGCCTCGGCCTCCACGTCGTCGCCGTCGACGAGCTGGCGTTCTTCCTGCGGGCGGGGACCCGCGCCGAGCGCCTCGGGTTCGCCGAAGGCTTGCGCGATCTCGTCGCCCGGGGCCGCGCCGCCGGGGTCGTGGTGCTCGCAGCGACCCAGAAGCCGAGCCACGACGTTGTGCCCACGGCAGTGCGCGACCTCTTCAGCTTCAAGATGGCGCTCCGCTGCACGACGCCCGAGGCCTCCGACACCGTCTTGGGGCAGGGCTGGGCGTCGAGGGGCTACTCGGCCGCGACGATCGAGGCGGGAGCGCGCGGGGTGGGGTTCCTTCTCGCCGAGGGTGCGGTGCCGGTCAAGTGCCGCACCTACTACATCGACGACGAGACGCTCGCGGACCTCGCCACAAGGGCCGCGAGGCTCCGGGCCGCGCGGTGACCGACCTCGGAGCGATCCGGGCGCGGCTCCGAGAGCTCGATGAGGCGGCGGGCTGCTCCCACCCGGTGCGGCTCACGGGCCACCGCCTCGATCCTATGAGGGCGAGTATTGGGAGGGCGCCGTTGGCATCTCGTGCAAGGACCGCCGGAGCGCGATCTGCCCGGCGTGCGCAGCGCGCTATCAGGACGACGCCTGGCACCTCGTCGTGGCGGGGATGGGCGGGGGGAAGGGCGTGCCCGAGACGGTGGCGGACCACCCCATGCGCGCCAGCAATTCCGGCTCTCGTACGTGAAGGTCGCCGAGTTCCAGCGCCGCGGGCTCGTGCACCTCCACGTGATCGCCCGGGCCGACGGTCCCTCGGGTCCGGCCACCTTCCCGCCGGAGTGGCTCGGCGCAGACACGCTCGAAGGAGCGGTCGCTGCCGCTGCGCACCGGGCACGCGTCGCCCGTCTTGGCGGCGACGATCCCGTCGTTTGGGGCAAGGAGCTCGACGTAGTGGCGCTCGGCACCGGCGCCCACCCCGGCGACGTCTCGGCCGCGGCCCGCTACCTCGCCAAGTACGCAGTGAAGGGCTCGGAGTCCTCGGGGGCTCTGGCGCGCCGGCTCACTTCGCTCGCGCAGCTCCGTCGCCTCGGGCTCCCCCCGCACACCGAGCGGCTCGTCGAGACCGCGTGGCGGCTCGGGGGTCGCCGGGAGCTCCGATCGCTGCGGCTCCGCGATCACGCCCACACTTTCGGCTACCGGGGGCACTTCGCCACGAAGTCCCAGCGCTACTCGACGACGTTCGGGGCACTGCGCGCCGCCCGCGCGGCCTACCGCCGGCCCGAGGAGGAGGCCGAGACGGACTTCCTCTACGCCGGGCGCGGCTATCGGACACCGGCCACCGCCCGGCTCGCAGAAGTACTCGCAGAGGCCGCCCGCACCCTTCCCCGCGGCAGCCCCGGGGGTTCCCCACGGACTTCCCCACCGGTCCCCCAGCCTCCTCACCAGGGAGAACTGTCATGAAGAAAAACTTCGGCGGGGTAGTGCGCGGGAACTGCACGGTGCAGGTCGCGGGGAACCCCGTCTGGCGCGATGGCGCCATGACCACGCCACTGCTCAGAAGCATCACCGCCGCCGTCCATGACACCCGCTCGAGGGCCCCCGATCGGGCGGGCCTCAGCTCAAGCCAGCTCGGCGCGCTCGAGGCGATCGCCGGCGCACGCACAGCGCTCGCCGCCTTGGTCGGGCGCCTCAGGGCTGCGGGCATGAACCCGAAGGACGCGGAATCCCTCGTCGTGACGGCCGCCTTCGAGGCGATCGCCACGGGGGAGGCGAACAGTGCCGAGACGCTCGTTGCCGCGACGTGGCGGCGGTGCCGTGCCGAGCTGCGGCGGGAACGCAGCTTCGCCGCCCGCCACCTCTGGGCGACACTGGCTGACGCGACAGCGCTCGTCGAGGAGCCGCCGGATGAGGACGTCCTGCTCCTTCTTGCCTGGGCGGTGGATGCAGGCGTCGTCTCTGGCCGCGAGGCCGAGCTCATCGCGGTCACCCGCCTGTCGGGACACCCCGTTGCCCGCCTCGCCGCGGAGCGTGGCGTGCCGGCCTCGACGCTCGCCTCCATGCGGCGCAGGGCCGAAGAGCGGCTCGGAGCGGTGCTCCGGTGCGACGGGGCGCACGCATGAGGGGCCGGCTACACCTCCACGCTTCGCCGCAACTGGCGGGCTCGCTCGGCGCCGAGGGCAGCGGTGGCATCGCGCCAGACCCGGGCCGCAGCACCTGCCCCTGCGGCCGTGGCTGCACGAGCGGCGTCGAGCCAGAGCAGCTCCTCGTCGCGCGAGGCCCTCAGCCCCTGGCGGGCCGCCCACTCGGCGCGCGAAGGGTCGCCGGCCTCGAGGAGCTCTCGGGAGAGCTCGTGCGCGCATTCGGCGATGGTGCGGACCATCTCGGAGACGAGGCCTGTCGCGTACGCCCAGTGGAACTGGGTGCCGTGTGCGCCCTCGAACGGTGCGCCGCGGACGTGGGCGAGCGCCCCTGCGCGGAGGTCGCGGCGGTCGTCGGTGGAAGCGGCGCCGGCTGCGGCGAGGAGACGCTGGATCTCCGCCCAGTCGGTGATGAAGCGACGGAGCCGGTAGCCGCCGGCCGAAGCCGCGTCGGGAAGGTGTTCGGCCCCGAGCGCCTGGCGCAGACGGCCGACCGTGTTGTGCACCGTCTTGACCGTCGCCTCCCCGCGCTCGCCGTCGAGCGGCCAGATGGCGTCGAGCAGGTCGCTCGTGGTGAGCGGGCGCTCGTTGTGCAGCGCGAGGAACGCGCACAGGTCCTCGGAGACGAGCCAGCGGTCGGACGGGAGCTCGCAGGGGGCGACGTCGACGTGACCGACGACCCGGACGACGAGGTCCCCGTCGTCGCCGAGCGGGGGCGTCTCGGGGATTGGCTGGCTCGCGTCGGCGAGTGGTGGGGCGGCGGGCTGCGCCGGGCTGCCGGGCGAGGAAGTTCGGATCTCGGACCCCGGCTCGGTGCCGCCGGTGTCTGGAGTGCTTTGCCCAGCGAGCCCACGCCGGCGCCACCGGACCAGCCAGGTGCCGACGACGAGGGCGAGCACGACGAGGGCGAGCACGACGACCGCGGCCCAGACGGGAAGGCCGCCCGAGCCGGGCGTCGTGGAGCCCGCTGTCGCGGGGTGCCCAGGGCGTGTCTGGTCGAGCGCCGTGAGCCCGGTCGGGGGCAGGCCGCTACCGATCCATGGTCCCCTGCGCTGGGGCGTCGGCGTCGCCTGCGCGTCGGGGAACGACAGTTCGAGGTGGACGGCACTGATGGTGTCTGTCGTTGTGGGTGTGCAGGCGCCGAAGAGGTTGAACGAGCAGCTCGCGCCGGTCGCCGGTCCGGCAGTGACGCTCAGCGTGCCGGCCGTCAGTGTGCCCGGGACGACGAACCAGTAGTCGGCATCGAAGAGACCGTCGTCGGAGACCGGCCATGTCATGCCGTGGGTGAACGGGGCCGAGGACGCGCTGACCGGGGGACCGCCTTGGGGCGTGAAGACCAGACGTGTTGGCGGGAGCGTGTGCATCTTGAAGTGCCGTGTCCCCGACTCACTTGTCTCTTCGACCGAGTCTGTGCCGAGGATCCGGACCCACAGGTAGGCCTCGGCGGGCTTCGGTGCCGGCGGGTTGGACCCGTGCGGCTCCCATTCGCTCAGCTGCGCGTCGAGGAACTTGAGGTCGAGCGGCGCGGAGAAGCCTGTGGTCGGGTCGGTGATGGTGAGTGCCCCGGTCCACAGGTCGAAGCGCTGGGTGAAGGACCCCTGGGTCATCGCGAGCACCACGCGGTGTGTGCCGTTGGGGACGGCCGCGGCGTAGGTGGCGGTGCCAGTCGCAACGCGTGTCTGGAACTGGGGGACGAGCTCCCCCTGGATCGCTGTGAGGCCGACGCTCAGGGAGTCCTTGCCCACCTCGAGGGCGAGCTGCGGCAGGTCCGGTGTGACCGGTGTGACGGCCGTCCCGTCTTCGCTCAAGGAGAACGAGAACACGAGGCGGTGCCCGGAGACGGCGGCGATCTCGTGGCCGCCGGCGGTCGCCACGGTCGGCCAGGCGACGCCGGTCACCGAGCCGAGGAAGCGCGACGTGCGGATACGTCCGTCGGCGGGAGCGGTCAGGGGCCCGACGGCGGTGGCCGTGACCACTCGGCCAGGCCCGAGGACGGGAGGCACCGCTGTCAGGGCGCCGGCCCGGACGAGCGCGACGGGGCCGGCGACCGTGAGCGCGAGGAGCGCTGCGAGTGATGCCCCCTTCCAGAACTTCACCGACACCGAACGGTCGCAGCACCGGCGCCCCGCGCGACGCGTGCGAGCCGATTTCTCGACGCGGACTCCCCCCGGGCGGGCTTCTCACCGTGGAGTCACTGGCGGAGCTGCTCGCGGTCGAGGTCAGTTTCGTGCGGCGCCTGGTCGCCGAACGACGGGTCCCGTACTTCAAGTTCGGCCGCTACGTGCGTTTCGACCGACACGACGTCGCGCGCTGGATGGAGTCCCAAAGGATCGCCGGCGCGGGAGAGCGGTCCGGCCAGCGAGAGGAGGTGCGATGACCGCCTCGGAGGCCATGGGACGCGCCGGCAGCGGTGCCATCGGCTCGCTGGCGGGATGGCTGCCCCCTGCCCGGCGCGGGCGAACGGTGTCAAGGTCGGCACGACGTGCCGCCTTCGGGCGGAGCGAAGCGGAGCACCTTGACGCCGGGAGACGCGCCGGGCACCTCCCCGTACTCGACGGCGCTCGTGGGTGTGCAGCGCTCGACGACACGGCGATGGGCCTCCGGCACGTCGAGGGCTGCTGCCGCGGCGGGGTCAGCGCTGGAGCCGGTGCAGTTCCCAGAACCGACGTCGAGAGCAGGAGGAAGCCGTGACGACCAAGACGAAGAGCTTCGGGTCGGGCCGGCGAGAGGGCCACGACGCCTCGCGCTATTACGCACGGACACTCGGTTTTGTGACCGAGACGACCGAGACGGAGACGAACGTGCCCGCCGTCGAGAACAAGGTTTTCTGCCACTCCGCAGAGCGGATGCCCGAACTGCCCGACGACTCGGTCGCGCTCGTGGTGACCTCGCCCCCGTACCACGTCGGGAAGGACTACGACTCCGACGCCAGCTTCGAGGAGTACCTCGCGCTTTTGGAGCGGGTCCTTTCGGAGTGCTATCGGGTGCTCCAGCCCGGCGGACGCGCCGTCGTGAACGTCGCGAACCTCGGGAGGAAGCCGTATGTGGCGCTGTCCCACGAGGTGACGGCGCGGATGGTAAGGATCGGCTTCCTCCTACGCGGTGAAGTGATCTGGCGTAAGGCCAAGTCGGCGAGCGGGAGTTGCGCATGGGGAAGCTGGCGCTCTGCCAAGAACCCGGTGATCCGCGACGTCCACGAGTACTGCCTCTGCTTTTCGAAGGGACGCTACGACCGCGTGGTCAAGGGGATGAGCGACATCTCTTCCGAGGACTTCCTCGCCTCGACGCTCTCGGTGTGGGAGATCCCGCCCGAGTCCGCCAAGAGAGTCGGTCACCCGGCGCCTTTCCCGGTCGAACTTCCCCGACGGGTCATTCAGCTGTACACGTACCGGGGCGAGTGGGTGCTCGATCCGTTCATGGGCAGCGGGACCACCGCTGTGGCGGCGCTACAGACCGGGAGGAGATGGCTCGGCTACGAAACGAATGCCGGGTACTGTCGGATCGCCCAACACCGTGCCCGATCGGCCGCGTCGGTGGTGCCGCTCCCGCTGGAGATCCCGGACGGCGAGGTGCTGGCGTGAACGGCGGTGGCAACAGGCTCGCTCTTCCGAAATGTGCTGGGTCCGGAGCAGCAGATCAATGGGGCGGTCGAACTGCGGGCATGTCAGGTGCGGCCCGGTTGGCGCGCGGCTCAAGGGACGAGCTTGCCGACGAGCTTGCCGCTCGGCTCCAGCGCGCGCTCCGGGATGCGGGGCCAATGCTGATGCCGGCCCTGCTCCCGGTGCTCGTCGACCTCCTTCGTGACGGTCGCTCCAGCGACTCCAGCACCCCTCCGACGACCGCGCTGTTACCTGTCGAGGAGGCGGCGAGAAGGCTCGGCATCGGACGGACGTCCACCTTCGGGCTGATCCGGTCCGGCGAGCTCCGATCCGTGAACGTCGGGCGCCGACGCCTGGTCCCCGCCGACGCTATCGAGGAGTTCGTCGCCGGACTCGGCCCAGCCGTACCGAAGGGGTCGGGTGAGACGACCGTTTCGTAGCGTTCGAAATTTGCCGGCTACAGGGAGGCGAGCTAGGTGGCGACGATCCTGAAGCGAACGGTCGCGGACGGGGGTGTCCGCTACGACGTGAGAGTGCGGATCGACGGGCGCGTCGTGACGCGCACGTTCCACAGGAGGAGAGATGCTGAGGCGTGGGTAGCGACGACCCTCGCGGACCGGCTACGCGGCGTCGCGGTGGACCCCCGACGCGCGCGCATATCGGTCCGCGAGTACGCCGAGGAGTGGCTGCGTCAGCGGGCGGATCTCTCGGAGCGCACCACCGAACTCTACGCGTGGCTGCTCGCGAAGAAGATCCTCCCCGCGCTCGGCGGAATGCAGCTAGGCAAGTTGAGCCCCGGCACCGTCCGAAGCTGGCATGCTGCACTCGCGAAACAGGGACCGTCGACTGCCGCGAAAAGCTACCGGCTCCTCTCGGAGATCTTGCGTACGGCCATGTTCGATGAGATCGTAACCCGCAACCCCTGCCAAGTGAAGGGGGCGGGCAACGAGAAGCCAGCCGAGCGACAGGTCGTGAGCGTCGTCCAGATCGCTGCACTGACTGACGCGATGCCTGAGCATTTACGCGTCGTCTTGTTGCTCGCCGCGTGGTGCCAGCTTCGACGGGCGGAGATCATGGGACTCCGCCGACGCGACGTGAACCTCCTCCACGGGATGGTGACTGTCGAGGAGACCAGGACGCGCCTGATGACGGGCAAGCTTGTGGTGAAGGGGCCGAAGACCGAGAGCGGTCGGCGAACGGTGACGATGCCACCCCACGTCGCCGAGGAGCTCGGCCGCCATCTTGATGCGTATGTCGGGTCTGATTCCGACGCGCTGATAGTGGCGGCTTCCGGTCGGGCGGTCGATCTTGCGTGGGACAAGGCACGCAAAAGTGTGGGCGAGCCGGGCCTCCGCCTACACGACCTTCGACACTCCGGGCTCACGCTTGCCGCAGCCACCGGTGCCACTGTGGCCGAACTGATGCACCGTGCGGGGCACTCGTCGCCGGACGCAGCGCTTCGGTACCAACACGCAACGCGTGACCGAGACCGCGTGATCGCGGATGCGCTGGGGGAACTCGCGGTCTCGGCGAAGGTGACGATGGAAGGGCAGGGAGACGCCGGCAAAGGCCGGGTCATGCTGCGTCGAGACCAAGACGAGCCGCACGAATAGAGCCGCACATGTGTACCGGTCGACCGTGCTGCCCGGTGACGTCGGGCAGGTCACACAAGGGAAGAACCTGAAGAGAGGTGGTACCCCTCCTCAGACCGAGCGGCCCGGCCTACGATTCGATCCGATATATAAGGACTCAGGCCAGGGGGGTTCGATGGAACGGGAGGTGAGGCGTCTCAAATTGGGTGGGACTAGGGAGAAGATCGGCGCCTCGCTCGCGGGCTGGGCGATCGACTCCGAAGAGTAGGAGAGACTCACCGTGCGGACAAGACTCTGGAGCTCAAGTGAGCCGTCATGGGGGGAGGGTCTTAGCTCTGCTGACCGCGTTCGATGGGCGATGCGCGCCATCGGTGTCTGTCTCATCGTGGCTGGCGTCGTTCTCTTCTCCCTGCACCCGCACGTGTCATATGTCGGATACGCAACAAGGTCCGGTGCGCGAACTACGCGCAGCTCGACTTGCATCAGTCCTTGGAACGAGTTCTCGGGCCACTACTAACCCG
>Ga0307372_10007164_pt1 | contig 16086 bp, 15 predicted proteins | sample OX1MG_FD_202533 | JGI IMG/M metagenome (GOLD analysis project Ga0307372, IMG submission 202533) | Soil microbial communities from Risofladan, Vaasa, Finland - OX-1 | ecosystem: Environmental > Terrestrial > Soil > Coastal area > Acid sulfate soil | place: Finland: Risofladan, Vaasa | collected... | reverse complement strand
GGACTGGCCTCCGGGGAGAATCTCACCTGAGCATCGTCACCAAGGAAAGGATGCGCCCATGACGACCACGGATGCGCAGCTCCGCACGACGCAGCTGCTCATCGGCGGCGCCTGGGTCGACGCCGAGGACGGCGCGACCTACCTCGACCGCAATCCGGCGACGGGTCAGCCGCTCGCCCAGATCGCCGCGGCATCGCGCGCCGACGTCGATCGCGCCGTGGACGCCGCGCGCCGCGCCTTCGACGAAGGTCCGTGGCCGCGCATGCCTGCCGCCAAGCGCGCGCGCGTGATGATGAAGATGGCGCAGCTCCTCGGAGAGCGCCTGAGCGATTTGGCCGCGCTCGAAGTGGCCGACAACGGCAAGCCTCTGTGGACCGCCAAGGGCGAGCTGGGCGCGATGGTGGAGAACGTCGAGTTCTACGCGGGCGCCGCCACGAAGATCTACGGACGGACGATCCCCGGGCCATCGCCCGCCTACGTCAACTACACGCTCAAGGAGCCCGTCGGCGTGGTCGGGGCGATCGTGCCCTGGAACTTCCCGCTGCTGCTGGCGTCGTGGAAGGTGGCGCCGGCGCTGGCTGCCGGCTGTGCGGTGGTGCTCAAACCCGCCCCCGCCACGCCGCTCACCGCCATCGAGCTGGGCATGATCGCCCTCGAGGCGGGCCTTCCGGAAGGCGTGCTCAACATCGTCACGGGTCCGGGTCCCGAGACCGGCCAGGCCATCGTCCGCAGCCCGCTGGTCGACAAGATCGCGTTCACGGGATCCACGGCCACCGGGCGCTGGATCGCCGCGGAGGCCGCCAAGACCATCAAGCGAGTGACGTTGGAGCTCGGCGGCAAGTCGCCCTCGCTGGTCTTCGAGGACGCCGACGTCGATGCGGCGGTGGCCGCGGCGCTCTACGGCATCTTCTACAATGCGGGCCAAACGTGCGAGGCGCGTTCGCGCGTGCTGGTCCACGAGCGCATCTACGACGCGTTCTTGGAGAGTTTCGCCGCCAAGGCCGCCAAGCTCGTGGTCGGCAACCCGGCCGAGAAGGCCACGCACGTGGGCGCGATCACCCTGCCCGAGCAGTTCGCCAAGATCGAGCGCTACGTCTCGCAGGGCAAGAGCGAGGCGCGGTTGGTGATGGGAGGCGAGAAGCCGTCGGTCTCCGGCTGCGAAGGCGGCATGTTCTGGCAGCCCACGATCTTCGAAGCCGAGCCCTCGGCCACCATCGCGCGTGAGGAGATCTTCGGTCCCGTCGCCGTGGTGACGAAATTCTCGGGTGACGACGAGGCCGTGGCGCTTGCCAACGACACGGAGTACGGCCTGGCCGCCAGCGTGTGGACGAAAGACGTGGGACGCGCCGGGCGGATCGCGGGGCGCATCCGCAGCGGCACGGTAGCGATCAACACGCCGTTCAGCGTCTTTCCCGGCGTCCCGTTCGGCGGCTACAAGCAGTCGGGGTACGGGCGCGAGCTGGGCATCGAGACGCTCGACCTGTACACGGAGACCAAGTCGGTCATCACCTACGTCGGCGAGAAGCCCGTCGACGTCTTCCGCGTGTGAGCTGAAAACGGCACGTATCGTGGTCCGGTTCGGGTGACCCGGGGCGGGACGAGAAGCGAGGGAACATCATGGGACGCATCGCGACGTTTGACGAATGGATCGACCTGCTGCATGAGTGGCAGAAGGAGATCGGGCTCGACATGATCCTGGTCGACCGCTATCTTCCGGGATACAAGCTCGAGGAGAAGTTCGCCGAGCTGCCGACCCGGGAGATCACGTTCGGCGATTTCGCCGGCGACCGCAAATGGGAGCGCTTGACGCAGATTCCGGATCAGCGCATCCGCGACACCCTGCTCAGCATGATCATCTTTCAGGGCGATACCGAGTTCGCCTCCAACGAGCAGCAGCGCTTTCTGGTGCACAACGCCCCGTCCGAGTATGATCTGGCGGCGCTCGTCCGGATCATGATGGAGGAGACGCGCCACGGCTACCAGATGTGCTATCTGTTGGTGAAGCATTTCGGCGAAGACGGTAAGATCGAGGCGCAGAAGATGCTCGAGCGGCGCGCGTTTGGCCAGAAGAACCGCCTGCTCAACGCCTTCAACAACGACGTCACCCACTGGATGGACTTCTTCGCGTACACGAACTTCATGGATCGGGACGGCAAGTACCAGCTCACGATGCTCTCGCACTCGGGCTTCGCGCCGCTGGCCAGCTCCACGCGCGCGATGCTCCAGGAGGAGTCGTTCCACATGGGGACCGGCATCACGGGGCTCAAGCGGATCGCAGCCGCCGGGGTGATCCCCGTGCTGCTTCAGCAGAAGTACTACAACAAGTGGATTTCCGGGTCGCTCGACCTCTTCGGCACCGATCGCAGCTCGAGCGCCAGCTGGGCCTACGCCTACGGCATCAAGGGGCGGCCGGACGAGGACAAGACCGAGGACCCCGTCGACCGCGAGCACCTCAACGAGCGCGCCCGCGACCTCTACTACGAGGAGGTCAGCCGGACGGTCGACATGGTGAACCAGGTGGCGCAGGGGGAGAAGCCCCTCTACGTCCCGGATATCCGTTTCAATCGGCAGATCGGGGACTTCAAGGGGCAGCGGTGGTCGGTCGACGGCCGGCCGCTCTCCGAGGAGGAGTACGCGGCCCATCTGCGCGAGGTGCTCCCCACGGACGAGGACGAACGCATCCTGGCCGAGCTCTTCAAGAACCCGGAGTGGATCTTACCGAAGGGGCGAATCGCTCCGACCAACGCTTGACAGCCCGCGCAAGACGAGGATACCAAGAGAGATGGCAACCGAGGTGCAAGTCCAACAGACACCGTTCGGCCGCGAGGAGCGTCCGTTCGATGGCAAGCGCGTCATCAACCACAGCGTGGACGGCCACGTCGCGATCCTCGAGATGTGCGATCCGCCGGCCAACACGTATACGCACGAGATGATGCGTCAGCTCGACGAGGCGATCCTCAATGCTCGCTTCGACGACAAGGTGGAAGTCATCGTCATCACGGGCGCGGGCGAGAAGTTCTTCTCGGCGGGCGCCAACATCGCCATGCTCAACAGCGTGACGCCGGAGTTCAAGTACTACTTCTGTCTGCACGCCAACGAGACCCTGATCCGCCTGGAGCAGACGCCGAAGCTGGTGATCGCGGCCCTCAACGGCCACTGCGTGGGCGGCGGGCTCGAGATCGCGATGGCGTGTGATCTGCGCATCGCCCGCAAGGACTCGGGCAAGATCGGTTTGCCGGAAGTCGCCTTGGGCGTGCTTCCCGGCACGGGCGGCACCCAACGGCTCGCTCGCTTGGTGGGGAAGGCGCGGGCGCTGGAGCTGATGGTCTCCGGCCGTACGTTCAGCTTCGAGCAAGCGCAAGACTACGGGATGGTCACCGACATCTACGAAGGCGACGCCGCGTCCTTCCGGGAGCAGATCCTGGATTACGCCAAGCAGTTCACCTCCCCCAACAAGGCGCCGATGGCCGTGGGCCACATCAAGCGCTCCGTTCAGACGGGCGCGGAGATTCCGCTGGACACCGCTCTGGCGCTCGAGCGTGAGCTGCAGTCGGCGCTCTTCAAGAGCCAGGACGCGAAGGAAGGCCTCTGCGCCTACAACGAGAAGCGCCGCGCCAAGTTCATCGGCAAGTAAGCTCGCCTCTTTGGCCGCGCGACACGTCCAAAACGGCGACCTGAGTCACAGCCGGGGAACGCATCCTAGCGCAATCTATCCTTAGGACAAGGAAGCGGCCGGAAGATCGCGAGTTGCGAGACCGGGGCTCACCGACGCGAGGGGCGCTGGCATGGATTTCAATCAGGCGGTCCTGACCGTTTTCATCGTCGGAGCGGCGCTCATCGTCGCGGCCATGGCGGCGGTGGCGCTGACATCGGGCGGCGCCCCTCAGCCGCAGTCCGAGGTGCAGCCGCGGGGCTATGCGCTCAGGCGCAGGTGGTTCTGGGCGCTGGCGGCGGCGACGGTGCTGGCCTTGATCATCTCGTTGCCCCATCTGCCGTATCCGTCGGCGAGCGCCATGGCGGCGGACATGCACGTGACCGTCACGGCGCAGCAGTACGGCTTCACGCTGCCGGCCGAGCTCCCGCGCGGCCGCCCCATCATCTTCGATGTCACGTCGCGCGACGTGAACCATGGCTTCGGGATCTACGGGCCGGACGGTCGGTTGATCGGCCAAGTACAGGCGATGCCGGACTACGTGAACCATCTGCCGTTCACGTTCACCGTCCCGGGGCACTACACCATTCGCTGTCTGGAGTACTGCGGCGTCGGCCACGCCTATATGCAGGCTTCCTTCGAGGTGAAATGAGATGAACGCGCTGACGCTCGAGGAACGCGGCATCTCCTCCCGCGTGATGTGGCTCTACCTGGGAACGGGGCTGGCCGTCTTCGCTCTGATGGCGGTGTTAGGTCTGACCATGCGCATGGCCCAGGCGACGTGGATCTCGCTCGATCCCACCATGTTCTACGCGATCATGACCCTGCACGGAGCGGGAATGATCACGTCGATGGCGCTCTGCGGCATGGGCGGCCTGTGGTCGCTGATGTACCGCGAGCACCGCATGCGGCCCTCCGTCGCATACTGGGCCTACGGCCTGGTCGTGGCGGGCGTCGTCGCGGTGCTCCTGAGCGTCTTTCCCGGCAAGTTCGGCGCGGGCTGGACGTTCTTGTACCCTCTGCCCTTCATCGGGGCGACGTGGCCCAGCTGGGCCACGGGCCTGTTCCTCATCGGGATCGCGCTGGTGACGGCGGGCTGGATCGTCTGGTGCATCCAGATGTTCGGTTGCGTCGTCTCCGCGTACGGCGGGTTGCGAGGCGCGCTGGCCTGGGACCTCGTCTTCCATCCGAAGGAGTTCGCGGCGTCCGGCCGGGAGGCGCCGCCGCCGCAAGCCTTCGCCGCCCTCGTGGCGTCGGTCGATGGCCTGCTGGCGGGGGCCGCGGGGATGCTGATCGGCGTCGCGCTGATCGTGCGCTGGCTCTCGCCGTCCACGGTGCTCGACCCGTTGTGGGCGAAGAACCTGACGTTCTTCTTCGGACACACGTTCGCCAACCTGACGATCTACATGGCCATCGCCTTCGTCTACGTGGGGCTTCCCCGTTACGTCGATCGCGAGTGGCACACCTCGCAAGTGCTCGCCGTGGCGTGGTGGGGGACGCTGCTCTTCGTCGCGACGGCGTACTTCCACCACCTCTACATGGACTTCGTCCAACCGCGTTCCGTGCAGTACGTCGGCGAGGTGGCCTCGTATCTCGCGGCCTTCCCGCCGGCCATCGTCACCGTCTTCGGGGGGGTGCTGCTGGTCTACCGCTCCCGGATGCGCTGGACCTTGGGCTCGCTGTTCATGTACGCGGGCATGGCGGGCTGGATCGTCGGCGGCTTCGGCGCGGTGCTCGACGCGACCATCCCGATCAACTCGATCCTGCACAATACGCTGTGGGTGCCGGCGCACTTCCACACCTACCTTCTGGAGGGAGTGCTGCTCTTCGTGCTCGGGTGGGTCTTCCATAACCTCGAGGAACGCAGCGGCGCTGCGACGTCCGCGCTCGTGCGGTGGATCGCCGGGCTGGGCATCTTCGGGGGCGGGGCGATCTTCCTGTTGGGATTCTACGTCGGCGGAGCCGACGGTGTCCCGCGGCGCTACGCCATGCAGCCGCCACCGGGGCCCGAGATCTCCGCGTGGGCGTCGACGGGGGCCATCATCCTGCTCGCCGGTCTCGTCGTGGTGCTCGTCGAGGGTATCCGGCTCGCGCGCAAGCGCGCGGCCAGCGCCGCATGATCGCGCGCCGCGAACGAGCCTGGCCGATCGTGCTGCTCGCCGGCGTGACGCTGGCCGTGGCGATGGCGCCGCCGATCCTCGAGCCGGCGGTACGCTTGGACGTTCGCGATCACCATATCGCCCACGCGATCGTCATGGCCTTCGGGGCGGCGCTCGGCCTCGCGCTCGCGGCGAGCGCACCGGGCAGCGGCGAGCGGCCGGCGTGGCTCGTGCCCGTCATCGTCGCGCCTCTGTTGGCGATGGCGCTGATGAACCCGGCGAGCTACGAGTTCATCGAGCTGCGTCCGGTGCTTCACGCAACGGATCATCTCGCTCTCGCGGCCCTCGCCGTGCTCACGTCGTACGGGGGGCAGCGCTATCAGCGCGGGGTCGGCTGGGCGGCGGCCGTCTTCCTCGAGCTGATGGCGCTCGGAGCGGCGTTCGGCTTCGGGGTCGCCCCGCCGGGCGCGGCCCGGTAGACGTCCTCGAAGAAACGCGTGGCGAGCGGCAGCAGCAGGCGGTAGTACTCGTTGAAGATGGCGACCGCCTCCGCGCGCGGCCACCCGGCGGGAAGCACCCGGTCGGGGAGCCCCGGATCGAGATAGAGGAACTTGCGGTAGTCGTGCACCAGCCACTCGCGCTCGACGAAGCAGGCGCTCTCGGCGGGCTCCCCGTGCGCGGCGCGCGCGCGCTCCAGGCGCGGGCGGTACTCCTCGATGAAGGCGCGGTAGGCGCGTTCGATGGCCGGGAGGTCCCAACACTTGGCCACGAGCGCGCGCTCGTCGTGCGGCCCGGCGTAATCGGCGACGAAGAGGTCGATGCGCTCGGCAACCCCCAGCGCTTCCGCCGCTTCGCGGAACTGCTCCGAGACGTCGTGCGGCGCCAGCCACACCGAAGGCGAGAGCATCGCGCATCCGAGAAAGACGAGCTCTTTGCGGCAGCGGTCGCGCAGCGTGCGCTGCCGCTCGGGAATGCTGTAGGTGAGGATGCGCCAGCGTCCGTCCCACGACGCGCTGCTGTCGTGGTAGATGCGGGGGCTGGCCTGATCGATGCGGCGCCGCCCCATCTCGGTGAGCGAGTAGTACGACTTGTTGCCGACCTTGCGCGCGCGCAGCCAGTTCTGGCGTGCCATGCGCGAGACGGCGGCGCGAACGGCCTGCTCGGAGAGACCGAACTCTCCCATCAGCCGGTTGAGGCTCCCGATCCAGATCTCTCCCCCATAGTGACGGATGACGTCGCCGAAGAGCGTGAAGATGAAGGATCGCGGCCGCGTGATCTGACGGAGTTTCATCGCTGCTGGCTAACTCTTCCCCGAAGATGAGCATGCTCCCGCCGCTCCCGCCGCGCCGGCCGCGCCTAGCGCGACGCCGCCGCGCCGAACCGCCCTCCCCGGGCCGTTTCTCCGAGCTTGGACGACCGCTGTCGCGCGTCGCCACGTGGGTTCTGCTGGCAGCGGTGATCGCCGTGGGCGTTGCGCTGGTCGTGGGCGACCCTTGGCGCGCGCGGCTGCTGGGGGCCGCCATCGCGGCGTTCGCGATCGTCGCTCTCGGCAGGCTGCGCGCGGGCTTTCCGCGCGACCGCGAGCGTTGATGCGCGGCCTGCTGCGCGCCGGGCTCGCCTTGTCGGTGCTGACGGCCCTCATGGCTGGCGCGGCTCTCCCCGGATCCGGCCAGGCCGCGCGGCCCGTGACCACCGCCGTCGTGGCGGCGGTGCGTGACGCCGAGAGCGATCCCGCTCTCGCGGGGGCTCACGTGGGCGTTGCGGTCGTGGACCCCACCGACGGGAGCGTGCTCTATGCGCACGACGCGGACGGCGCCTACTTGCCGGCCTCCACGCTGAAGCTGCTGACCACGGCCACCGCGCTTGCCGATCTCGGCCCCGCTTTCCGTCCGCGCACCGAACTGCGTGCCGACGGCCCAGCCGCCGGGGGCGTGCTGCGGGGAACGCTCTACCTGGTGGGAGGCGGCGATCCGCTCTTGAGTGGAGCCGATCTGGATGCCGCCGCCGCAGCCGTCAGAGCCGCCGGCGTCGTGGACGTCGAGCGCTTGGCGCTGGACCAATCGTATTTTCGCGGAACGCCGTACCCCGCGGGGTGGTCGTGGGACGATCTCGGAGCGTACTACGCGCCGCCGATCACCGCGCTCTCCGTGGATGAGAATGCGCTGGACGTCGATATCGCGCCGGGAGCCGGCGCCGGCGCCCCCGCGAACGTGCGGGTCGAGGAGAACGGCGGTGAGCCGTTCGTGAGCGACCGCGCGACCACGGCTCCCGCGGGCGGCGACCCGACCGCCGATTGCCATGTCGATCCGGCAAGCGGCTCCGTGGTCGTGAGCGGAACCGTGCCGGCGGGCGGGCAGCTGGTCCAACAGGGCTGCGCCGTGACCGATCCCTCCGCGTTCGCGGCCAACGTGCTCGTCGCGGCGCTGCAAGCCCATGGCGTGCGCGTGGAGTCGATCGTGGGAGCGGAGGAGGCGCCATCGCAGGCGCGCGTGCTCTGGTCGCACGACGGCGAGAGCGTCGCCGAGCTCCTGGCGAAGATGCTCCCGCCTTCGGACAACTTCATCGCCGAGACGCTCTGCCGTCAGATCGCTCGAGTCACCGATCCCGCCGGCTCTTTCGCGGCGTGCACCCGTGCCGAGACGGGGTACGCGGCCTCGATCGGCGTCGAGCCGCGGGCGCTCTCGCTTCACGACGGCAGCGGCCTCTCGCGGTACGATCTCGTCACGCCGCGCGCGCTCGCGCTCGTGCTCTCAGCCATCGCGCGCGGGCCGTACGCACGGCTCGTGCGCGGAGCGCTCCCGCGTCCCGGCGTCGACGGCACGCTCGACCACCGCTTCGTAGGGTCGCCGCTCGCGGGGCGCATCTTCGCCAAGACGGGGAGCATGATGCATGTGGACAACCTGGCCGGCTACGTGGAGAGCGACGATCGCGGCGAGCTGGCCTTCGCCGTCCTCATCAACGGCTTCGGCGGCGAGAAGGACCGTGCCGCCGCCCAGCGCGCGGAGGAGCGTATCGTCGAGGCGGCCGCCGGGCTGTAGACGAACGAGTGCGCGGGCGCTGCACGAAGAGTCGTCTCTAGCGGCGCGGAGCCTCGCAGACTCCGGTCCCGATCATCGAGTCGCGCGTCACGAGCTCCGCGAGCTCGCTCTCGGTCAAGGTCTCGGTGCCGGCGGGGCGCTGCGGGAGCACGATGTAGCGCAGCTCCGCGGTCGAGTCCCAAACGCGGATCTCGACGCCCGGGTCCAGATGGACGCCGAACTCTTCGAGGACGCCCCGCGGGTCGCGCACCACGCGCGAGCGGTAGGCCACGCTCTTGTACCAGGTCGGTGAGGGGCCCAGCAGGGAGAGCGGATAGCATGAGCAGAGCGTGCAGACGATGACGTTGTGCACGCGCGCCGTGTTCTCCACCGCGCGCAGCTTCACGTACGCCCAGTGGCTCATGTCGAAGCCCAGCTCCTCGATGGCGGCGTTGGCGTCCGCGAGGACGCGGCCCTTGAAGGCGGGATCGACCCAGGCGCGCGCCACCACGGCAGCCCCGTTGGCGGGCTTGCAGTGGGCGAGGAAACCCTCGACGGTGCGATCGAGCTGATCCGCGGTGACGATCCCCTTGCGCTCGAGCGCACCGACCAGCGTGGCGACGCGCTGGGCCATCGTCGCGCTGCCGGCGTGGTCGTGGGCGTGATCATGATCGTGGCCGTGATGGTGATGGGTCTCGCTCATCGAGAGATCTCCGGCTCCAGGTAGCCGTCCCAGAGGTCGGCGTGGATGGCGAAGGCCTCGCCGGCATCGGCACCCCAGACCTCTTCGGCTCGGAAGGCGACCGTGTAGAGCGCCTGGCGGGAGGCGTCCTCCACGCCGCGCGCGCGCTCGTCGGCAAGCGGAAAGAGACCGTGGACCGATTCGACGGTGCCCGGCTTGCCGCGCAAGTATGCCGGCAGGCGCGTGTGTCCCGCGGGATTCATCACCCGTGCGCGTACCGCGTCGCCCACGTGAAAACGCTGCATCAGAGTACGCCCTTCTCGCCCAGCAGCCGCTCGATGCCCGCGAACCACTTTTCGTAGTAGGAGGACTCGAGGTACTCGGCCGGGTCCATTCGCTCGATCGCGTGGCGGAACTCGTCGAGGTTGTAGACCCCTGCGCGCAAGAGCAGGCGGTTGAGCGCGAAGACGCGCGCCTCCCACTCGTTGTGAAACGGCTCGTGGTCCTCGTGGCGATCGATCGGGTCGAAGCCGTGCATCCCGCCGACGTCGTGGATTCGCGTCACGCTCTCTCCTTCGTGCGGCTGTGGTTCCACGCGTGCCCGCGGCCCCCTCGCGCTAGAAGAGCGAGAGCTGCGCGTGCTCCTCCAGGAACTCGGCGTTCACGCCGCGGCGCCGCAGGTCGTGCAGAAAGCTGCGGAAGCCATGGTTGAGGAGCACCTTGGACGGCTGCGCCAGCTCGACGTAGCGGAGCAGGGCCGGGAAGTCGGCGTGATCGGAGAGCGCGAAGGCCGCGTCGACGCCATAGCGGTAGCGGGCGCTCGCGTCGACCGCCCAGCCGCTGAGCATCGCCGTGCGCGGCGCGGTCATCGGCGCGAGCGTGCGCTCGTTCGCGCTCCCCGGCGGCAGGATCACCACGCGGCCGGCGGTCTCGTCTGCCGCGTAGGGGACGTAGGGCGGCAAGTCCACGCCGTGCTCCCCGTAAATCCGCGCGATCTTGTCGATCGCGGCGTGAACCATCAGCGGCAGTCCCGCGCTGCCCAGGATCGCCATGGCCTCCTGCGCCTTGCCCAGGGAGTAGGCCAGCACCACCGGCGTGGCGCCTTGCTCGAGCGCGGTGCGCGCCCATGTCACCAGGGCGTCACAGACGTCCTCGCGCGGAGGGAAGACGTACTTCGGCTTCCCGAAGGTGCATTCCATCAGCACCACGTCGCAGCGCTCGACCTCCGCCGGGGCGCACGTGAGCGAGGGTCCGAGCTTGAAGTCGCCCGTGTAGACGAAGCGTCCGCGCTCCGACTCGATGAGCAGTTGGCTCGATCCGAGCACGTGGCCGGCGGAGAAGAGCGTGAGACGGGCCTCGCCGATCGAGAAGGGCTCGCCGTAGGCGTGCGTCTCGATGACGAGGTCCTCGCCCAGCCGGCTGCGGCAGATGGCCGCGCTCTCCGGCGTGGCGAGGATCTGATCGTGGCGCCGGGCATGGTCGCTGTGGCCGTGGGAGACGTAGCAGCGCTTACGCCCCGCGGAGGCGTCGATCCAGAGGTCGAGGTCGGGGACGTACAGGGAGCGCTGCGCGATCGAGAACATGCGAACGTCCGTTCGATTGGCCGGCATGAGGTTCCCTCATGATACCTGACCGGGTGGGCTTGCCAATAAGGAGTTCATTGATTATAGTAGTTCAGAATCAAGAGGAGGCTCCGATGGCACGCATTTACGACAACTTGGCCGACACGTTCGGCAACACGCCCCTGGTCCGGCTCGCGCGCTTGGGGGCGGGTCTCGGCGCCACCGTGTTGGTGAAAATGGAGTCGTTCAACCCCGGCGGGAGCGTGAAGGACCGCATCGGGATCGCCATGATCGAGGGCGCGGAGCGCGAGGGGCGCCTGCGCCCCGGCAGCGTCATCGTGGAGCCCACGAGCGGGAACACGGGCATCGCGATCTCCTTCGTGGCGGCCGCCAAGGGCTACGGGACCGTGCTGGTCATGCCCGACACCATGACGCTCGAGCGTCGGAACCTCTTGCGGGCCTACGGCGCGCAGCTCGTGCTGACGCCCGGTGCCGAGGGGATGCCGGGGGCGATCCGGCGCGCCGAGGAGATCGTCGCCGGCGATCCAAAGCGGTTCTTCATGCCCTCGCAGTTCGAGAACCCGGCCAATCCCGAGATCCACTATCGCACGACGGGTGAGGAGATCTGGCGCGACACCGACGGCGCCGTCGATGCGCTGGTCTCGATCGTGGGCACGGGAGGCACCATCACGGGCACGGGGCGTTTGCTGAAGGAGCGCAAGCCGTCGATCAAGGTGATCGCGGGCGAGCCGTCAGCCTCGCCCGTGCTCTCCGGCGGCAAGCCCGGCCCGCACAAGATCCAAGGCGCGGGAGCCGGCTTCATCCCAAAGGTGCTCGACACGTCGCTCTACGACGAGGTCGTCACCGTTACGAACGAGGATGCCATCGAGATCGCGCGGCGCGCCGCTCGCGACGAGGGGATGCTCGTCGGGATCAGCACCGGGGCGAACATTTGGATCGCGCTCCAGGTGGCCGCGCGCGCGGAGATGGCGGGCAAGACGATCGTGACGTTCGCCTGCGACACCGGCGAGCGCTATCTCTCGAATCCCGTATTCACGGAACAGGAAGAGCGCATCGTTCTCCCCGAGCTGGTCTCCGCGTAGCCGCAGGTCCTCCCATCGACGGCGCCAAATGCGTCGGGCGATGGCTGATCTGCGCGGCGTTCCCCTCGTCGACGTCACTCGCGGCCCGTTGGTGGAGTCGATCCACTACGTCGCGGCCGCCGTCTGCGATCCCGGCGGCGAAGTCACGCTCGCGCTGGGCGCCGTCGACGTTCCCGTCTACTTACGCAGTGCCGCCAAGCCGTTCATCACCACGGCGATCGTGCGCTCGGGAGCGGCGGACCGCTTCGCGTTGACCGACGTGGAGCTGGCGGTCATCACCGCCTCCCACAACGGCGAGGACTTCCACGTCGAGGCGGTGAGCGGCATCCTCGCCAAGATCGGCCTCGACGCCGGAGCGTTGCGCTGCGGTGTCCACGAGCCCTACCACGAGCCCGTCGCCGCGGCCATGCGGGAACGCGGAGAGCGGCCCTCCTCGCTTCACAGCAATTGCTCCGGCAAGCATGCCGGCATCCTTGCGCTCACCGTGCATCTCGGCGCGGATCCCGCGGGCTATCTCGATCCCGAGCACCCGGCCCAGCGGATCATCCTCGACCTCTGCGCCGCGTTCGTCGGCCAGCGTCGCGAGGAGCTGCCGCTCGGCGTCGACGGCTGCGGCATCCCCGTCTTCGCCACGCCACTGCGCAACGCGGCGACCGCCTTCGCGCGCTTCGCCACCGGACGAGGACTCGCGCCCGACGTGGCCGAGAGCGCCGCCCGGGTACGGAGCGCGATGACGGCGCATCCGGAGTACGTGGCCGGCACCACCCGCTTCGACACGGATCTCATGCGCGCGGCGGGCGGACGCATCGCGTGCAAAGGCGGCGCCGAGGGCGTCGAGTGCGCCGCGCACCCGGAGCGCGGCTTGGGCATGGCCTTGAAGGTGATCGACGGAGCGAAGCGCGCCGTCGCGCCGGCCGCGATGGCGATCCTGCGACGTGCGGACCTGCTCGAGGGCTGCGATACCGAGGCGCTGCGCTCGCACGAGCGTTCCGAGATCGCCAACGTGGCGGGGCGGGTCGTCGGCGCCATCGAGGCGAATCTCAGCCACCTTGGCCTGGAGACCTCGCTGCCGTAGCCCGGTTGGCCGCAGGGCGGGCTCCCGAGCCGACGGCTACGCATGGGGCGCGATGACCCGCCTCTGCCGTTCGAGGTGAGAACGTGGACCGCAACTACCTGGACGCGCTGCGCGAGCGCGTCGTGATCTTCGACGGCGCCATGGGCACCCAGCTCATGGACCGCAACCTCTCCCCGGAAGACTTCGGCGGCGAGCGCTACCAGGGATGCAACGAGGCGCTCGTGCTCTCGCGACCGGACGTGATCGAGGAGATCCACCGCGCCTACCTCGAGGCCGGGGCCGACGTGCTGGAGACGGACTCGTTCACGGCAAGCCGTTTGAAGCTGGACGAGTACGGCCTTGGGGAGCGCATCGTCGAGATCAACCGGGCCGCTGCGGCGATCGCTCGCCGCGCATGCGACGCCTTCGAGGCTCGCGACGGCCGCGCGCGCTACGTGGCCGGCTCGCTGGGGCCCACCGGCTTCCTCGTCTCCTCGAGCGATCCCGCGCTCTCGAAGATCACGTACGGCGAGCTGAAGGACGTCTACGGCGAGCAAGCCCGCGCCCTGGTGGAGGGGGGCGCCGATCTGCTGTTGATCGAGACGTCCCAGGACCTCCTCGAGGTCAAAGCGGCGATCGCCGGCATCGTGCGCGAGTTCGAGCGCGGCCTGCGCCGCGTGCCGATCCAGGCGCAGGTGACGCTGGACGTCACCGGGCGCATGCTGCTGGGCACGGACATCCGTGCCGTGCGGGCGACCTTGGAGGCCTTGCCGATCGACGTCATCGGCCTCAACTGCTCGACGGGTCCCACGCACATGCGCGACCCCGTGCGCTTTCTGGCGGAGAGCGCGCGGTGCTTCATCGCCGTGGTGCCCAACGCGGGGCTTCCGCGGATGGGGCCGCGCGGCGAGACGATCTATCCCGAGACGCCCGACGAGATGGCCGCCGAGCTTCGCGCCTTCGTGAGCGACTTCGGCGTCAACGCCGTCGGCGGCTGTTGCGGCACCACCCCGGCGCACATCCGCGCCATCCGGGCCGCCTGCGGCGACCTGCCGCCGGGGCGCCGCCAGCCGCCCGAGGAGGAGTTCGTCGCCAGCGCGATCACGGCGCTCTCGCTGGAACAGAACCCGCGGCCGCTGCTGGTGGGCGAGCGCCTCAACGCGCAGGGCTCGCGCAAGGTCAAGCGCCTCTTGCTGGCCGACGACTACGACGAGATGGTCAACGTGGCGCGCGGCCAGGTAGAGGGCGGGGCGCACGTGCTCGACATCTGCTGCGCGCTGACGGAGCGCGCCGACGAGGACGCGCAGATGGCCGTGCTCGTCAAACGCCTCCAGCAGTCGATCGAGGCGCCGCTGATGATCGACTCCACGGAGGCCAAGGTCATCGAGGCGGCTCTGCAGGCGTATCCCGGGCGAGCCATCATCAACTCCATCAATCTCGAGCGCGGGCGGGAGCGCATCGACCGCGTGCTGCCGATGGCCGTGGAGCACGGCGCCGCTCTGGTGGCGCTGACCATCGACGAGACGGGCATGGCCAAGACCCGCGAGCGCAAGCTCGAGGTCGCGGCGCGCATCTACGAGATCTGCACCCGCGAGTACGGCATTCCGCCGGGAGCCCTGATCTTCGACGCGCTCACCTTCACCCTGGCCACCGGAGAGGAAGAGTACCGGCGCAGCGCCGTCGAGACCATGGAGGGCATCCGCCTCATCAAGAAGCGCCTGCCGCATGCGCTGACGGTGCTGGGCGTCTCCAACGTCTCGTTCGGGTTGACCACGCACGCGCGTGCCGCCCTGAACTCCGTCTTCCTGTATCACGCCGTGCAGGCGGGACTCGATCTGGCCATCGTCAATCCCGCCGACCTGCGGCCGTACGCGGACGTGCCGCCGCAGGAGCGCGAGCTCTGCGAGGACGTGGTCTTCGATCGCCGGGAGGACGCGCTCGCGCGGCTGATCGCCCACTTCGAGGCGCTGGGGCCGCGCGCCGCGGCGCAGGACGAGGAGGGTCCCAGGCCGTGGGACGACCCCGCCCTGCCGATCGAGCAGCGGATCCACAACTCGATCCTGCACCGCCGCAAGGAGAACATCCAGCGGAAGCTCGACGAGGCACTGAGGTCGCGCACGCCGATCGACGTGCTCAACAACGTCTTGCTGCCCGCGATGAAGGACGTCGGCGACCGCTTTGGCGCGGGCGAGCTCATCTTGCCCTTCGTCCTGCAGTCGGCGGAGGTGATGAAAGCGGCCGTCTCCCACCTGGAGCAGTTCCTTGAAAAGAAGGAAGGCTACACCAAGGGCAAGGTGGTGATCGCGACCGTTTTCGGCGACGTGCACGACATCGGCAAGAACCTCGTGGGCACGATTCTCTCGAACAACGGCTACACGGTCTTCGACCTCGGAAAGCAAGTGCCGATCCAGACGATCGTCGAGAAGGCGCGCGAGGTGCAAGCCGATGCCATCGGGCTCTCGGCGCTCTTGGTCTCCACCTCCAAGCAGATGCCGGCCTGCGTCAAAGAGCTCGACGAGCAGGGACTGGACTTTCCGCTGGTGGTGGGGGGCGCGGCGATCAACCGCGACTTCGGCCGGCGCATTCTCTACCTGGACGACGAGGCTGCGCGCGAGTACGCGCCGGGCGTCTATTACGCCAAGGACGCCTTCGAGGGCTTGGATCTCGTCGACCGGCTCGTCGATCCCGAACGGAGGGGACCCCTGCGCGAGCAGATCTCCCAAGAAGCCCGCCGCGCGCGCGAGCGGCGGGCGGTGGGCGTTCCGCCCCCGAGCGGCAAGACGGCGCGCGACCATCTGCTCGTCGCGCCGGTCCCGGCGGTGCCGTTCTGGGGGCCGCGCACCCTCGAGGAGATCGACCTGGAGGACGTCTTCGCCTGTTTCGACCTTCGCTCGCTCTACCGGCTCTCGTGGGGCGG
>Ga0307372_10007163_pt1 | contig 16086 bp, 10 predicted proteins | sample OX1MG_FD_202533 | JGI IMG/M metagenome (GOLD analysis project Ga0307372, IMG submission 202533) | Soil microbial communities from Risofladan, Vaasa, Finland - OX-1 | ecosystem: Environmental > Terrestrial > Soil > Coastal area > Acid sulfate soil | place: Finland: Risofladan, Vaasa | collected... | reverse complement strand
TTCCGCTGACGCGGATGACCACCGAAGATTCGCTGCGGCTGATGGAGATGGAAAAGGACCTGCACCGCCGGGTCATCAGCCAGGAAGAGGCCATCAAGTCGATCTCGAAGGCCGTGCGGCGCAGCCGCAGCGGCTTGAAAGATCCGAAGCGGCCCACCGGCTGCTTCATCTTCGCCGGCCCCACCGGCGTCGGCAAGACGCTGTTGGCCAAGGCCCTGGCCGAATTCATGTTCGGCGACGAAGACGCGCTGATCCAGATCGACATGAGCGAGTACATGGAGAAGCACAACGTCAGCCGCTTGATCGGCGCCCCGCCGGGCTACGTGGGCTTCGAGGAAGGCGGCCAACTGACCGAGAAGATCCGCCGCCGTCCGTACGCGGTCGTGCTGCTCGACGAGATCGAGAAGGCGCACCCCGACGTGTTCAACATGCTGCTGCAAGTGATGGAAGAAGGCCGCTTGACCGACAGCTTCGGTCGCAACGTCGACTTCCGCAACACGATCATCATCATGACCACGAACGCGGGCGCCGAGGCGATCAAGAACGAGGCGGCTTTCGGCTTCCAGAAGCCCGAGGACGACGCGACCTACGAGAGCATGAAGGGCCGCGTCAACGAGCGGATCGAAAAGGTCTTTAGGCCCGAGTTCCTCAACCGCGTCGACGACGTGATCGTGTTCCGCCACCTGAACGTCGAAGACCTGAAGCAGGTCGTCGACTTGGAGTTGAGCAAGGTCCGCAACCGGCTCGAAGATCGCGGCTTGAAGCTCGTGCTGACCGACGAGGCCAAGAAGTTCCTGATCAAGAAGGGTTCGAACACCGATTTCGGCGCCCGGCCGCTGCGTCGCGCGATCGAGAACTTCGTCGAGGATCCGCTGTCCGAAGAACTGCTCAAGGGCGAGTTCCAAGGCAAGGACACGATCATGGTCGAGGTCAAGAAGGTCGGCGATCAGAAGCAGTTGGTCTTCGAAGGCGTGGTCGGCGAGGGCGCCGAACCGGCTGTCGCTGGGGCCGGCGGCTCAGGAAGTTCGCCGAGCGGGAAGTAATTCCGACAGGCCCTCATTGTGCAATTCAAGGCCGCCGCTTGTTCGTCAGGCGGCGGCCTTTTTGTTGACGCGTTGCTGAGTTTACCGTCATGATTATCAAGCGTCTGCCGCCTGCTTGGCTGAACGCGACAAACGAATCGCTGCGGGAATTACTTGCCTTGCCTCCAAATTGGGATTCGTATGGCGCCAATCCAATTCAAGTCGAAAGCGTGATGGCCGCGATCGATCTTCTGCGCGCCATCATGCGCGACGAGTCGCCGACTCCCGCGGTTGTCCCAACTTCACAAGGTTTTGTGCAACTTGAGTGGCATTGCAATGGAGTCGATCTTGAAATCGAAGTCCTCTCGCTGGGCAAGTATCTAACCTATTTCGAGAACTCCCAAACCGGCGAGAGCTGGGAGCAGGAGATCGACTGGGATTTGAATTCGCTGATTGATTGCATCTCTAAACTTTCGAAGTCAAAACAGGCTACGTAAGAGATGCGCAACGGGGCTTATTCCGACGATCCGACGATTGACGCATGAAACTCCTCTTCGCCATCCCGCGCTATTTCGACCGGGCCGGCGGCGGCCGGCACGCTTCGCTGGCGCCCGATCCGCGGCCGTGAGTGCGGGCGATTGCCGCAAAAACGAGTGATTAAAGCAAGCCTCGTTACAGCCAGCGCCGCATCGACCAGGCGAGACGATCGAGCAATCGCTCAAGCCAACTTCGCTTGCGAACGTCGGCGATGGTGACGCGGCGGCTGTTGCGCAACTCGAAGCGGGCGATGCGGTTGATCGCGGCGGCCATCGGTCGCGAGTGTATCACCGCGATCAACTCGAGGTTGATCTGCAAACTCCGCGGATCGAGATTGCACGAGCCGAGCACCGTCCACACGCCGTCGATCACCAGCACCTTGCTGTGCAGCATGCGGTCTTTGCGCTCGTAGATGCGAATGTCGTGCTTCAGCAGCCGGGCGTAAAGATGTCGCGTCGCCCAGTAGACCGCCGGGACGTCGCTGATCCCGGGAATGATCACGCGCACTTTGACGCCCCGCTTGGCGGCCCGCAACAGGTCGCGCAGCACGCGGCCGTCGGGGATGAAGTAGGCCATCGAGAGCGTAATCGTGTGCCGCGCCCCGCGCAGCAGCGGCGATAGCACCCGGCGCGGCTGGTGATACTTGAACCAAGGGCGGCTGTCGAAAAAATGGATGCTCTCGCTACGGCTTTCCAGCATTTCGCGAACCGCCCAGCGCACGCGCCGCGGCCGCCGGTGCAAGCGGACGCGCTGCCAAATCCGGCGGAACGCCTCGGCCAAATGCTGCTGCTGCGGCCCCTCGAGCCGCACGTGCACGTCGCGCCAACCGGCCGAAGCGGGCAAGTGGCGGGCCTGGGCGTCTGCGACGGTCGCGATGCCGCTTTGATCGACGATGTTCATGCCGCCGAAGTAAGCCGTGCGGTCGTCGATCACGAGCAGCTTGCGATGATCGCGGCGGTTAAGCACCCGCAGCGAGCGAAATTGCCACAGCGATTCCCAGAGGGTGTGGAAGGCGTGAACATGGACTCCGGCCGCCTCCAAGTCTCGAAAAAATGCCGAGGGCGTGCTGGCGCTGCCCACGGCGTCGTAGATCACGCGACAATCGACGCCGGCCGCGGCCCGCTCCTTGAGCGCCTCGGCCACGGCTTGCCCCGCGGCATCGGCCGCAATGATGTAACTCTCGAGCCACACTCGCTGCCGGGCTTGCCGAATGTCTTCGACCATCGCCTTGATCAGCGGCCCCGACGACTCGAAGGTCGTCAACGCCTGGCCCGCCACGCACAGCGCAGCGAGCTCGCCTTCGCGGTGAGCCGAGGGCGGGGCGGCGGACTCGCTCGATTCAAGCTGACTCATGCAGATTCTTGCGGTGCAAATGGCTCTTGGCTTGAGCGGCCAAACTGCCGGCCGCCGCTCGGCTGTTTGTATCTTACTCTGCCCAAACTTGCACGTCCGTCGCCATTGGGGGGCCAAGCTTTGCCACCGTCGAGCGAATGCCCTTTGAAATCGGGCCTTGGCGCGAGGGCGGTTGAGAAAAACGAAACTTTTACGCCCCTGCAAGGGTATAGTTCCCGAAGCGAACCCCGACAATTTCAACGCCTGTGAAGGAGTCGATGATGGACAAAGCACGCAAGAGCTGGCCCTTGCTGGCAACGGTCTGGCTGGCGGCGGCAAGCTACTCGCTGGCCAGCGCGGCGCGGGCTGAAGAGCCGCTCGACGCCTTTCCCGACCAGGCGGCGGCGGTCGCGCGGATCGCTTCGCTAGACAAGTTCGCGGGCGGCTTCAAGGAATTAACAGCCAACCTGGGACCGCTCGGGGCGCTCGCCGGGCCGGGATTGGAGAACGGCTTGAACCAGGCGTTTCAGATCGCCGGCGACGGCCAGGCGCTCGATCGCATGGCCCCGGCTTATCTCGCCGTGTTTCCCCTGGAAAACGAGCGCGAACCGGTCGCTTGGATGGTGCGTGCAGCGGATGAAACGAAATTGCGCCGCGCCGTATTGAAAGCCGGCGCCGAAGAAACATTAACGCCGGAAAAACGCGACGACGGCTTCGAAAAGCTGACCAAGGACGGCCACAGTTGGTATTTCGGCCGCTTCGGCGACTGGACGCTGTACACGAGCAACGAAAACGTCGTCAAGCTGCTGGCCTTCGACCGCGCGCAGGCGAAAACGTTCGCCAGCCTGGTCGAACCGCGAGCCAAGCAGATGTTCGAGGCGGGCGACGGGGCGGTCTTTGTCAACGCCGCGATGCTGGTCGAAAAATACGGCGAAAAGCTGACCGAGGCCCGCGAACGCTTGCTGCGTCGGATCGATTCGCTGCCCGATCAAGCCCTGGGCGGCGGCGGCACGGGCAACGCCAATCCGCAGGCGGCCAAGAAACTGTACAGCAACCTGGCGAACCTGGCGTTCGACACGCTCGGCGACGCGCGCTGGCTCGCCGGGCGCGTGAATCTTACGGCCGCGGGCGTCGAGGCAGCCGCGATGCTGGGCGTACACGAGGCCAGCGGCGCCGACAAGCTGTTGGCGGCCAACCCGCCCTCGCCGCTGGAAAACCTGGGCTTGTTGCCCTCGGGCGCCACGGCCTATTACGGCTATCGAGTCGATTATCAACACTTGCTCAGTCGCACCCTCGACTTCGCCCAGTTGGCCTATGGCGCCGATTCGCCGAACGCCAAGAAGATCAAAGCCGCCACGGAACTGATGCACGAAGCCGGGTTGGGGCCGAAGGTCGGCAGTTTCTCGTTCGTGCCGGGCAAGGGTCTTACGGCATCGACCTTGCAACAGGCCGAACATCCCGAAAAGCTCAACGCCGCCGTCGCTCAGGTGGAGCAGGCCACGGAAGCCAAGACCCCCTCCTACAACCAAACGACCGAGTTAAAGGCCAATGCCGAAACCTGTCAAGGACGTCCGGTCGATTTGCTGACGACGCGTTTTGCCTTCAACGACGTCACCGAGCAAGGCCAGAAAATCAGCCAGAAGTTCATCGAGAAAATATTCGGCGGCCAGTCGCTCGAAACGCGAATCACCACGATCGAAGGCTTTTCCGTGCAGGCGGTCGGCAACGACCCGAAGTACTTGCAGCAGACGCTCGACGGGCTGACTTCGGGCGAAGGCGTGTTGGGTCTGGACGAGGCATTCTCCAAGACCCGCGACCAGTTGGGCGACGAGGCCAATTTGATCGTGCTGTTGAACGCGCCGCGATTCGTCGTGGATATCGTGGGCATGATCCGCGACATTCCGCCGTTCGACATGCTGCTGGCGCGGGCGCCGTTCAACTTCGGCTATCAGCCGCCGGTGTCTTACGCCGGGCTCGCCGTCGGCGCCGAGCCGCAAGCGCTGCGGCTGCAGCTTTATATCCCGGTCGAACAGCCCAAGGGCGTGCTGAGCATCTTCGGGCAGTAAGTGCTCGGGCGGGCTTAAGCCGCCGAGGCGCCGCGAGGCGTCTTGGCGGCGGCAGGAATTCCGAACTCAGGTGGCGAAATTCGGAATTTCCGACTCTGGGGCTTCTTGATTTCCAGCTTTTGAGCAGTTCATTGCCTTCCTCATGGCGCGCCTGACTCGCGATGTGGCGTTTGGATCAGACGCCTCTCCACACCCAACCAGCGATGCGTCACTCCAAACTGCTATTGCCGAGTTTCTCCAGCCGCAATAGGTGATATTTGCTTTTTACCTCGCCCGTAGAGTAGCGAGTTCTAGTTGTTTTCAATAAATCCGCAATATATCGCCGGGGCAAGCCAACGGTGTGCCTCTCGTCGATGACGCCGGTTTCGACAGTCCCCTTTATCTCGCGCAACCCATCGGGGCGCAGCTTGAAGCGGAGCTTGCTTGCGTCCGCCGCCTGAAGAATGCCTTCAATGCAGACTGCTTCCGTTCTCTCGGAGCTGGTTGTCTTGATGGCCTCCTTCAGCTTCCAGAGTTCTTGTCGTTGAACAAGGAGCGAATTGCGAACTTCCGTGCCTCGCCGCCATTCGATGTCAGCTCCCAAACCATGAGTTGCATTGTCCTCAGCCCATTGGTACAGCGCATTGATCGGCCCTGGCCCTAGTTGGTCGGCGAATTCCACGATCTCCTTAGAACTCTCAGCCTTGGCCATCCTAAAAATCGTATTGACCGAGTCGTCAAGAAAGGATTCGCCGAAAAGGTTTCTGTCGGCCCTGATCGTCAACACTACGCCGATCGAGCCAGCGAACGCGTATCCGAATCCAAAGGCTGTTTCTTTGGCAATTGCCGTAGGGATTGTGGCTCGCTGCTTGATCCCGTGTTTCAAGGCGCCGTAGACCACCGACACTAGTCGCTGAAAACCCACAACTGCATTAAAGGCATCCGCCGTTCTGTTGCTTTCGAAATCGTTGAACGCACGATAACGGCACACTTCAATGCCCGCCTCCGCCGCCGCCGCCAAAAACTGCGATTCCAATTGGCTCTGAATACGCACCAGCGATTCAAGATTAGCCGCAATCGACGGATAACCCGGATTATCGATTAGCGCCTGTTCGAGCGTTTTTACCCGCGCAGCTGTAGCATCGAGTCGGTTTCGAATTTGAAGCAAAAGGCTCATGGCATCGCAACCGGCAGCTCGATAACAAATATCCCCTTTGGAATCCCGCAACGGCTTTTGCCAAACCAGTCCGACCAATATCTTCGATCCTCTTCGCTCAGCGAAAAGAGGGGGTGGCCCTTCTGGTATTCTACCCATTTGTACGCATCGCAGGTATGATCCGACCATCGATCCCGGTGCGTGGCCCAATCGACCGTCGCCCTTTTGGCAACGTCAAAATCGTAAATACCCGACGAAACGCGAACGAGGATGTCAGCGTCTTCAGGATCGATCTTTTGCGTCGAGAAGCTGCCGTTGACCCAAACTTCTCCGGTAATTTCGGCTGCACTGAGTTTGAGGATCAGGGCCTCTAGCCCTTCCATGATCCGCCGTCGTGTCGCGGAGCTCGCAAAACAATCAACGCACCTGACTCGCAATTGTGTAAGCGAAACCGGATAGAAGCCTTCTTGCAGAAGAGGCGGGAACTCGGTTTTGAGCGGATAGCCCCCCATAGGGACGAATCATAAGTCGGCTTCCGGCCCGATTCAATAGTGTACCCGAAGCCTCGACCGAGTCGGCGAATCGGGCGCCGTCGCTAATTGCGCCTGACGACCTTCAGCGCGAAACGCAGCGTCGGCAACTCGATCACGTGCTGGCCGATCTTGGTCTTGGCCTTGATCTGCACGATGCGGCGAATGGGGCTGGCTGCGGCGCTGTCGGCGGCTTGAATCGTCAATTCGAATCGTTCGGCGTCCGGCGGGATCGACGCATCGGCGGCCGACAACCCGCGAGGAAGCTGCGAAACCGTTAGCTCGATCGGCACGACCAGCGAAGCGTAATGGTGCAATTGCAATTCCACTTTCGCCGTTCCGCCTTGAGGCACTTCAATCTGCTGCGCCGCCAAATGCACGGCGACGGGCGGGAAGGCCTCGAACTCCAGCGGAAACTCGGCCTTGATCGGCTCCTTGCGGTCGGCGAGCTTCAACGTCCCTGCGACGAGCAACACGTGCTTGCCGGGCGTCAGGTCGGGGGCCGCCGCGAGCTGCAAGTCCGCTTCGTTGCGGTCCGCGGCGATCACTGCCGGCGAGGCCGACAAGCCGGCCGGCAGGTTGAGCAGTTCGATGGTCACGTCGCCGGCATAGCCCTCGCGGCGTTTGACGGCCACGTGCAGCGTTCCGCTGGCGCCGGGCGTCATCACTCCGGCCAGCATGCCCCGCACCGCCAGTTCAGCGCCTTGCTGGCTGACCCCTAGCGCCAACGCCGGCAACTCGCCGGCGGCCGCGCCGCAGCCGGCCAGCGCCGACCAAACGACCGCGTGCTCTGCGAGGCGGACGAAGCTTTGGGCCGGCCCTTGCGCGCCGCCTTCGATTTCTCCGCGGCCGACGATGCGCACCCACGCCGCCGTGCTCGATGCGTCGAAATCCGCCACGAGATTCAGCGTCGCATCGTTTTGACCGGCGGCGATCGTCGCAGGGCTGGCTTGTACTCCTGCGGGCAGTCCTTCGACGGAAAGGGCGATCGGGCCCGTGTAACCATTGCGAAAAGCCCGCACCAGAATCGTCCCCGTGCCGCCGCGATCCATGCTCAGCGCCCCGGCGCCGGCGCCCGTGAATTCGTTCAGCACCTGCGCCCGCTGCTGGGCCGCTTTGGGGTCTCGGGGATTGGAGGGCAAGCCCGGCTGGACGACCAGTTCGAAATCGGCGATGGCGGGCGCAAGCTCGAGCCGATAGGCGTACGACTGCCCGCCGTGGCCGTAGCGGTCTTCGATGGCCAGCACGTAGTCGCCTTCGCCCGGCGCGGCGAATTCGGCCAATACGTCGTCGAGCAGCGGAGGCGGCGCCGCCGGGCGCACGGCTGGCGCTTCGCGAGGCGCCAGCGGCCGATCGTCGGCGGCCAGCAACTCCTTGCCGGTCGAATCGAGAATGACAACTGTCGAATCCAACGGGCTGCCCAGTTGCTGAGCCAGCACGCGAATCGTCAGCTTCTCGCCTTGCTTGGCGTGAAAGCGGACGCAATCGCGGTCGCCCGGCTTCTCGATGCAGCCGTTCAGCGTGACCGGCGCGGCGACCGGCTGGGCCTGTTCCGCGGCGTCGTTGGGCTCTTGTTCGAAGGCTTCGGGGTGCTCGCCGACGGCAAACAAGGCCGGCGCAACCAAAACGTCGTCGCCGTAGGGAATTTCCAACGCTCGACGCCGCCAGGCGATCTCGCCCGTCAGATCGACTTCATAGACGACCGGCTGCGGCAAGCTGCCGCCCGAGAAGGTCACGGGCGTCTTCACGCCCCGCTGCCCGCCCAAGGGAAACATCCGCGCGGCGAACGGAATTGGGCCGATCCGCAGCCGATACACGCTGGCCGCCGAGCCTTGGTAAGTTTGCTCATGAACACGCAACAGGTACGTTCCGGCCGCCGGAAAAACGTACTCGAAGTGCGCCTCCTGGCGGGCGCCGCGAAGCGTAACGTCGCGGTGCAGCGTGCGTCCCGTGGCGTCGTAGAGGGTCAGCACCGGAAACGTCGAGGAGCCCAGGCGGCGAGCTTCGACTTCGAAGACCAGCCGCTCGCCGGCAGCCGCCTCCAGGCGATAATAATCGACGTCCGTTTTTTCCAGCACGCCGCAAACGCCGACGGGCGCCTTGACGGCGTTTGCCTCGGCCGGCAGATTATTCGGTTCCTGCTCCGTCGCTTGCGGCCAGGCGTCGATAGCCAGCAGCTTAGGGTTCGAAAGACCCGCCTTCGAGAGCAAGTGAATCGCGTGGATGCCGGGCGGGGCATCGGCGTCGGCTTGCAGTTCGAGTTTGGCTTCCTTCTCGCCTACCGAAATCACCTTGGCCAGCCGCAGCCCCGGCGGCCCCAAAATGCCGCTCAGGCCCTCCAGCCGCTCGCCGTTGGCCACGATCTCGACCGTGCGGCCGCGCTGGACGCCGGCCGGAAAGATCCGGTTTACGGCGGGCGTATCGTTGCGCACTCGCTGCACGAGGACTTGCGCCGAAACATCCGGGCACGACGCGGCCGCGATCGCCGCCAAAACGCAGGTTGCCGCGATTCGCAGACTGTTGAAGGCCATCGACTTCGGGTCCAGCGAGAGTTTGCCGGTAAGGGGGATGTGCGCCAGATGCACAACGACAATATCTATATCCCTGTTCGCCGCCTGGAGTTTCAATATTCGAAGCCCGGCGTCAAAAAGTCGCATCGCGAGGCTTCGCGGCGCGCAGCCGCAATCAGGCGGCGGCCGTCCGGCTTTATTCGATCGGCGCCGAGGACCGCTTGGCCGCCGCTAAGTCAGACGGCGAGGAAACGGCGGGCGGATCGAGCCGAAGATCTCGCCGTGCGATGCCCGACGGCAAGCGAATGCGTCCCAGGTCGCCTCGCCGGTGGTGCATGACGTACATCGCCGGCGGCGCTCCCGCGGGCTGCAAATACAACACGCCGTCGCCAGGCGTGGCCAGCGCGACGCGGAAACGCCCTTCGGCGTCGGTTTTCGTGCGCGCAAACGCGCCGTATTCCCACGGCTTTCCGTCGCCTTGCGAATAGGCCAGCACATCCACGCCGGCCGCCGGCCGCCCAGCAAAAGTTTCGAGGACGCCCGTCACCGGTTCGCTACGCCGCAAGGCGATCTGTGCGAAGAACGGCCGGGCGCCCGACGGCTTGCGATCTCGCAACGCGTCGATCGCACAGCCCATTCCGCCCTGCGGCGCAAAGCCGGGATGTTCGACGTCGAATTCCACGTACAGCCAGCCCTTGGCGAGTTGCTCCTTCGAAATCATGAACGAATAGTCGCCTTCTGCATCGGCCTGATGGCGAGTTTCTTGTAGCACGCGATTTCCGCCGGGGCCGAGTTCCCGGCGTCGCACGACAATGGTCGCGCCCTCGATCGGCTTGCCCGTATCGTGGTCGATAATCCGGCCGCCCAAGGAAAGCGGTTGGGGATCAGCCGCCGCATCCATCGCCGTCGCAGTAAGGGCTGACGCGGGCCGCGACTGCGAAACGGCCCGGCGGTTTTCATCGGCGCCGAGCCGCAGACTCGAGACGCCCATCGCCAGCGCCACGGTTGCCAAGGTGAAGGCGCCATTCCAGGCCGTGCGGCAGCGGCGTTCGAGCGGCTCGCGGCGTTTGACGAGCATCACGACGCGGCGATAAAGATTCGAGCGACGGTCGCCGAATCCCAGGGCCGGCGCCGGTTGGGCCGTCAAACGCCGCCGCGCGACCGCCAGCAAGTACTCGGCGTAATCTTCGACCGCGGCGCCTTGTTCCGCCGCGCGAGCGTCGGCCAGGTAATCCTGGCACAAACGCAACTGCCGTCGCAAACTCCAAAACAACGGCTGGTAGAAAAAAGCGAATTGCGCAAGCGCCGCCAAATACCAAACCCTGGCGTCGCCGCGCTCGACGTGGCTCCATTCATGCGCCAAGCAATAGCGCAGCGCCGCCGGATCCTGCCCGTCGCAAAGGTTTTCGGGCAGCACGATCACCGGTTTTCGCCAGCCGAACACGATCGGCGCGTCAAGGCGCGGACTGGCCAGCAACGTCACGCGCGCCGCGTCGGACCCTGCCAACTCGGCCAAAGCCTTCCGCGCCGTCAAAGGGGCGGGACGAGCGGTTTGGGCCAGGCATCGCAAATTGTAGGCGCCCAAAGCCCATCGCAAGAACAAACCGGCGGCGGCCAGTGCATAGACGACCAGCGCGGCTTGCTTGAGCGCGCGAGGCGTCCACGGCATGATTGCTGCGACCGGGCCGAACGCGCTGGCGCCCTCGCGAATCGAGATGGGGAAAGGATGCCTCGAAGACGCTACAGCCGGTTCGCGACTGGGCGAGGGTGAATGGGCGTCGGCGGCCGGGACGTTATCCTTCCAGCCGAGATCGAGCCCGCCCAGCGACCAGCCAGGAGCGCCTGGCAAAAAACCGAGGCCAGGCGCCGCAAAACTGGCCAATAGCGCTAATTCGATCAGCCGCAAACGTTGGACGGGCTGGCGGCGCCAGGCGAGGGCAAGACAAGCGCAACCGTACAGGATCAAACTGCCGAGGGCGGACTGGATCAGCCATTGCCAACAAAGCGCCTGCCAAGCCATGCCATTCGCCCTCGCACCGTGCCCCCGAAACCACTGTGCCCCCGAAATGCCCCGCGACCCCGAAATGCCCCGCGACCCCGAAATGCCCCGCGACCCCGAAATGCCCCGCTCGGCCGTCGCGTTCGAATCATGGCTCAAGTCGGACAAAACATTGCGGCTTGCAGCAACCGGCCAGATTCGTCCGTTTCGGCGGCCAGCGGCGGCGTTTTACCCTGTCGCGGCGTTTTACTCTGTCGCGGCGTGCCGCGAAAGAACAATCCGGCGGCCGTGGCGAACCGCAGCGCCGCTTCGCTGTCGCCTGCACCACGGTTCATCTTATCGAGTAGCTGCTCGGCAAGCGAGCGCCCTTCAGGCCAACGCACTTCGAAAATCGTATGCGTCTCGGCCAACAGTTCGTAAGCTCGACCGCGAGCCAACCCCAACTGGCGGGCCGCGTAACCCAGGCCGCGGCGATTTGGGCTGAGCCGATCTCGCAGCAAGTCGACGTGCGTCTCTCCGCCGTCGACGCCGAGTTGTTCGAGCAAAGGGGCGACGAAGAAGGCGTCGATTTCTTCCACGCCCGGCGGTGTATCCTGTTCCAGGCGAAATAAGAGCCAGCGCTGGAGCCGGGTGGCAAAACGAGGCGACAGATGCACGCTCAGGTGCGGCTGCTCGTCGACGCGAAGCAGCAATTGGTGCAGTCGGGCGCAGATCTCCAAGATGGCCGCGACTCGCTTCTCGCCATGGCTCTTGCGTTCTCGGATCTCGGCTAGGCTCAGTTCTAAATAAGCGTTGAAGCGAGTGCTCCACAGCGTGCGAGGCAGCCGGCGCAGGCTTTCGGCAAAACGCCCCAACGGCTCGCGGCCCAAGCCGTGCTGGCGAATCGTGGCGCGGCATTGCTCCCAGGCGGCTTCGGAGATCTGCTCGGCCACAGTCGCCGCCTGCGGGGCGACCGTCGTAGCGTCGGCGCACGCCGCAGACGCTGTGTTTGGCCCCAACTCAACCGCGCGCCCGAGCAAATTGATAAGAATTCCCAGCTTCTTGGGACCGATGCCAGGCACGGCCTGCAACTGGTCCAAAGGAGTGTTGATGAGTTCTCGGATCGAGCGCCGGATCAAGGCCAGCGGCAGATGGCGGTCGCTAGACACGGCATAAAACGCCAACGCCCGATCCAAGCAATCCGCGAATCGCGGTTCCAGCAATTGTTTCCGCACGCTCTCAAAGCGAAGCGTGAGTTGGAAATCGGTGACCACGGACCTCGAAGTCTTGTTCATCCCGCGCGCATCCTTCTCCGCCCCGTCCCGGATGTCGGTTCGGCTTGAAGCGGAACCAACGCAACGCCGTCCACCTAACAGAATAACTTAGGTGAGTTTAGCAACCCCCCGAAGGCCGGTCAAGCATTTTCACCTATCAAAGTAGGCGATTAGCTGTTGAGCGTGCGGCCGGCGACGGCCAAGGCCGATTCTTTGAGGGCTTCGGCCAGTGTCGGATGAGCGTGGCAAGTCCGCGCCACGTCTTCGCTGCTGGTGCCAAAGGAGATGGCCGTCGCGGCCTCGGCGATCAACTCGCCCGCGTGCAGGCCGAGGATGTGAACGCCCAGGATGCGGTCGGTTTCGGCGTCGGCCAGCATTTTGACCTGGCCTTCAGAGTGCCCGGCGGCGCGAGCCCGACTGTTGGCGCGAAAGTGGAACACGCCTTTGCGGTACTTGACGCCTTGCTGCTGCAACTGCTCTTCGCTGCGACCGACCGAGGCGATTTCCGGCTGCGTGTAGACGACATTGGGGATGCAATCGTAGTTGACATGGCCATAGCCGGTCACGATCCGCTCGACGCAGGCAACGCCTTCTTCTTCAGCCTTATGGGCCAGCATCGGTCCGGGGATCACGTCGCCGATGGCAAAGACGCCCGGCGCGGCGGTTTCGAAATGATCGTTGACCTCGATCCGTCCGCGATCGTCGGGCTTCAGGCCGATCGCATCCAGGCCGAGTCCCTCGGTGTTGGGCGCGCGGCCGACGGCGACCAGCACTCGGTCGGCTTCGACGGGCGGCGCGCCGGCGCATTCGACGAAGCACCGTTCGTCCTCGACGCGGGCCCCCACGACTCGCGTGCCGAGCCGGAACTCGAGCCCTTGTCGGGCGAGAATCTTCTGGGCCTCGGCGGCGATGCCCGCGTCCAGCTCCGGCAGAATCCGGTCGAAATACTCCAGCACCGTGACCTTGGCGCCCAACCGCCGCCACACCGATCCGAGTTCCAGGCCGATCGCGCCGGCGCCGATCACCACCAGCCGCTCGGGCACGGCGTCGTACGACAAGGCCTCGGTGCTCGTGCCGATCTGCCGGCCGTCGAACTCCACGCCCGGCAAGTCGCGCGAACGGCTGCCGGTGGCAATCAGAATCCGCTCGGCCGAGAGTTCCGTTTCGCCGCGGGCGAACTTCAGGCTCAAGCGGCCCGGGCCGACGAACCGCGCGTGCCCTTCGAAACGCGCGATCTTGTGCTTTTTGAACAATTCGCCGATCCCGCGCGCGAGCCCCTCGACGATCTTTTCTTTGCGCGCCAGCATCGTCGCCAAATCCAGTTCGATTTGGCCCAGCCGCACGCCGTGCGCCGCAAAACTCTGCTTCGCTTCCCAAAACAACTCGCTCGATTCCAACAGCGCCTTGCTCGGGATGCAGCCGATCCGCAAGCACGTGCCGCCCAGGGCGGGCTCTTTTTCGATGCAGCCGACCGTGAGGCCAAGTTGCGCCGCGCGGATGGCGGCCGTATAGCCGCCGGGTCCGGCGCCGATCACGATCAAGTCGAAACGGTTCGTTGCGTCTGTCACGGGGAGGAAGGAATCGGAAGTAGGGAGCCGAAGCGTAAAAAGCTGGCTCTTTCGCAGAATCTATCGGTGGCTTTGGCGCTGATTTGCGGGGCCGCGGTTGCGTTTTCCAGTTGGCTATAGAGCAATAGAAGCGGGGACGCCTCGAGTCGGTTATAGGGTTGGGTGTCGTATTAACCCCATCCTTTTCCGAATTGCAGAAGGTCGTCCCCGTGAACAAGAGCAAAGCGTATCGCGCGACGGATGTCAACAATGTCAACATCGAAGAACTGGTGCAAGCGGCGGCGGGCCGCCAGGCGGCGGTCGGCATGGACGTGGGAAAGCACGCGGTGCTGTGCGTCGTGCGCTGGCAGGATGGCGAGTTCGAGAGGCCCTGGAAGGTGAAGAACCCTGCGGAAATCCCGCTGTTGGTCGGCCTGCTGCGGTCGCTCGCCGAGCGTTGCCGGCTACGCGCGGCCATGGAGCCGACCGGGACGTACGGCGACCCGCTGCGCGCGGAGCTCGACCGGCAAGGGCTGGGCTTGGATCGCGTGGGAGGCAAGGCGGCGCACGACTACGCCGAGATTTTCGATGGCGTGCCGTCGCAGCACGACGGCAAAGACGCCGCCGTGGCGCCCGAGTTGGCGGCGATCGGCAAGTGCCGGCCGTGGCCGTATCGCGAGCCGAGCGAGGAGGAGGCGGAACTGAACCGCTGGGTCGCTTGGCTCGACGGCCAAGACCGGATCCAGCAGTTGTGGACGGGCCGTCTCGAAGGGCTGTTGTCGCGTCATTGGCCGGAGGTCACGCGGTTGCTCGATCTGTCGAGCGTAACGCTGCTCAGCGCGCTGGCGCACTACGGCGGGCCGGCGGCGCTGGCGGCGCTGGCGGCCGATCCGGTCGCCGCCTCGCAGTTGGCGCGATGGGGCCGTTGCTCGGCGCGCTCGCCGGCGGCGGCCAACGTGATCGCGTCGGCGAAGCAGACCGCGGGCGTGCCGCAGCGGCGCCACGAGGCGGAGCAACTCCGGCAATACGCGTCTTTGGCGCTGGCGGCGTTTCGCGAGAAGCAGCGAACCGCCCAGCGTCTCGCGCAGCTCGCCCGGAGCCACGAAGCGCTCGCTCGCCTGGCGGCCGCGGTCGGAGCCGGCACGGCGAGCGTGTTGTGGGTGACGCTGGGCAATCCGGCCGATTATCCCTGCGGAGCGGCGTATCGCAAAGCGGCGGGGTTGAACCTCAAAGAGCGCAGCAGCGGCAAGTATCGCGGGCAATTGAAGATCACCAAGCGCGGCCCGTCCTTGGCGCGTCGTTGGCTGTACTTCGCGGCGATGCGGATCGTGCAAGAGCCCGCCGTCCGGCCGTGGTTCGAGGCGAAAAAGGCGAAGGACAAAGGCCGCGGCCAGGGGGCGTTGCTGGCCGTGGCGCGCAAGCTGACGTTGGCGTTGTACGCGGTCGCGGCGCGAGGCGAGACGTTCGACGCGCGGCGGCTGTTCCCGGGCGCCGGCGAGACGAAGGCCGCGGCGAAAAGAGCGGACGAAGCCACTGTTTGCTGAATTGGGGGCTCGCCCCCAAACCCCCAGGATTTATCGCATGGAACTGATCCCGAAGACGAGTGAAAGACGGCGGCGGCCCGCTGAAAACGGGCCGCCGCGCTTCGGTCTCAGCCCTGCTTCTGCGCTCGGGTCGGTTCCCACCGGCGCCCTATCCTCCGCGCAGGCCCAGCGAGCATAGCATTGCACGTGTTAACGGATCCAGTTTCCCGTCGGAGAACTCCATGCCTTAGTCGTCGTCTCGCGTCAGCCACGTCGGCGCCGTCCGCGGGCGCCTTCCGCCATGCCTGAGCGTCCGCAAGGAACGCCTTTTTTAGTTTCGACCCGGCCGCTGGCGGCGTCCGTCGGTCAAATCTCCCATGTAGCCAATTCGATTGTCCGCTCTTTGGGCGGTACATTCCAGGTAAAAGGTTGGAGCTACCCGACTCGCAAGCCGCCCGGCGCCACGGGCCGACCGCGACCGCGACTTACCAGAACACAACCCTGCGACCGAACCCTCGCCGTTTTCGCTGCACGTTTTTTTCAACATCGAAAAAAACGCCCGATCGTGGTACGGAGATCGAGGCCCGCAATCCGCTTTCCAAACGCCTCTTGACAAGCCTAGAAAAGGCATG
>Ga0307372_10007161_pt1 | contig 16088 bp, 12 predicted proteins | sample OX1MG_FD_202533 | JGI IMG/M metagenome (GOLD analysis project Ga0307372, IMG submission 202533) | Soil microbial communities from Risofladan, Vaasa, Finland - OX-1 | ecosystem: Environmental > Terrestrial > Soil > Coastal area > Acid sulfate soil | place: Finland: Risofladan, Vaasa | collected... | reverse complement strand
GTACCCCGGGCGTCGGCCCGGCCCTGTCGGGAGCCGTGGCCGGCCCGGTGGAGGTGCGCGCGAGCTGTCCTCGTTCATGGACCTGCTCCCCGATGCCCATTTCGCCGCCCTCGCCGGTGGCTGCGTGGTCGGGGCGGCGGCGGGCCGCGCTCTTGCGGGTCCCCAGGAGCAGCTGCTTGCCTTGTTCCATGTCACGTCTCCTGCGCCGGTCCTTGGTGGCGCTCGGCGCCGCCCTCGCGGGCGGCGCCCTGCTGCTTCCGGCTGTCGAGCTGGCCTCGACGACCCCGGCGGTGGCGGCCGTCTACCCGGACGTGGCCGCGCAACCCGTGACGTTCGGCGACACCGGCTACTTCGGCTCCATGGGCGGCGTCGCGCTCAACGCCCCCGTCGTGGGCATGGCCCCGACGCCCGACGCGCAGGGCTACTGGCTGGTCGCCGCCGACGGCGGCATGTTCGCCTTCGGCGACGCCGGGTCGTACGGGTCGATGGGGGGACACAGGCTGAACCAGCCAGTGGTGGGGATGGCGGCCACCCCCGGCGGCAAGGGCTACCGACTCGTGGCGTCGGACGGCGGGGTGTTCGCCTTCGGCGACGCCGGCTACTCCGGCTCGATGGGCGGCGTGCACCTCGACGCGCCGATCGTGGGCATCGCCGGCACGCCCGACGGCACCGGCTATTGGCTCGTGGCGTCGGACGGTGGGGTGTTCGCCTTCGGCGACGCCCGCTTCCTGGGGTCGATGGGCGGCCAGCAGCTCAACCAGCCCGTCGTCGGCATGGCCGCCACCCCTGACGGGGGCGGGTACTGGCTGGTGGCCGCCGACGGCGGGGTGTTCAGCTTCGGTGACGCCCGCTTCCTGGGGTCGATGGGGGGCCAGCACCTGAACTCCCCGATCGTCGGCATGGCGAGCACACCGTCGGGCGCCGGCTACTGGATGGGTGCGGCCGACGGCGGGGTGTTCAGCTTCGGCGATGCCGGCTACTTCGGCTCGATGGGCGCCCAGCAGCTGCAGAACCCCATCACGGCCATCGCCGCCGCTCCCGACGGCGGCGGCTACTGGCTGCTGCCCACCGTGGCGCCCCCGCCGCCGACGCTCGGCCCCGGCGCCAAGGGCCCCGCCGTCGTGGTGCTCCAGCAACGGCTGAGCGCGCTCGGCTACTGGCTGGGGGCTCCGGACGGCGTCTTCGGCGACAGCACGCAGCAGGCGGTCTACGCCCTGCAGAAGGCAGCCGGCCTCGGCCGCACCGGCGTCGCCGGGCCGACGACCCAGGCTGCGCTCGCCCAGGGTGTCGTCCCCGTGCCCCGCAGCACCTCCGGCAACGTGATCGAGGTCAACCTGGCCGACGATCTCGTGATGTTCGTGACGAACGGGAAGCTCGGATACGTGCTGAACACCTCCACGGGCGGCGGCTACACCTACACCCAGGACGGCGTGACGTCCGTCGCCATCACCCCGGTCGGCCACTTCCAGATGTACCGGCAGGTAGACGGATTGGTGGTGGACTCGCTGGGCGCGCTCTGGCGGCCGAAGTTCTTCGACGCCGGCTTCGCCATCCACGGAGACTCGTCGGTGCCACCCGTCCCGGTGTCGCACGGCTGCGTCCGGGTGAGCAACGAAGCCATCGACTGGATCTGGGCGAACAACCTTGCGCCGCTGGGGACGGCCGTCTGGGTCTACTGAGGCTCCATGCCGGGGCGCCGCCTGCGGGCGAGCTCCGCCTCGCCACCCGGCGGCTGCCGCGGGCTACCGCGCCGGTGGCTTCGGCGAAGCGAGGACGTCGTCGAGGTGCGGGAGGCCGGGCCGGCGCGTCGGCGGGTCCACCTCGGCCGGGGACGGCTCGAAGGGGACGTGCACCCCTCGCCTCACCCCGCCCTCGAAGTGCGGTGTCTCTTCCAGCCCGTCGGGCACCACGATCCGGGTGGCGCGCACCGACCATCGCGCCGAGGCGCCCACGATCAGGAAGACCGACGCCGACAGCGCCAGCCACCCTCCCAGTTCGGGTCGAATGGTGATCACCGCCCAGAGCCGGAAGTACGTGTCGGAGTTGTGCACGTCGGCCAGTCGTGCGGCCACGACCGAGCCCCCGAGGTTCACGGCGAGCCCGCAGAACCCGGCGATCAGCGCGATGCGCTTGATCTGCCGCAGGCGGACCACGGACGCCACCACGGCGGTGCCGGCGATCACCAGCTCCGTGATGGGCAGCGCCTTCCAACTGTCCACGGTGAAGAACGAGTAGGTGAAGCCGTTGATCCTGCACCAGGGCAGGTAGGCCGAGATGCCGAGGACGGCCGAGGCCACCACGACCATGACCCTGAACAGCCTGGCCGCCCGCGTGGGCTCGGTGAAGCGATCCATGGCACGGGTATCGGCCCGGGACCGAGGTCAGCTGTAGCCGGTCGGCCCGGTTCCGGACCGCCCAGGGTGCTCGCGAGAGCAAGCACCCTGGCCCCACCCCCGGCCGCCGCACCTCAAGAATACGTTTGGCCTGGTCGATCCCCCGTCATGGCGTTTGGGCGGGTACGTCAGCTCGTGTCGGGCGAAGCCAACGGGGTCCACTTCGCGGCCGTGTTGTTCATGGGCCCGATCGCGGCTGTCGCCATCCTGGCCCTGCGACAGCTGCATCTCGTCGCCCGGTCGCCGATCTGGCTGATCCCGGTGATCCTCGTGGGCGGCCAGCTGCTCACGACCGCGACCGGCCTGTGGTGGAACCAGCGCCACAGCCGCGTCCGGCTCCACGTCTGGATCGCGTCGCAGGCGATCCTGGTGACGGCGACCATCTTCGCCACCGGCTGGGGCCCGGCGCTCGCCATCGGACTGGTCCTCGTGGGCCAGGAGACCCTGGCGGTCACGGGCTCGTCCTCGGAGCGCGCCATCCTGGGGTGGACCTTGGCCTGCCTGGCCGCGGGCGAGGGCCTGATCGCACTCGGGTGGGCCCCGTCGCTGGTGCCGGTGCCCGAGGTCCACGGCCTGGCGGTCCTCATGAGCATCGGGATCGTGTTCTCGTCCCGGTCGTTGCGCACCGCGCTCGTGGAGCGCGAGGAGGCCGACGCCCTGACCCAGAGCCGGGAGCGTCGCTTCCGGGCGTTGGTGCACAGCTCCTCGGACCTGGTGTTCGCCGTCGACCTGGCCGGCACCGTGACCTATGCGAGCCCGTCGTGCACCAAGGTGCTGGGGTACGAGCCGGAGGTGCTGCTGGGCTCGGAGACGGGCCAGCTCGTGCACGGTGAGGACCTCGACCACCTGCGTGCCACCCTCAGCCGGACGCTGGGACTGCTCGGGGAATCGGTCGAGTTCTCCGCCCGGGTCCGTCACCACAACGGATCATGGCGCTGGCTGGAGGGCCTGGCCACGAACCTCCTCGACGACCCGGCGGTCGAGGGCATGGTCATCAACGCCCGCGATGTGACCGAGCGCACCGCACGCCTCGAGCGGCAAGCGGCCCTTTCCGACCTGGGGCGCGAGGTTCTCCGGGCCACGACCCTCGAAGAGTCCTTCCAGTCCGCCGCCGGAGTCGTCACCCGCATCGTGCACGGCTGTTCATGTCGAATCGTGGGCATCGTCGAGAACGACCGACCCGTCGAGCGCCCCGCCCCCCTGGCGGTGGAAGCGCCCGCCGGCGTCCCCCGTTCCCGTGGCCCGGAGGCCTCTCCGAGCCTGCGGGTCCCGGTCGGCGACACCGAGCACCCGCTCGCGTCCATCGACGTCTTCAAGGACGGCGCCACCACCCCCGAAGACGAGCAGTTCGTCGAGAGCGTGGCGCAGATCGTGCTGTCGTCCACCGTCCGCTTCGGCGCCGAGGACGCCATCCGCCACCAGGCGATGCACGATCCTCTCACCGGCCTGCCGAACCGGGCGCTGTTCAACGACCGGCTCGAGCACGCGCTCAGCCGGCGGGCACGGGCCACCGGGTTCGTCGCCGTCATGATCGTCGATCTCGACGGGTTCAAGAACGTCAACGACAGTCTCGGCCACCTCGCCGGGGACGAATTGCTCGTGGCGGTGGCCGAGCGCTTCGGGTCGGGTCTCCGGGGGTTCGACACCATCGCCCGTCTCGGTGGTGACGAGTTCGCGATCCTGTTCGACGAGCTCGACGCGGCTGATCAGGCGGGTCGGGTCGCGCAGCGGGTCCTCGACGCGCTGGTCACGCCGCTGCCGCTGCCGGACCGGGAGGTCGCCATCGGCGCGAGCGTCGGGATCGCGCTCACCGACCGGTCCGACACCAAGGCCGATCGTCTCCTCGCCGACGCCGACGCCGCCATGTACCGGGCGAAGCGCGAGGGGAAGGGCTGTTACCGCGTCTTCGAGATGGCCATGCACACGGCTGCCGTCGAGCGTATGACCCTCGAGCAGGAGCTGCGGGTGGCGATCCGCGACGGCATGCTCACCGTGCACTACCAACCCGTCATCGACACCAGCACCGGCCACGTCACCTCGTTCGAGGCGCTCGTCCGGTGGCTCCACCCGACACGGGGTTTCGTGCCCCCCAACACCTTCATCCCGCTCGCCGAGGAGTCGGGGCTGATCATCGACCTGGGCCACCGGGTGTTGTTCGACGCCTGTCAACAGGCCCGGCAATGGCACGCCCGGCTCCCCGAGCTGCGCCCCAGCATCGCCGTCAACGCGTCACGCCTCCAGCTGGCCAACCCCGACTTCACCGAGCACGTCCTCGACGCGCTGGCGCGCGCCGATCTCGACCCGTCCGCGCTCATCGTCGAGGTCACCGAGTCCATCCTGGCCTCGGAGTCCGGTCACATGATCGCCACGCTGGACGAGCTGCGCCGGATCGGCGTCCGCGTGGCCATCGACGACTTCGGGACCGGCTATTCGTCGTTCGCGGCGCTGGCGGAGCTCCCGATCGACATCCTGAAGATCGACAAGCGGTTCATCGACAACCTCGTCTACGACGCCCAGGGCCGGGGATTCGTCAACGCCATCATGCAGCTGGCGCACACGCTCCACCTGGAGACCACCGCCGAGGGCGTCGAAGAGCCCGAACAACGCGACGCCCTGGCGGCTCTCGGGTGCACGCACATCCAGGGCTATCTCATCGCGCGGCCGATGCCCGGCGAGGAGACGCACGACTTCCTCGACCGCGATCCCGCCGTGGCCGGGTCGCACGCCCCTCGCCACGTCCCCGTTCGGGCCAGGGTGGGCTAGCTCGCCCGGCGCCCCGGCACCGGTTCGGACACCCACGATCCGGCCGACCCGGCCCGCGCCGGTCCGCCGAGCCCCGATCGTTTGACATCGGCAGAGGCCTGCCCTCAGGATTGCCTGGTCGGGCTGCTGTTGTGACTCGGGTCGTCGAGGGGGATGGGCACATGGGTGAGCGGACGCCGGTCGTTGCGCATGGTCGGGATGGCGTGCCCTCGGGCCTCCGTCGGACGGGCGTCCTCGTGGTGGCCACCGCCGTCGTCGTGGGCACCCTCGGGCTCGTCAGCGGGACCAGCAGCGCCGCACAGGCCCGAGGCGCCAAGAAGGCGACGGGCACACCCGGCACGCTCATCGAGTCGGTGCCGGTGGCCGCGGCCGGGGTGAACGGTTCGGCCTACCTCGTGGAGTACTGGTCCGAGTCCGTCCCCAGCAACAAGGCCGTCAAGGTGACCGGGCTCGTGGTGGTGCCCACGGGAACGCCGCCGGCGGGCGGATGGCCCGTCGTGAGCTGGGCGCACGGGACCAACGGCACCAACAGCAGCTGCTCGCCGTCGCTCTCGCCTTCCAGTGACATCCCCAACGTCAACAGTCTCCTCGCCCAGGGCTGGGAGGTCACCGCCACCGACTACCAGGGCGAGGGGAATGCCAAGCTGAAGCCGACGAAGGGGATCCTCCCTTACCTCGTCGGCGAGAGCGCGGCGCGCAACACGATCGACATCGTCCGCGCCGTGCAGAACTCCACCACGTTCCACGCCAGCTCGAACTACGTGGTGTGGGGACACTCCGAGGGGGGCCAGACGGCCATGTTCGCCCTCAAGATCGCCGGCACGTACGCACCCACGATCACCCTGAAGGGCGTGGAGGCGCTGGCCCCGCCGTCGCAGTTCGACTCGACGTCACCGACGTCCTTCATCGCCCAAGCCGAGGAGAGCTCCAACTGGCCGTTCCTCTTCCTGGCGGTGGGGGGTTTCAACGCCGCCTACGGCAAGACGCTGGCTCCCCTGCCCGCCATCCTGACCAAGACCGGCAAGAAGGACCTGAAGCTGCTCAAGAAGGACTGCCTCGTCGTGGCCGGCCTCACCCTGCTCGGCCAGGGCTTCAGCACCGTGTTCACCCAGTCGGCGGGGGCTCCCCTCCCGACGGCGTGGCAGACCCTGGCCAGCGAGAACGACCCGGCCAACTTCAGCGCCGCCAGCCCGGCGCCGTTGCTCATCGTGAGCGGGACCGCGGACACGACCGTCTACCCGGGCACGACCGCGGCCCTCGCCGGCGACCTGTGCGCCCTGACCCCGCCCCAGGACCTCGAGCGCTGGACCTACGCCGGGCTCGACCACGGGGGGATCGTCACCTCGGGGGCGACCATCGACGATCTGGTCCAGTGGACGGTCGACCGCTTCGCCGGTGACCCGTCGCCCGGGTCGTACACGCCGACGGGGGCCGGGGCCAACACCGCCACGGTCACGAACAGCTGCGGGTGACGGACAGCTGCGGGTGACGAACCGCCGCAGATAGCCAGTCGCGAATCGCGGCCGGGGCGGCCGGGGCGGCCGATCCGCGTCGACGGGCCTCGCCGAACGCGAGCACACCCCCGTCGACAGAGAGGCCGGGCGCCCCCGGTCCGTTGACGCACCGTTGATGGGCAATTGGGGGGTTCGTGAGGGCAGTCGGTCATCATCGACGGAAATGTCGCTGACCGACGTCTCGTGGGGGCCTCGGACCGGCCTGCGGCCGGACACCCCGGGTGCGGGTCCTTCGTCCGACACCCGGCCGGGGGCGCCCCTGCCGGGACGCCCGTCGACGCCCGCCGTCCGCCGGCAGCGGCCCGTCCGGTGGGTGGTCGGGATCGTGGTCGCGGCGGCGCTCGTCACCGGGACCGTGTCGGACCTCCAGGTGCGCTCCCAATTGCGCCAGACCCGGTCGTCGCTCAGGTCCGCCCAGGACCGGCTGGCGGCGACGCAGTCGCGCCTGGCCATGACGCTCGCCAACCTCAGGTCGGTGGAAACGGGCCTGGGCACCGCGACCGACCAGCGAGACGCGCTGCAGGTGGAGCTCAGGATCACGGCGTGGGAGCTGTCGGGTGCCGAGACGAACCTGGCGAGCACGCAGACCAGCCTGGCGAACGCCAACACCGGCCTGTCGTTGAAGGCCGCCGCCATCGCCACGCTCAACACCTGCCTGGGTGGCGTCGAAACGGCCCTCAACCAGATCTCGGTGGGCGACCAGGGCGGCGCCGTCAGCTCCATCTCGGCCGTCGCGGGAAGCTGCCAGTCCATCCAGGGCCAGGGGAAGGGGGGCCCGGTCTTCCCTTTTGACTTCCCGGACCCGGACGTCATCCGGGTGGGGTCTGTCTATTACGGCTACGCGACCAACTCGGCGACGGGCAACGTGCAGATGATCCGGTCCACCGACCTGCAGCAGTGGACGGTGCTCGGCGACGCATTGTCCGGTCTTCCCCCGTGGGCGCGCCACGGCGACACCTGGGCGCCCGGGGTCATCGCCCTCGGCGGAACGTTCGTCCTCTACTACACGGCCTTCGACACGGCGACCAAGACGCAGTGCATCTCCCTGGCGGTGGCGGCCGGCCCCCAGGGACCGTTCGTCGACAGGTCGACGACGCCACTGGTGTGCCAGTCCGACCGGGGCGGGTCGATCGACCCCAGCCCCTACGTCGACGGCCGGGGCACCCCGTACCTGACGTGGAAGTCCGAGGGGTGGAAGGGACGGCCCGCGACGATCTGGGCGCAGCGGCTCAGCGCCGACGGTACCGCGCTGGCGGGCCCGGGCCCGACGGCGCTGCTGGTCCCGAGCCAGGCGTGGGAGGCAGGCGTCGTCGAGGGGCCGTTCATGCTCCCGTGGTCGGGTCGGTACTACCTCTTCTACTCGGCCAACGACTGGCGGACCGCCGACTACGCCATCGGCGTGGCGGAGTGCCAGGGGCCCACCGGCCCGTGCTCCAAGCCGCTCGACCATGCCGTCGTCGGATCCGACGCCGACATGGCCGGCCCCGGTGGGGCCACCCTGTTCACCGACACCCAGGGCGGGCTGTGGATGGCCTTCCACGCCTGGCTGCCGTCGGCCGTCGACTACCCGCACAACCGTTTGCTGTTCCTCCGCCAGGTCACGTTCGCCGATCGGCTCCCCGTCGTGCAGCCGCCTTCCTAGCCTTCGCTAGTGCCGCGAGTGGAAACCTCTGCACCGTTTGACGGTTGCCGGCTGAGCAGCGGAATGAGGTCTTGCCGAATAGGTGCCTCTGCGTCCTCCAGGTCTGTCGGCGGTCGCTGAGCGCAGAACCGCCCCGCCGGTGTGCGCTGCTGCCTCTTGACAGGTAACCAACTGGTTACATATATTGGTCGGGTGTGGACGGCAACCTCGTGTTCAAGGCGCTTGCCGATCCGACGCGCCGCTTCCTGCTCGATCTTCTCTTCGAGCGTGAAGGCCGCACGTTGACCGAGCTCGAATCCCAAGTGGACATGACGCGCATTGGAGTCATGAAGCATCTACGCCTGCTGGAAGAGGCAGGGCTTGTCGTGACGCGCCGCTCGGGCCGGGAGAAGCTGCATTTCCTCAATCCCGTCCCGATCCGTCTGATCCATGACCGGTGGATCGACAAGTACACCGAGCGCCACGCTTCGGCGCTCGCCAGCCTGAAGACCAACTTGGAGGCACAGAAATGACGACGGCGACCACATCCGAGACGACCCAGATCTACCGCGTGTACATAAAGGCGACGCCCGAGGCCATCTGGGATGCGGTCACCAAACCCGAGTGGACGGTGCAGTACGGCTATGCCCCTCTCGTGGAGTACGAGCTGCGTTCGGGCGGTGCCTTTCGGGCTCACGCGAACGAGGGCATGAAGGCGTTCGGCTGCCCGGATGTCATCAGCGATGGCGAGGTGATCGAGGCCGACCCGCCTCGCAAGCTGGTCCAGACGTGGCGGATGACGATGACGCCCGAGATGGCGTCCGAGGCGTTTACCCGACTCACCTATGACATCCAGCCCGTACGAGGCGGTGTCACCAAGCTCACCGTGACCCACGACGTGTCGGGTGCGCCAATGTGGGCCGCCGTGCTGAAGGGCGAGAGCGAGTCGAGTGGGGCCGGAGGCGGCTGGAGCGAGATTCTTAGCGGGCTCAAGACGCTGCTTGAGACGGGCCGGCAACTCCCCTTCCAAAGTGGCCCGGCATAGAGACAGTTCGGCGTCGGCAACTGCAAGCGCTCACGCCTGAGCGGAGTCGCGCCCAACGACGGCTGGACAACCGATTCCGACTCCGTCGGGGCCGGCCGGGCGAAACGTTGCCGGTCGCGGCACTAGAATTGCCCGTTCGGGGAAGGAGGCCCAGGTGCAGGTCCACCTCGTCGACGGGACGTACGAACTGTTCCGCCACTTCTACGGGGCGCCGGCCCGGGAGAGCAGCGAGGGCGGCGACGTCGGTGCCGTCCGGGGGGTCGTCAACTCGGTGCTGTCGATGCTGGCGGGCGGTGCCTCCCACGTCGGCGTGGCCACCGATCACGTCATCGAGTCGTTCCGCAACGACCTGTGGCCCGGCTACAAGACCGGGGAGGGGGTCCCCGGGGCGCTCCGGGCCCAGTTCCCCCTCCTGGAGACGGCGCTCCGGGCACTCGGCGTCACGGTCTGGCCCATGGTCGAGGTGGAGGCCGACGACGCGCTGGCATCGGCCGCCGCCGTCGCCGCCGACGATCCCGCCGTCGAGCGCGTGCTCGTGTGCACGCCCGACAAGGACCTCGCCCAGTGCGTCCGGGGGACGCGCGTGGTGCAGCTCGACCGCCGCAAGGACGCCGTCACCGACGAGGACGGGGTCCGGGCCCGCTACGGGATCGGGCCGGCGTCGATCCCCGACTGGCTGGCGCTCGTCGGCGACAGCGCCGACGGGTTCCCCGGCCTGTCGGGCTGGGGCAAGCAGTCGGCGTCGGCCGTGCTCGGCCACTACGGGCACCTGGAATCGATCCCCGCCAGCGCGGCCGACTGGGCGCCCGACGTCCGGCGCCTGGTGCGCGCCGCCCCCAAGCTCGCCGAGCGCCTCGCCGCCGAGATCGACCGGGCCCTGCTGTTCCGGGTGCTGGCGACGCTGCGCGTCGACCGGTCGCTGCTGCCGTCGGTGAACGACCTCGCTTGGCGCGGACCCACCGACGGGTTCGACGACGTGGCACGGTTCCTGCGGGACCCGGCACTGGTCCGACGCGCGGTGTCACTGCAGCCGGGCGCGTAGGCCTCGCGACCGCTACCGTGCGGGCATGAGCTCCCGCGCACCGGACGAGGCGCACCTGGCGTTCCCGGAGGGGTTCCTCTGGGGGACGGCCACGGCCGCGCACCAGATCGAAGGCGGCAACGTCAACAACGACTGGTGGGGCTGGGAGCACGATCCCGGGTCGGGGTGCGCCGAGTCGAGCGGGGATGCCTGTGGCTCCTTCGAGCGCTGGGGCGAGGATGTCGGCATCGTGGCCGACCTCGGCCTCGGCGCGTACCGCTTCTCCCTCGAGTGGAGCCGCATCGAGCCCGCCGACGGCGAGTTCTCCACGGCGGCGCTCGACCACTACCGGCGCATGTGCGCGGCCTGCCACGAGCGTGGCGTGTCGCCCGTCGTGACGTTCCACCACTTCACGACGCCCCGATGGCTCACCGACCGCGGCGGCTGGGAGACGCCCGACGCGCCGGAGCAGTTCGCGCGCTACGTGGAGCGCACCACGGCCCACCTGGGCGACCTGATCGGCTCGGCCTGCACCATCAACGAGCCCAACGTCGTCGCCGTCCTCGGGTACACGGTGGGGCTGTACCCGCCGGGGGTGAAGGACGAGTTCGCCCGCCACTTCGCCGTGAACGAGGCCATGGTCCGGGCCCACCGGCTAGCCGTCGACGCCCTGCGGTCGGGCCCGGGCGCATTCCCGGTCGGGCTCACGCTGTCGATGGAGGAGCTGGTGGCGGCCGATGGCGGCGAGGGGACGCGCGACGCCGCCGAGCAGGTCCTCGAGAACGGCTTCCTGGACGCCACCGCGGGGGACGACTTCATCGGCGTGCAGTGCTACGAGCGCACAATCCTGGGGCCCACCGGGCCGGTCGAGCCCGCGCCCGGCACGCGCCTGACCCAGATGGGCTACGAGTACTGGCCCCAGGTGGTCGAGTACACCGTTCGGCGGGCCGCCGCGTATACCGGGATCCCGGTCATCGTGACCGAGAACGGCATCGCCACCGAGGACGACCGCGAGCGCATCGAGTTCATCTCCACGGCGCTGCAAGGCCTGCACCGCTGCATCGCCGACGGCGTCGACGTGCGGGGCTACTTCGTATGGAGCCTGCTCGACAACTTCGAGTGGCACCTCGGATTCGGGCCCAAGCTGGGCCTGTGCGAAGTCGACCGGACGACGTTCGCCCGGCGGCCCAAGCCCAGCGCCCATTGGTACGGCAACGTGGCCCGGGCGAACGCCTTGGTGCCGGCCCCCTGACCGGGGGACCCCGCGCCGGTAGCATCGAGGCCGTGAAGGGTGACCGGGTCGAGGTCGTCGTCGACGTGGGCAGCGGGGTCCAGCGGTTCGACATCGCAGCCACCCGCGCCGGGCGCCGCGTCGAGATCGTGAGCTCGCGCGGCACCGTGGAGGTCACCGAGGTGACCCGTTCGGGCCGGGCCGTCCGCACGGCGCGCTTCATGGCGGCCCGGGTGGTGGCGGTCGTCGAGCATCCCGCCGAGGACGACGGGGCCTGACCTGAGCGCACTCACCACGACGAGCCTCGGGAGCACCGGGCTCGTGGTCACGCCGGTGGGCCTGGGGCTGGCGGCCCTCGGCCGCCCGGCGTACATCAACCTGGGCCGCGACGCCGACCTCGGGCCGGACCGCGACGTCGCCACCATGGAGCAGCGTTGTCACCAGATGCTCGACGCCGCCCACGAGGCCGGCGTCCGCTACGTCGACGCGGCGCGCTCGTACGGCAGGGCGGAGGAGTTCCTGGCGTCGTGGCTCGAGCGCCGCGGGATCGCTCCCGGTGCCGTCACCATCGGCTCGAAATGGGGGTACCGCTACACGGGCGACTGGCGGATGGACGCCCCCGTGCAGGAGATGAAGGACCACTCGGTCGCCATGTTCGAGCGCCAGCGCGCCGAGACCGGTGCGCTGCTCGGCGCCCACCTCCGCCTCTACCAGGTGCACTCCGCCACTCTGGAGAGCGGCGTGCTCGACGACGCCGCCGTGCTCCACGCTCTGGCGGAGCTCGGTGCCACCGGCGTCGCCGTGGGCCTGACGGTGAGCGGGCCGCGCCAGGCGGACGTCGTGCGGCGCGCCCTGGAGGTCGACGTCGACGGGGCCAACCCGTTCTCGACGGTGCAGGCGACATGGAACCTGCTCGAGCCGTCGGCAGGGGCCGCCCTGGCGACGGCGCACGCCCGGGGATGGGGAGTGATCGTCAAGGAGGCGCTCGCCAACGGCCGGCTCACCGGCTCGGGCGAGGACGCGCGAACCGGCGCCCTGGCACACATGGCGGCGCGCCACGGCACGACGCTCGAGCAGGTCGCCGTCGCCGCGGCCGTGGGCCAGCCCTGGGCCGACGTGGTACTCAGCGGGGCGGTCTCCCCGGCCCAGCTCGACGCCGACGTATGGGCGCTGGGCCTCGACCTCACCGACGAGGACCGGGCGCTGGCGGCCTCGGTGGCCGCTACGCCCGAGGACTACTGGGAGCGGCGCTCCGCCCTGCCCTGGCGCTGATCGAGCTCTCCGTGGCGCTGACCGGCGTGGCGCTGACCGGCGTGGCGCTGACCGGCCCGGCCCCGCCCGCGCCGACCGCTCAGCGGTTGACGCGCAGGCTCAGCTCGTCGAGCCGGCGGCTCATGGCGTCGGGCGTCATGCCGAAGAGGCACGCGATGGCCCGGACGTCGCTCGCCCTGATGGTGATCAGGTTCCCGTTGAAGTCCTGGCGCTGGACCTGGATCATGCTCACGAACCGCCGGATCAGGTCGCGCTCGGGCCCGCTCACGTCGCGCAGCTTGGTGAGGTCGATCGTGACGGTCTCGTGGCTCTGCCAGGGTTGTGCGGCGGGACGGACCGGCGGGTCGGCGGCGGCACGCGGCTCTTCGCCGTGCTCCGACACCCACCACCGGGTGGCGTCGTTCTCCTGCGGAAGGAGCTGGTCGACGCTGACCCGGTACAGCTTGGCCAGCCGCTGGAGCCTCGACACCGAGATGGCCCGCTCGCCGCGCTCGTAGGCGCCGAGCACCGACGCCTTGAACTCGAGGTTGGACGTGGACTCCACCGCCTGGAGCGACAATCCGATCTGATGGCGCACCACCCGCAGCCGGGCGCCGACCGCCCGGACGTACGCCTGCGCCGCCTCGGTCAACCCATCCGGCACCACCGTGTCCTCAGCCATCACCCGCGGTCTCCGCTCTCGGCACCGAGCCCCCGATCCGCACCTGCCATCGGTCCCCGCATCCTACGGAGTGCGGGCTCCGGCGGAATGGATACCGGCCTGAACAGGGTGGCCGTCAGGTCGGCGGCCCCCGTGCCGTACAGTGGCGCGGCCGAACCGCCAAGGGCCGGGCCCCCGGCCACCCTCTGGCACAGGAGGGCACCGCGCCATGAGCACCTTCCCCTACCACGACCGTTTCGCCGTGCACAGCGCGCTTCCCGACACGGGCCGGTCCCGCGCCGAGATCCTGGGGGAGCTCCAGGAGATGGCAAAGGAGGAGGACGCCTTCTGGGAGGCCGGCAAGTGCTCCGGGACCATGTACTGCGGCGACCACGAGCACTACCGGTTCCTCACCGAGGCGTTCGGCCTCTTCGCCCATGTCAACTCGCTCCAGCGCGACATGTGCCCGAGCTCGACGAAGTTCGAGGCCGAGATCATCGCCATGACGCTCGACCTCCTGCACGCCGAGGCGGTCGGGGCCACGACGCCCGCGGGCCTCGTCACGACGGGGGGCACCGGCAGCATCGCCCACGCCCTGCTGGCCTACCGCGAGCACGCCCGGGCCGAGCGCGGGATCGTCCGTCCCAACGTGATCAAGCCCGAGACGGCGCACCCCGCGTTCGACAAGGCGTGCCACCTGTTCGGCATCGAGCTCCGGCGCGCCCCCGTCGATCCGGTGTCCACCCTCGTCGACGTGTCGTGGGTCGACGACCACGTCGACGACCAGACCGTGGCGATCATCGGCTCGGCGTGCAACTACGGCTACGGGACCGTCGACCCCATCGCCGATCTGTCGGACGTGGCGCTGCGCCACGGGACCGGACTCCACGTAGACGGCTGCCTCGGGGGGTTCATCCTGCCGTTCGGCCAGGAGCTCGGGTACGACATCCCGCTGTTCGACTACCGCATCCCGGGCGTGACGTCGGTGTCAGCCGACACGCACAAGTACGGCTACGCCCTGAAGGGCACGTCGGTGCTGACGTTTCGCGACCGAGCGCTCCGCAACTCCCAGTACTTCTACCTGACCGACTGGACCGGCGGGAAGTACTGCTCGCCCGGCATGGAGGGGTCACGGTCGGGCGGGCTGCTGGCCGCCACGTGGGCGTCGATGGTGCGCCTGGGCCGCGAGGGCTACCGCAACCACGCCGAGCGCATCTTCGAGACCTCGGCGGTCATGCAGGAGGCGGTGCGGTCCCACCCCGAGCTGCGGATCATGGGGCAGCCCACCTTCCTGTTCAGCTTCACGTCGGATGCGTTCGACGTCTACCACGTCAACGACTTCATGCGCCTGCGCGGATGGCGGCTCAACGGCCAGCAGTACCCGAACGCGCTGCACATGGCCGTGACGCGGCCCCAGACCCAGCCCGGGGTGGCCGAGGCCTTCGCCACCGATCTCGCCGACGCCGTCACCTACGCGCACGAGCACGCCGGCGACCAGCCCCGGTCCGGCGCCATCTACGGCGGCGTCGCCGGCGGGATGACCGACGAGGCGGACGTCTTCATCAGAGCGGTCATGGCCGACATGATGGACGGCCACCAGCAGATCCCCCCGGAGGCGTGACCGCCCCGACGGCCCCGCCCGCCGCCGGCGACCCGCGCCACGAGCGGTACGCCCTCGCCGTCGACCTCGGCACGGGTGGCCCCAAGGTGGGCCTGGTGTCGCTCACCGGCGCCGTCGCCTGGAGCGTCCACGTCCCGATCACCACGCGCTTGCTCCCCGGCGGCGGGGCCGTGCAGGACGCCGAGGAGTGGTGGCGGGCCATCACCGGCGCCGCCCGGCAGGGGCTGGCGAGCGGCGCGGTGCGCCCCGAACAGGTCGTGGCGGTGTCGTGCACCGGCCAGTGGGCGAGCACGGTCCCGGTGGGCGAGGACGGGCGACCCGTGGGCGACTGCGTCCTGTGGATGGACAGCCGGGGCGCCGCGCACTCCAGGGCCGCGGTCGGCGGCCCGGTCTCGGGGTACGCGCCCCTGGCGCTGTGGCGGTGGGTGCGCCGCTCCGGCGGCGCACCGTCGACGTCCGGCGCCGACCCCATCGGCCACATGCTCCACCTCGAGCACGACGAGCCCGAGGTGGCGCGCGCCGCGCGGTGGTACCTCGAGCCCGTCGACTACCTGTCGATGCGCTTCACCGGCGTGGCGGCGGCGTCGCACGCCTCCATGACCGCCGCCTGGCTGACCGACAACCGCAAGCTCGACCGCCTCACCTACGACCCTGTCCTGGTGAAGGCGGCGGGCGTCCCCGCCGACAAGCTGCCGCCCCTCGTCCCCACCGGCTCGGTCGTCGGCGAGGTGCGCGCCGACGTCGCCGCCGACCTCGGGCTCCCGGCGGGAGTGCGTGTGGTGACCGGGATGCCCGACCTCCACTCGGCCGCCGTCGGGTCCGGCGCGGTGCTCGACTACCAGGCCCACCTCGTCATCAGCACCACGTCGTGGATCAGCTGCCCGGTGCCGATGAAGAGGACGGACGCCGTTCGCCAGATCGCCTCGGTGCCAGGGCTTTCGCCGGGGCGCTATCTGGTGGCCGACAA
>Ga0307372_10007159_pt1 | contig 16089 bp, 21 predicted proteins | sample OX1MG_FD_202533 | JGI IMG/M metagenome (GOLD analysis project Ga0307372, IMG submission 202533) | Soil microbial communities from Risofladan, Vaasa, Finland - OX-1 | ecosystem: Environmental > Terrestrial > Soil > Coastal area > Acid sulfate soil | place: Finland: Risofladan, Vaasa | collected... | reverse complement strand
GCAACCCAGTTATTTGCTTATTCTCCATAGTCGAGAATGTAGCATAGCTTTCTGCCAGACTGTTTAGATTAATAAAAAAGAAGTGGACTCCAAGAACTGGGCAGTAGCTTAAGTGGAATGACTGCTCTACCCTGATAGCTTGGGGGTAGAGACATGGAAGCGACTAGGAAAGGCTGGTCTAAAAGGAGGAACGTGTTCGGACACGATCTGAAATATGGAGTATTCGTCCAGCGGGTGCGAATCCCGCCAGACTAAAGCGTAGACCCGCGGTTGCCGGCAGGATCAGATTATGGTTACCCTGCCACACACTCATGTGTTGGCTTAGAAGTCTGTGAGCACAATTGGCCTGGAACCCCAGGCTCGCAAATCCGGGTTCATTGGCGAAGGAGGCCAAACTATGCTCGTTCAGAGCTGCGATGAGTTCGTAATTATTGCGGGACTTTTGCGGTAGCGCCAGGGTAAGTCTGGGAAAGGAGGAAGTCCGATGTAGAGGACAGAAACTTTTCGATGGAGTCCAGTGGGTTCAACTCCCACCCGGCAAAGGTTAGTCACCGGCCTGAAGTGAGCCTTGCATGCGGGTGCGGTAACGCATCACTTGAAGCGTAGGCAGCGGGTACTGAAGCCGCGTGATTGAGTCTCGAGAAGTCCGTAGTGCTGGTGCCCTCACTGTCCGCAAAGTGGGGGCTGCATCGTTGGGCCGAGAAGGCGAGGGCCGACGAACTGGCCGGGATCCTAGAGCGGGGCAAAGGTACGGGATGGATTTTCCAGGAACCTGGGAGATCCTGTGAATGACCAGCCGAATAATAGCCAGTGGTACCGGGCTTGAACGGGACCAGGCCTGAGCGGAATTCTCCGCCGCACGGGAGCGAACTTGGAGAGGATCGGCTGGAGCGGGGAAGCGAACAAGATAAGCAACTCCGTATTCATCGCAGGAAGTCGTAGTGGGTCCAAATTCCTTGGCCAGGGAGCCTGCCGTGCGCCCAGACCTGACCAGCCCCACCATCTGCCGCTTAAACTCCGGCGTGTACCGGACCGTCCGCTTCGCCATAAACACCTCAGTACCTTACAGTGAGGTGTCCACGAAAGCGGGTCAACTCCACTGTGAAGAACCGAATGCGTTAGTCGCGCTCGTTCGGGTCTGTGAGGGGCGAGGGCAGCAATGTCCTCGCCTACTCGGAGACGGCGGTTGGGATTACCAGCGTGGTGTTCAGTTGGGGCCAGCGGATGCACTGGGGGGGGGGTGAACATCGCCAGCAGGGTTATCATTTAAGGCCAGTGCCTGCATGTGTGCCAAAATTGTGCCACGTCAGGATGCGCTGAGATGTATTTACTGGCTATTGAGATGCGAAATGGCACAGGGCAAGCGCCGTAAGTGACTGATTTTAATAGAACGTAAATAATTAAACTTGATTCGTAATGCGTGGGTCGGGAGTTCGACTCTCTCCGCCGGCACCATTAATTCAACAACTTAGAACATTTTATCCACTAGCCTGAACCCTGCGTGTGGCAATTTTGTACCTCCAGCCGGCGCAATCTGTTCCGTGTGCTCCCCTAGATGAACGACACCGCGATGCGTATAGCGTTGCACTATCTCAGTACTCGCCCATCCTCGAACTCATGTAGCAGGTTCAGCGGCAAGTGAATTCAGTTGTCTGAACAGCAAATATTTATTGTCATACAATTTTAGGTCCATTGAATTGAGAGCTTTATTTATAAGCAGCATGTCGTTTTGCGGCGACAGGGTTTATGACAACTTAGTGCGGCATCGAATTATAAAAAAAGTTATAATTACCCATACGGTATACGGTTATGTATGGCAATTTACTATTTCTTAAATCACTTCAAGATATTGGACGTCTAATTTATCGACTGAATCGTTCGACCGTACGTGCGATTCAGGGCGTGGTTGTGAGTATAGGTGCACCGAGCGTGTGGCTCGTGATCCGCTTATTATCCGGCTACTCTCTCAAAGCAGAAATGTCGAGTAATATTGCTGTATATCTCTACATGCTGTTCGGTGCCTGTTTTGTCTTTGCAATATTTGGCTGGCATGTGGGTTCACAGGAGGAGCTTCTTAAATCACAAGCATCACATGATGATCTTACAGGGCTTTATAATTCACGCCATTTTTCTGAGCGGCTTTCTGAGGAAATCGTGGCCATAAAGCGTCATGATTCCATAATTGCTTTAGTCCTACTTGATCTTGATCATTTCAAAAGAATCAATGACGAATATGGCCATATATATGGAAACAAAGTGCTGCGAACATTAGGCCTAGCTTTAAAAGCGATCACCCGTGCGAACGAAACAGTTTACAGAATAGGTGGCGATGAATTTTGTATCATCTTGAAGCCGTGTGATTGGATAGAGGCCCACAGAGCGGCAACCCGTTTCCTCGAACGCATTCGTATAACAGTCATTAAATCGAGAGATCAACATCCTGTGCAGATTACGGCCTCACTGGGTATTGCGGTTACCAATAATAGTGAACAACTAGACGCAAGAAAATTGTTAGGTAGGGCTGATAAGGCCATGTATAAAGCTAAGGCTAAAGGACGTAATAGAATAGAACCTGTGGATTATGAAATACAGGCGTGGCGTTCTAGATTAGTGAGATAGCATGTCGACCAGCCTATATCTGGAATTATGTTCATGCATAGCCAAATGAAGCTGATTTAATCGAGGCAATCTGCATAGGTTATGAGTAAGAAGTTATCATTATCCTTTTTAATCAAGATTATATTTCCATTTGTGTATTCTAGCTGTGCGCTGCTATTGCCATTCACTGTCCAATTCATATGTGGAATTCTCTGAATGATATCGTATGCAATTGATGCGGCGGATAAAGTCGACTCATTGCTGGGTAAATCGACATAAATTGAATCGATAGTCGGATTCGCAGTTAAATATGACCATTCTAGAGTGATGATCCGATGATTTAGAACTATCTGTGATGCATATTGTCCACAGGATGGAAAGGCTTGTGCGTAAATATCTAGTCTGTTGCCTAAATTCATTTCTACATCGCTACGTGTTTCATTTATAAATATTCCTGACCACCCTAGTCTCCCATCATATATCGATACATAATCTCCCGTATTCTTCGAATACGGGTTGTTCCTTGAGGCACAAGCACATATAAACATGCAGCTACATAAGAGCCCTATTAGTTGGTGTAACTTCAAAGCGGTCACTATCTGCATCAACTCTATCGGTAACCAGCGGCAAAGATGGAGTCCCACGGACCATATGTATATAGATTCGAATGAGCGCTTTATTCTGCCGGTTCACTCGTACCTGCTATGATTGAATGGACATGTTCCGATCTATCCAAAGTAGAATTGCCCACTGACCCCTCGACGAGTTCATTGTCGATTGCCTGGATGGCATATTGGCTTCCATACTCGACAACCTCCTCTGGAGTCCTGTAAATTCCCCTTGGATGTGTCCAATGTATCTGGTCTGAGAGCCTGCCTTCATCTGGCCGGACTATCGCAATTGATGCTACGTATCTAAGTTGGGAAATGGTGTCCAGCACACTTGATGGCAATTTATGTGCCGTAATCTTTACTACATAGCCCTTGTATCCAAATACTATCGGTTGCATGGCAATCCCTCCAAGTAAGTAATGGTGGATACTGACGGTCAAACATTGTCAAAGGTACTTAATCAATGTGATGCTCTGTATTACTCAATGCGCAAATGCTCTATAAAAATACTCTTAATCATTCTGTGTCCGGGATATCCATATCACTAGCTACATTTGACTGAGAGATCATTCTCGACCGACTTAACGCCTTTTACGTGTTTAGCCGTGTCAACAGCTTTATCAATCTCAGACTTGGAATCGATGAAGCCACTCAGTTTGACAACGCCTTTGTAAGTTTCAACGGTTATTTCTGTCGACTTGAGCCCTGCTGTATGCAACAACGCTGCTTTGACCTGTGTTGTAATGGCCGCATCGTCTGTATATGCAGCTACGTTCTCACCGGCGGCCATGGATGAATAAGTTAGTAGCGGTGCGAGTAAGAGCGTCGAAAGAACGAATGCAGTTAGACGTTTATGAAATAACATGAGATAGCCTCCATATATATATAAGTTAATAAGTCGTATCGCTGTACATTAAGCGTGATTGAGCATCAGATCGCTAAAAGTAGTGCAACATAGCCCATCATCTAGAGCCCGCATTGCAAACTGCCTACCATATTCCAAAGCTCTCTGTGGAGAGCTGGATAACCGGCATGGATGCAGCCATTTCTCCTGACACTTATTGGGAGTCAGCGACATACGCACAATCGCAATAGAAGCAAATCGCGAACGACTACTATTGGTTTTTGAGGTCAATGTTATTGGGACTACTTTTATTATGAAGCCCATGTATTCGAAGTTTTCTTCTAACATGGCAATCTCCTCTTTACTGGCATGGTTATGTGAAATACCAAAAAGAACTAAAAAATCTATCTGGTCTCTAGCATGAATGAGCAATTGGAGTGCCAATTCCTGAAAGTTGCTTTTTCCCAATGGGTTATCGCGACTTTGCGATTAAGGAATTAATAAGAGGGTGGTAGGAGTTGTCTCCTCGTGGAGACGAAATGATACGGATTGTTGAGTAATACATTGTATGAAAGGGGGTTATGGTGTCGGCCGAAGGAGACAGTGTTAACGAAAGCGCCCTGCTGCTTACGACTAGGTCCTAAGCAGCCACCCGTCTTGAAGAGTCAGCTCGACTTCGTTAGTTAGCGGAGAGCTGCATCTGTCGTCAAAGGATGACGTTGTATATGCACTTGTGCGCTTGTGCCCAGGCGGCGTAAATAAATTCTGCATGAATATCCGCGATTACGTAACCATGCGCTTTGGCACGGCATTTGCTCGTTGATATGTACCAGCGCGCAATAAGAACGCTTGCCGTTGGGTAGCTACATAAACGCGGCTATTTCTGAAGGAGCAGTTATGAAAAGCGCAAGCATAGTAGTGCTAATGCTGCTGTCAGGTTCCGGGATTAAAGCCATTATTCCGGATAGTGTTGCATTTAACAGCCAGACGCCAACAGAAGCTGCAGCAGAGAATAAACGTATCGAAGATACAACATGGCAGTTCACACAGGCGCTAGCAGATGCGACGAGTGTGCCGCCTGCTTCAGCTTCCAAAGTATCGCCGGCGAAAGCGAAAAATGCGAGTGCACCGCCGTGCAGCAAACAACCCGCAGTTAATCATGACGCCCAGGTGGTTCCGGCGCGAGATAGGACGCAGTGGCCGCAATCCAGGCTTCCTGCAGAAAAGCAAAAGCGATGTCAGGCTCAAAAGCCGTTACCTAAGCCCCCACCCAAAAAGTGATTCCTATACGTACCGACGGTGAATCAAGACTTAAGACTAACCGAATCCCAATAATACGCAGTAAAAGGAGAGCACCCATGATCATCGAGAAATTCAATTATAAGGGTTTCAATGTAAAGGTGAGTGCACACGAGTTGTTTCACGACCTTGGCCCTTCGGGAGCGAATTTAGGCTGGTATACCAGCTCAGTCGCCATCTCAAAAAAACCGAATGGTGAGTGTCACGATCATGAGGAATCATTGCACCCTGGCAGGATTTCGGTCAGCCCAGAAAGAGCCGTGGACTTCGGTAAAAAATATGCCAGGCACGTTATTGATGAGGAAGTACTGTATTCAAACCTGACTAAATTTCTGGAGACACGTCCGATATGAATACGTTTATGAACCGGAAATGACTCCTTAAAAATGGAGGGATTCACATGAGCACAGTGACCGACCCCAACATTAACAATATTATCAATCCGCCCAACCTATCGCTCGGCCAACTGGTGCTGCATGCGGATCCCATCGTGCAAGCCGTGTTGCTGCTGCTCTTGGTATTGTCCATATGGAGCTGGGCTGTCATTGTTCAGAAGGTCTTTGAACTGCATCGTGCTAAACGGGTAGTTAAGAAGCTGGAATATGCCATCGAAAACGGCCAATCACCGGATGAAATCGGCACGTTAGAAACGCATCCAGCCGCGGTCGTGATTAAAGCCGGTGTCTTGGAGTGGCAGACGAAACCTGCGCCTGGTTATCGTGAAACTTCCGGCGAAGAACGCGATCGCATAGAGCAAAGCATGCGTAATGCCCTGGGGCGCGAGTTACGCCGCATGCAGCACCGCCTGCCGCTACTCGCTACTGTGGGCTCAGTCGCGGTATTCATCGGACTATTTGGCACGGTGTGGGGAATCATGAACAGTTTTACGGCAATTGCCCAGGCCCATGACACCAGTCTCGCTGTGGTAGCCCCTGGCATAGCCCAAGCACTCATCGGCACGGCAGCGGGTTTAGCTGCAGCGATTCCCGCCGTCATAGCCTACAACAAATTAGTAACAGAATTGGGCTATTACACGGGCCGGCTGCAAACGCTCATCAGTGTCTGCAGCAACAAGATGGTCAACAGCATTCGCGCTGGAGTATGACTGCCATGGGTATGACTCTATCGCGCAGTACACAGTCCGAAGATGCCTTTCCAGGTTATCAGCCTATGGCTGAAATCAATGTCACGCCACTAGTGGACGTCATGCTGGTATTACTCATCATCTTCATGATCACAGCGCCACTTATGATGGCGCAACTGCCCATTCAACTGCCTAAAACCAGTGCGGCTGAACTCGGAAAACCGAAACAGCCACTGATCGTGAGCCTCGATACCAAGGGCCAGTATTATATCGATGACAAGCCCACAGCGTCCGTGGACCTGCCAACGCAACTCAAGGTACTTGCCAACCAGGACCCCGATCAGACTGTGTATGTGCGTGCTGATAAAGCCATCCCCTATGGGCAAGTGATGGCACTACTGGGCGAGGTGGGCCAATCCGGGTTTTACAGGATATCCTTGATAAGCAAGCGGGCGAGTGCCACGGCGGACAACACATCCGCCGCCACTTCATCTGTTCCATCGGCGGGCACACAGCCGCCACACTGAATCATGCTCCGATTCAGCCACAGTCTCTGGATATCCGTGGGTATCCATGTATCAGCGGTTCTGCTCTTAGTCCTGATCGTCGAATATCATCCCGCCACACCTCTGCCGCCATCCAACGTATCTTTGGCCGACGCGGTCGCCGTGAACATTGTTCCGCCACCGCAACCGCAATCGCCGCCGCAGCCGCCACAACCCCAGGAGCCACAGTCAACGCCGCCGGTGCCACAACCGCCCCCGCAGACCATTTCTACCGAAGCCTCCCAGGCCGATATTTCAACGCCACCACCCCTGAGCGTTCCTCCTCCGCCGGCACCGCCACAGCCCGAGCAGAGTCAAACCACGCCTCTGGAAGCGACCTATGCACAGATTGTCAGTGCTCTTCTAGAAGCAAATAAGCGCTACCCGCGCCAGGCATTACTGGCCGGAAATCAGGGCACCGTAGTCTTGTCGTTCGTGCTTAACCGTGAAGGTACGGTACTCGCCTACCGGATTGAAGAGTCTTCAGGCCAACCGATATTCGATGAGGCGGTGAAACGTCTTATTCAACGTATACATTTTCCGCCGTTTCCCAAGGGCGATTTGAGCCAGCGCAAGACCTTCACGGTACCCATACTATTCGAATTAACGGGTTAAATCCCCGTTGTCTCAATCCGCCGACAGCATATTTTTGACTCGATTCAAAGCGTTATAGATTAAATTGGGCCTAAGCGTCACCTTTGGGCGACAGTTCTATAGATGACGGTCGGTAAGACACTGCCTAACTGACCGTGATTGCACATGACCTCGATCCTGGCACGTCATTTGCACGAATATTGATGAGTATCGAACTCAGAGTTTTCACTCCATTAAACATTCAGGTGACCTTATGAAAATCATAGTTGCTACATGCTTGACGGCCTCATTGGTTCTCGGGGCGCTGTGCGCTTGTAATGGCAACAATCCGCAAAATGACCAACAAGTGACACCCGCCCCCACTACTCAGCAGGCACCCGCACCCGCAACGCGACAGGCGCCTTCAGCCACCACCAAATCGAAGACTGGACCGAACACCACACCACCGCCTCTCTGAGGAAAAGCCGCTTCACCAGGAGAACTACCATGACTCATAAAATCTTTGGCTATAAGGGTTTTGTCGTAAAGGTGATACCGCGTGAAGTCATTGCCATGCAATCCGCAGCAAATAGACGTATCCGTTATGCGGCATCCGTGGTGATCATGCGCTTCGTGGATGCCGCACGCCGCAAAGATGCGATGCGCTGCTATCCCGGCGGTACCTGCGTGACGCCGGAGCAAGCATTGAAGCTGGGCACGGAATATGCCACACACCTGATTGATGATGATTTCACAACGACTGCGACCGCCGAACAATTTTAAATTGACTGGCATTAATTCAGGCTGCGGGCCGTCGCAATGAAACAACACTTCAAACGTAGGTTATGCACATTACAAATGATATTTTTAATCGGACCGATATATAAGGCTTTGAATGTTCAATATATACGAAACTTGGCATGCATCTTGCTGCAATATTATTCAGAGACGATATAAACATCGTGCTCCCTGCGTCAATATCACAACTTAGGAAGGAGAGAACCATGAAAATCGCAAATGCCGCCACATTGGCCGCACTGTTGACACTCGGCCTTATTGCCGGCTGTTCCAATAACCCTTCGCAGGACACGCAACAACCAGGCATGAGTCCTTCAGGAACTACCACACAGCATGCGCCGGCGCCAACCACGCAGCCGGCACCAGCTCCGACGACCCATCAGCCGCCACCACCACCGTCGATATGATCGCGTCATCAGGCTCGGACTGATAACGCAAATATCATGTTGATAGGTAAATCACAGGCACTTGTTATGGAGATATTTATGAAAAACTTTGTCACGCTAATTTCAGGCGTTGTATTTGCACTCGGCCTGGGCGTCGTTTGCGCGGGCAATGCACCAGCTAGCGGCAAGCAGGATATGCAGATGCCACGGCCGGCAGCGCAAACCCCATCCGACCCTCAAAATGCATGCAATGCCAAATACCCAAGCTTCAGCCAGCTGGATACCAAACATAAGGATTATCTCACCAAGAAAGAAGTAAGCCAGGTTCCTGGCTTGGAAGACGCTTTCAAGAAAGCCGACACCAATCATAACGGGAAACTGAGTGATTCAGAATATACGGCGTGGGTGGAATCCCAGTGCAAAAGTATGCTGCGCCAGCAACCGCAGGGGGAAATGCCGCCACCGCCGATTTGATTGTTGTTGAAGCGTGCGGTTTTAAAGCGTCTGACACCATTAAAATCCATGTTCCGGTGGGGTCCGTTGGGCCTTGCCGGAATGCTGTATATTTAAATAACCGCTGTGCAAGCTTGAAAGCGGGGCGGCGCTGTAAGACCCACAAGCCGCAGCAGAAGATGAATGGGCAGATTTTGCTATAGGCTTTTAGTGGATATCGGCTACTGAAGTTTCGAAGCAGGCGTGCAGTGGCGCTGCATTTTGGACGCTTTTGGAAATATGGAGGGCTTGTGGCCGTTATGAAATTTCTTCAGCCCAGCTCCATACGTAAGCGGATCCTGTTCTCATTTTCGCTGGTGATGTTGCCCCTGGTCTTTGGGCTGGCAGTCGCAATATTCTCCATACATAGTCTGGCTACACAGGGGCAAAACGCGGTTCTCAGTGCCGCCGACACTGTTCAATACAGTCGCACCCTGCTGGAGGAACTGCCCGATATGGAACGTAGTGCGCTCCAGTACAGGGTACTGCAGGATCAGTCGCTTTATAAGCTTTATACAGAACGGCACCAGGAATTCCAGCAGACCAGCGCCGCGTTCTCACGCTTGCAGCTCAATGATGCCATGCGTGAAAAACTCAACGAACTTACCACGCGTGAGCAAGTCGTTTTCAACAATTTCTCGCAAATGGATCCGAATTCGACCGATTCCAATATTGCAATTGATCAATTCGAGGATTTGAACAATCTGGCGCGCTCCATCCTCGCATTAGGTACGCAATCCATTGATAATGAAATTAGTAACATGCAGATGGTTTCAAATCACCGTCAACACCAGCTGGCGTGGCTGGTAGCGGTACTGATACTCGCAGGATTTTGCATAGCCGCAATTTCAATCGTACTGATTACTCGGCCAATGCGGACAATAGATCAGGCGATTAAAAGAATCGGTGCCGGAGAACTGGCCACCCCGATCGCAGTGCAAGGCCCCCAAGATCTGAATGAACTTGGAAAACGCTTGGACTGGCTGCGCTCCAGGTTGCTGCATCTTGAGCAGCATCGCGTGCGCTTTCTCAGACATATCTCACATGAGCTCAAGACACCGTTGACAAACATCCGCGAAGGCTCACAGTTGATGACTGATCAGCTAGTGGGACCGCTTAATTCAGAACAAATGGAAATCGCACAGATTCTGCAAAAGAACGGCTTGCAGTTACAACAACGCATCGAAGATCTGCTGAATTACAGCGCTATCCAGGGGCCCCAATTGTTTAATGAAAATCGATTGCTCAAGTTCAACGAGGTGATTGCCAAAGTGATAGAGGACCAGAAAGTCGCCATCAAGGCCAAACACATAAAAATCAATGCGCACTTGCACGAAGCGGCCATACTAGCCGATGCGGAGAAAATCCGTATCGTAGTCGAAAATCTGCTTTCCAATGCCATCAAGTATTCACCCATAGGCGGAGTAATCCGACTATCTCTGCAGGTAGAGGATGGTCAAGCGGTTTTGAATGTGGAAGATCAAGGCCCGGGCATCAAAGCAGATGAACGCGACAAGGTTTTTGAAGCTTTTTATCAAGGTCGGGAGAGTGACACCAGTTATGTAAAAGGCACCGGTTTGGGTTTATCCATCGCCCGCGAATATATACGTCTCCACCAAGGTATGATTGAGATCGTCGAACGACAGCACGGAGCAGGCTTTCGCGTTGCTCTACCCGCTACGGGATCAGGAGGGTGAATGTGCAGTACTTTGCGTTGCCTAGTTATATCGCTGGTCATCAGCCTGTTGTTGGTTTTAACAGGTTGTGTTCCGCAGTCCACGAAGCCGAATGTGCTCATGGTTCCTGAAACGGGTGACGGCCAAATTGGCAGATTGATGGACTACGTCAACAATGTCTTGAGTTTGTCACCGGTTGCTCAGACAGCTGCGCAGGCGAATCTAAGCCAGCAATACAAGCTGACACAGTTCCCCGAAGACCGCATGCGGCTCGCGATTTTGGATATTCTGCTACCCAAACCGTCGCGTAACTTGGATGAGGCTGTGTCATTACTATCTGGATATAACTGGGAAGCCGTAGGCCCGGGATTCAAGGGATTAGCCAATCTGCTTTTAAATATTGCCAATGGCCGGCAAGCAGATACCATAATTAACCAGTCACTCGTGCAGCAATTGGCAACGGAGCGATCGCAAAAAGATCATCTGCAGCAACAGCTGGATGCGTTGAAGAGTATCGAGAAAACTATGGATAAACGTGACAAATCCATAGTGGCTCCCCCTGTCCCCAAATTGCCAGCTGCCGCAACCAGCCACTTAAAACCTCCAGCCACACCGCCTGGGTAGCCACTTTGAAAACCTCACTCACAAGCGCGTCCTTGACTAAGGGACGCATTCTGGTTGCTGATGATGACCCGGGCCTGCTGCGCTTGTTAGTCATGCGGCTGGCCACTGCCGGGCACGAGGTGCGTACGGTGGAAAGCGGCGAACAGGCACTGGCGCAGATGCCGCAATTCCGGCCACACGTGGTGATAACCGATATGCGGATGGCGGGTATGGATGGTATTGAGCTCTTTAACAACATACGACGCCATGATCAAACTTTGCCGGTGATCATTCTCACCGCGCATGGCACTATCCCCGATGCCGTGGATGCCACCCACAACGGGGTGTTCGCCTACCTCACAAAACCCTTTGACGGCAAATCGCTGCTGAAGTGGGTGGACGATGCCCTGCGGATATCCGGAAAGGTCGAATCAAAAGAAACTGAGAACGCGGACTCTGTATGGCGCGCAGGCATCATCACGCGCAGCTTGTTGATGGAAGACTTGTTGCGTCGGGCGAAACTCGTCTCCGTGGGCGATACGGCCGTGCTAATACAAGGTGAAAGTGGAACCGGCAAGGAATTGCTGGCGCGTGCCATTCACCAGGCCAGCCCGCGTGTGGAAAAACCGTTCGTGGCGGTCAACTGCGCCGCGATCCCCGAGAGCCTGTTGGAATCTGAACTCTTCGGTTATACCAAGGGTGCATTCACCGGTGCATCATCGGACCGGCATGGACTGTTTCAAGCCGCACATACCGGCACTCTATTCCTGGATGAGATTGGTGACATGCCTTTGAACTTCCAGGTGAAACTGTTGCGTGCGCTGCAGGAGAAGGAAATCCGGCCAGTGGGTTCGAATAAGCCTATCGCAGTGGATGTACGTATTATCTCGGCCACTAACCATGACCTTGAAAAGAAGCTCTCGGAGAAGGAGTTCCGCGAAGATCTATATTACCGGCTGGCGGTAGTGCCACTGACGGTGCCACCACTGGCCGCCCGCCGCGAAGATATTCCGCTCCTGGTTACCCATTTCCTGAGTCACGCAAGCGCACGCAATACAAAAAACATCAAAGGATTTGCTCCCCATGCCATGGAGCTGTTATTAAGTGCGCCTTGGCCGGGAAATGTCCGGCAGCTGCAGAACGTGGCGGAACAAACCGTAGCACTGACCACCACCCCGCTGATTCCGGAAGCCCTGGTACAAAATGCGCTGCGTGAAAAAACCGGACAAGTCACTTCCCTGGTCGAAGCCCGCGAACAGTTCGAACGCGAGTACCTGGTACAACTGCTGCAAATCACCGAAGGTAACGTAAGCCAGGCTGCGCACCTGGCGCAGCGGAATCGCACCGAATTCTACAAGCTATTACACCGTTACCATCTTGATCCAGTCGCATTCCGATCTGATTCAGGCGAAAGCTGAACCGCCGATACGAATAATTGCGTGCTTAATATGTCATATGAAAAGTAGAAATTGTATCTCTGCGAATGACTTCACGGCCATACAGAAAACGAACGAAGGATTGGTTAGAGGAAGCACATCATATAAAAAACTGGTTATAAACCTTGAAGATACTCATCGCGAACAGATGGGCAGGACACCGGGCACCTTCTTCAGCCATGCGTTATCAGGCGCATCTATCTGGAGAATGTCAAAGGTGAATTTAATACAATGAGGATTAATTTATGAACATCATCCGCAATGGATCGGCCGTTTGGAAAGGTAGTATCAAGGAAGGCAAGGGCGCAATTTCAACGCAGACTGGCGCACTCAAGGCATACCCCTACAGCTTTGGCAGTCGCTTCGAGGACGTCGCGGGTTCAAATCCGGAAGAGCTTATCGCAGCGGGGCACGCCGCTTGTTTTACTATGGCATTGACGCTGATGCTCAGCGAGGCAGGATTTACTGTCGAACAATTGGAAACAGAAGCGGCTGTCACACTTCAGAAAGGGGTGGACGGTTATTCAATACCTTCGATACACCTGGCTCTCAAGGCAAAGGTTCCAGACGCTGATGACCAATCCTTCCAGACACTGGCGGCAAAAGCCAAGGCTGGATGCCCCGTCTCGAAACTGCTAAAGGCAAATATTACTTTGGACGCGAGACTCGTCTAGCGCATATACATAAGGAGGTGTCCAGTTCGTCTGTCTGAGATGGGGCAACTGCTGACATGAGAGTCAAATTTCAAGTCATTCATAAAAGGGAATTCGGGCGGAGAGGGGGGTGACTGCATTTACACCCATCCGGCTTGCGGCAATCACCAGGTAAATGTGATCATTGGACCGTTTGCCAGGAAGCAGCTCATGCTCATCGGGCCAGTCGACGAGCATGCGGCCTTCGAATATCACTACAACTTTAATTATCAGACTGTTGATTAATATTCGGTGTAATCACTCCGGAAAATTCCATGAACTGGATAACAGATGATGCGGGCAAACTGCTGTTGCGGCTGCTGGTGGGCGTGCTGATGCTCTTGCACGGCCTGCACCTGGTGTATGCCGGACCGCATGGGGTCATCGAAATGCTGGAGTCGCATGGCATCCCGGGATTCCTTGGCTACACCGTATACCTGGGTGAGATACTGGCGCCGCTGCAGGTAATCTTTGGTTTCTATGCACGCATCGGCGGTCTGCTTATCTTCATCACCATCATCGTCGCCGTGTTACTTGTCCACGGGATGGATATCTTCCACCTGAATCAGACCGGCGGCTGGAGCATCGAACTGGAGTTGTTCTACGGCCTGGGCGGCCTGGTGGTGGCGATGCTGGGGGCGGGAAAATACAGTGTTGCCGGTAACGGTGGCACATTAAATTGAGTCTCTAAATACGCGAAAGCTATTTGACCAAGGCCCGGTTTATATCCGGGCTTTTTCATTTATCCATAAACAACTACACAATTTCAGTAGTGTCCCAACGTTGTCGAAACCCGAGGCATTTCATGCGTTACTTGTTGATTATGCAATGGCCAGAATAGATTGTGGCGTTGAAATCGAGACCACTCATAATTGAGTAAAAAGCTACATCAATCAAACGATTAAAACAATTCAAACTGTCGACGTTGGGACACTACTGACACAATTTATTAATTCACTGTCGTTAGATAGCGACGTCTGTATCGCCCTGAATTCAGTATTTCTGCCGTTATTCAAAACAAAGCGTCTCCGAGAGGCGACACAATCGAGTTCTTATTAACACGTTAAACACGCGTGGCAGCCTCAACCGACTGTAATTGCCGATCATTTATGTTGGCATGCAGATTGCATGATTAATACCGAGACAAAAATAATTACGCGAATCGACACAGCAGGAAATCAATCATGACCGAGGAGATACATTATGCTGTACTGGGCCGTCGTTTTTTTCATCATCGCGATTGTTGCCGCTGTGTTTGGTTTCACTGGGATCGCAGTGGGCGCAGCCAGCATCGCCAAAATCCTGTTTTTCATATTCCTCATTATTTTCATCCTTACGTTGATTGCACACATCGGAAGCAGGCGGCGGCATCCGCCTCTTTGAGGCGACTCTGTCAATCGGAGGCTTAGGTTAGTTGTTCTGTGTTTAATCTTTGCATCTAAATAGGAGGTTATTTATGAACACTATGATCCGTTCATCCATGCTTGCCACAGTATTGCTGACAGCCGCTAGCGGTCTTGCCGCTTATGGTCAGGGGAGCGTTTCTGCAAACACACCAGCAAATCGCAATACCCAGGGCCAGTCCAGCAGTACTGTCAATACAGTAAAAACCACTGTCTCAGACAGCGCCATCACCACCGATGTAAAGACCAAGCTATTGGCCAATCCTGGTACCAAAGGATTTGATATCCATGTTGAGACCAATCACGGCGTCGTGACCTTACACGGCAAGGTACGTTCGACCGCAGAAAAAGAGCTGGCAGAGCGGCTGGCCATGAGCGCCGATGGTGTTAAGGCTGTCGATAATGATCTGACAGTCAAAGAATCCAAGGGCATGAAATAAACCTTTAGGCGCTGAACAGGCAAAGTCATTATTCAGCAATAGCCTAATGACTTGCCATCCCCGCGGAAGACGACATCCGGATCACCGACGATTCTGGATATCGGCTCCCCTCCCGCGGGGATGGCAAGCATGCCTCAAACGAGATTGCATCACATATTGATCCGGTGTCCGCAGTGTCCGAATGACTGCCCAATGAGGATCAATATTACAACTCATTGAGTGTATTGGATATCCTTCGATTTCCTTAGGGCTTCATAGCCAACATCTTCTGTATCTCATCGGAATTATGATACCCTCGGTTTTGACGCCTTGACCTTCAAAAATGCATAGATTGAGTGCGTCAAGGATGGTTTCATAAAGCATCTTTAACGTAATTGCTTCATGAACCTGGGCTCTGACTAGCAAGAAAACCGGATTCTTACGCTGGGATCGCACCAACCGCCGCCGTGATGTCCGTAAGTATCCAGTACTCGGACATCACTTTGACAAGTGTATTTAAGGTGCTATGCATGATTGCGGTTGGTTCTGCCATAGCTGTGCCATTGTCTGAAGGTACCTGTCAAAGCCGGCGATTCAAGCCGCCAACCGCAACTGCGGATGCAATCCGGC
>Ga0307372_10007158_pt1 | contig 16090 bp, 14 predicted proteins | sample OX1MG_FD_202533 | JGI IMG/M metagenome (GOLD analysis project Ga0307372, IMG submission 202533) | Soil microbial communities from Risofladan, Vaasa, Finland - OX-1 | ecosystem: Environmental > Terrestrial > Soil > Coastal area > Acid sulfate soil | place: Finland: Risofladan, Vaasa | collected... | reverse complement strand
GCACCAGTTTTCCGGAAAATGATCTTAAGTCGTTTTGAAATAACCGGGAAAGAAATCTCCACTTGTCATACCGGTTGCCCCCCGGGATCATTTACATGAGATCCTGGAGTACCATTACCTCAATAAACAGGTCATTTTAAGCTGATTTAAGGGTGAGACCTGATTGATTGACCAAACTTAATTTTCCTGCATTTGCCGGGAAATAGGGTGTTACGTAAAGGAACCCATCAGTTAAACCAGGTACAATTTCATGAGTTCAAAAGTTTCCCGGGCAAACCGGGAATTGCGGGTCTTGAGCAGCACTTTACGCGAACCGGTGGATTTCTCCAGGATAATATCAAATCCGGCCGGTTGCTTTTCTTCCGAAAGATCAATTTTATTGATCTCAAAAAAATAATATTTCTTGGTCCTGATACGGAATAGTCCCCTGCGCGCATAATACAGGACCTTTTTGGCCTTGTTCACGGTAATGGCCCTGGTCTCTCCCAGCCTGATGAAGATGATCACTGCGGTCAGCACTGCTCCAACCCCGATCAGTCGTCCGGTCAGCCCGGTCAGGCGGAATAGCAGTATCCAGCTGGAAATACCTATTCCCACCATGCCCAGGCAGATAATATACATGGGTACAGGTATATTTTCCACCACTAATTTTTCAGTTGATTTTTCAGTAATCCTTAACATGATTCAGGGTATTATACACTGAATAAGGCCAAGGGGGGCCGGAATGTTTACTTTCAATAAGATAGAAGGAGTCTATTTTCAGGCAATTCCCAAATTTAATGTTTTTTTTTAAATCTGGGCGATTTTTACCTGAGCAAGGAACGATCCCCGGTCATCCTGAACTGGTCAATAAAGTTGGTGCTGAAGTTACCCCGACGGAAATGCTCGTTGCGCATCAGTTGCTGATGGAAAGGAATCGTAGTGCTAATCCCTTCGATAATGAATTCACTGAGGGCCCGGTCCATCGTGCTGATGGCTTCTTCCCGGGTCTGGGCCACAGCAATGATCTTCGCGACCAGGGAATCATAATAGGGGGGGATGATATAACCTGCATAGATATGGGAATCCACGCGGACCCCATGGCCTCCGGGCACATGCAGCACATTGATGCGGCCAGGACTGGGACGGAAATCGTTATACGGATCTTCTGCATTGATCCGGCATTCAATGGCATGCATCTGAGGGAGGTAGTTCCTGCCGGAAATCGGGATTCCTGCAGCGATCTTGATCTGCTCCTTGATGAGATCAAAATTGATGACTTCTTCCGTCACTCCATGTTCCACCTGAATCCGGGTATTCATCTCCATGAAGTAAAAATTGCGCTCCTCATCCACCAGGAATTCGACCGTCCCCACACTCTCATAATTGATGGCTGATGCGGCCAGGATGGCCATATTTCCCATCTTTTCCCGGAGTTCCGGAGTCATAAAAGGGGAAGGAGATTCTTCCACCAGTTTCTGGTGCCTCCGCTGGATGGAACAATCCCGCTCACTGAGGTGACAGACTTTGCCGAATTGATCCCCGGCAATCTGGAATTCAATGTGGCGGGGGGAATCGATAAATTTTTCCAGGTAAATTCCATCCTGGTTGAAGGCAGCCCTCGCTTCAGTCCGGGCTGCATCAAATGCGCGATCCATCTCATTTTCCTGCCGGACAACCCGCATGCCCCTGCCTCCGCCTCCGGCAGTAGCCTTGAGTATCACGGGATACCCAACACTTCCCGCCAGTTCCCTGGCCTGATCCAGGTTTTCCAGCAGGATATCCGAACCTGGGATCACCGGAATCCCTGATTTAACCATGGTTTCCTTAGCCGTGAACTTATCCCCCATACTCCTGATCATATCTGGAGCAGGGCCGATGAATTTCAATCCATGCTCCCCGCAGATTTCTGCAAACCGGGCGTTCTCCGCCAGAAATCCATACCCGGGATGGATCGCATCTGCATTGGTAATCTCCGCCGCTGCCATCAGGTGGGGCATATTGAGATAGGATTCCGAGGCTGCAGGCTTTCCGATACAGACGGCTTCATCGGCAAATTTCACATGCAGGCTATCCTTATCTGCAGTGGAATAGACTGCCACAGATTTAATGCCCATCTCCTTGCAGGTGCGGATAATGCGCAGGGCTATTTCACCCCGGTTGGCAATCAGTATTTTTTTAAACATGGAAATAAACAGATTTAAGGGAGCCGGAGCCGCAAAAAACCGGTCTTTCAGGGTTCGACCAGGAATAATGGCTGATCATATTCTACCGGGGAGGAATCTTCCACAAGGACCTTGACGATCTTTCCCTGTACCTCGCTTTCAATTTCGTTGAAAAGTTTCATGGCTTCGATGACACAGACCACTTTTCCCGGGCTGATCTCATCCCCGATATTGATAAACGAAGGTTTATCAGGGGCGGGACTGCGGTAAAAAGTACCGATCATGGGAGACTTGATCATTACCAGGTTATCCACCTTGGGTGCGGGGGGAGGGATTTTTTCTCCGGCTGTTGCCTGGGGAATTACCAAGGGGTTTTGCGCACCTGCCTGACTCAGGTTTGGCATTACCGTGCCTGGAGGTGCCTGGGGAACAAATTCCTTTTGCTTTATAGTGATTTTGAACTTGTCTTCTTCGATGCTCAGTTCACTGATCTGGGACTTGTGCATGATTTTGATCAGTTCCTGAATTTGCTTTAAATCCATATTGTAGGTTTTGTGTGGTCGGAAGCCGGCAAGGCTATTCAGGGGTCATTCCTTGACCCTTTCAATATAGGCGCCATTGCGGGTATCAATGCGGATCAGGGCATCATTTTCCACGAACAGGGGGACCATCACCATAGCACCTGTTTCCAGGGTAGCCTGTTTCAGGGCCCTGGTAGCCGTGTCTCCCCGAAGGCCCGGTTCCGTATATGTGATTTTCATGACGATCTTATCTGGAAGTTCTACACTCATCGGCAATTCAGTATCCGTATTGATCAGGATGAAGCATTCCTGACCTTCCTTGTATAATTTCGGATTATCGACCTGATTTTCATTTAAACTGACCTGTTCATAGGAAGCAGTGTCCATAAAATGATACCCGGAATCATCCCGATAGAGGAACTGGTAAGGCTTTTTTTCCACCCGGATCGGCAGGATCGTATCGCCGGAGTTCCAGGTATGTTCTACATTTTTCCCATTATCCAGGCTTTTCAGCTTGGCCCATACCTTGGCTGCAGCCCTGGCCGTTTTATTCTGACCGAAATCCACTACCTGGAAAAGTTCACCGTCAAGCTTGACAATCAATCCCATTCTAATATCTGCCGTCGTTGCCATATATGAAGTTAAAAAAAATTCAGGACTGCAAAAGTACAAAAATGGCGGGAAAGGGCAAACCGGGCCCCCAGGTGAGGGTCAACCCTCTCCGGCAATGATCACCCTGCGGATCAGGTCGCTACCGAATCTATAGGGGAAAAAAGCCAGGGAGGGCATTGGCGAGGTGATCACTATGCTGGCCATCTTGCCCCGGGCTATTGAGCCGTGGGAGTTTCCCAGCTCCATGGCTGCTGCGCCATTGACCGTGACAGCGTTGATCACTTCTGCCGGCGTCATTTTCAGCTGCATGCAACCCAGGGACATCACCAGGGGCATATTGCCGCTTGGACAGGAACCGGGATTATAGTCCGAAGCCAGGGCTACCGGGATACCTGCCCGGATCAGGGAACGGGCAGTATCCCGGTATGAAAGATCCAGGAAAAGGGCTGAAGCTGGCAGGAGGGTGGCAATGGTCCCGCTGCCCTTAAGACATTGCAATTCCCTACGGCCGGTTTTTTCCAGGTGGTCTGCGCTGACTGCTTTATGCTTTACGGCCATCTGAATGCCTCCGGACCGGTGTAGCTGGTTGGCATGGACCTTCGGCTTCAGCCCATACTTCCAGCCGGCCTCCAGGAGTCTTCCGGATTCCCTGGCGGAAAAAAAACCCTTTTCGCAGAATACATCCATATAATCCGCCAGTCCTTCCGCCGCAATAGCGGGAAGCATCTGCTCCGTAATCAGCCGGATATACCCTTCATGATCCCGCCGATATTCAGGAGGAAAGGCATGGGCCCCCAGGAAGGTAGACTTAATGGACAATGGGGTTAATGCCCTGAGAGACCTGATCACCCTCAGCATCTTCAGTTCCCCTTCCAGGCTCAACCCATATCCGCTTTTGATTTCTACAGCTCCGGTACCCATACTGCGGATCTCTTCCAGGCGTTGCAGGGCAGTTTCCATCAATTCCCGTTCACTGGCTTTTGCCATCATCTGCATGGAATACAATATGCCCCCTCCCCCGGAGGCTATCTGGGCATAACTTTTACCCCCTATCCTGTCCTCAAATTCCTTTTCCCTGAAACCCGCAAACACCAGGTGGGTGTGGGAATCGCACCAGCTGGGTAGTACAAAACCATTTTTTGCATCAATCTCCCGAATTCCGGCTCCGGTCTGGGGAATATTCCCCATTTTTCCAAAATCCAGGATACGATTCCCTTCGATCAGCAGGTAGGCATCTTCGATACAGGCTACCTGTCCCATGGCCGAACCGGCCTTGACGATTATCCGGGCTTCACCCTCTTCCACCTGCAACAATCGGCCAATATGGGTGATCAGTAACCGGACGGGCATATTTTCAGAATTTGGGTATCTTTGCCCTTAAAAATATACAAATGCACCCATTCCGGACAGTTATTCTGACCCTTCTCCTGCTTTTCCCCCTGTTTTGTGTTGCCCAGGCAGGAAGTGATGACCGCCCCCTGTTCCTGAAATACCCCACCATCCCCCAGTTTACCATCACCCTTCCCAACGGTAAATCGTTCACCAAGGCAAATTTGAAGCATAAGCCTACCCTGATCATGCTATTCAGTGTGGACTGTGAATTCTGCAAGCATGAGACCAGTGAGCTGATCAGTCATATTGGTGCTTTCAAAAACGACCAGATCATCATGGTCACTCCATTCCGGGTCGATGAAATGGCGGCTTATTATAAAAACTATAATATTTCCAATTTCCCGGAGATTACCATGGGCAGCGATCCGCAGCGCTGGCTGACTTCCAGTTTTTATTCCCTGCGGTATTTTCCTGGCCTGTATATCTATAACCGGGATCAAAAGCTGGTATACCATTTTGAGGGCAGCCAGCAGATGGACACCCTGATCCATTATCTGAACCCCCGGTAGTATCCCCGATTTTTTATGTTAATTTTTGAAAGGGTCCGGGTGGAACCTGATAAATTCCATAATTTTGATCGGGAATTAATCCACCTCTTTTTAAACTAAATGATCATGAAAGTAACTGTTGTAGGTGCAGGCAATGTGGGAGCTACCTGTGCCAATGTGCTGGCCCACCGGGACTTTTTGCAGGAAGTGGTGCTGCTTGATATCAAGGAAGGGGTGGCTGAAGGCAAAGCGCTGGATATCTGGGAAACTGCTCCAATCAATTACTTCAGCACAAAAACAACTGGGGTCACCAATGACTATTCCAAAACCAGGGATAGCCAGGTCATTGTCATCACCTCAGGCCTGCCCCGCAAGCCAGGTATGAGCCGCGATGACCTGATCTCTACCAATGCTTCTATCGTTAGGTCGGTTACTGAAAATGTGATCAAATATTCTCCCAAGGCTATCATCGTGATCATTTCCAATCCCCTGGATGTCATGACCTATTGTGCCTACCTGACTGCAAAAGTGGAAAGTAGCAGGGTATTCGGCATGGCCGGAATACTGGACACTGCGAGATACAAGGCATTCCTGGCGGAAGAGATCGGATGTTCTCCCAAGGATATTCAGGCTGTGCTGCTGGGAGGTCATGGAGATACCATGGTTCCCTTACCCAGGTATACCACGGTCGGAGGTATACCGGTTACCGAACTGGTACCCTCCGATAAGCTGGATGCCATCATCGACAGGACAAAGAAAGGGGGCGGCGAAATTGTCAATCTGCTGGGAACCTCAGCCTGGTATGCCCCGGGTGCTGCTGCAGCCCAGATGGTCGAAACCATCTGCAAGGATGAAAAACGCGTCTTCCCCTGCTGTGCCTGGCTTACCGGACAGTATGGCGTGGACAAGGTCTACCTTGGAGTCCCGGTTATCCTGGGTAAAGAAGGGATCGAAAGGATCATCGAACTTAAACTCAATGCACAGGAAATGGAACTCCTGCGCGAATCAGGGGATCATGTCCGGGAAGTCATGGCCGTTCTGGATAATATGCAGGTACCTGCAGCATAGCTTAGAAAACATCATTATCCCCCTCCATTAATCGGGCATTTACCTGTCCCTTGAAAGCCACACTAGCTTCAGTTCGTCTTGCATTTTGCAAAGGATAAGCCCTTTTCTCCTTGATGCAGATCACTGCAATCAAGTTTGTTTCCCGTAAATTGATTTTCTCTTTTAAAAATAATATCGGGACTTTAATTGAAGGATTGCCTCCTTTCTGGCCCTCCTCCTCTGGCCGATTATTATCCGTTTTATTTTTTCAACATATAGTGTATTAAAGTTTTTAATCAGAAAATCACATCGGCTTTCCTTTGCAGCATTCACCTGGCAAAGGTACTAAGCGGCAAAATCAACATGTAAAATACGCTTCGTGATCTATACTATGATTTAACTCCCAGGTCCTAATCAATTTCCCCATATTCACATTTTACCTGTTCAGTTTTTCAATTTATTGCTTTTCTCATTTTTTGTTCCACCCTAGTGGCAATCTCTTGCATATCCAGGTCCTGCATGCACCTGAAATGCCCTTTTGGGCACCTGGAATATCCAATTTTAGTGCAGGGCCTGCAATAAAGCCCCTTGTGCTGTATGATATCCATTCGATCATCCGGAAATTGCAGGTTATTATAACCATAATAGGGAAACATGCCAAACTCGGGGATGGTATTCCCCCAGATCGAGATCAGGGGTTTTTTAAATGCGGTGGCAATATGCATCAGACCGGTATCATGGCTGATAACCAGCTTTGCCTGACGGACCAGATCGGCCGAAGCATTGATGCTGAACTTACCACAACCGTTGAATATTTTCTGCGAATCCGATGAGGTCAATACTTCAGCTGCGGGAATGTCTTCCTTACCACCCAGTAACAGGATGGGGTAATGGATTCTGTCACAGAGTTCCTTTAGCTTTTCCACAGGCAGCCTCTTGGTGAAATGCGCTGCACCAATCGCCAGGGCGATGAATCCACTTGCATGGGATACAGGTAATGTCCCCTCGGAGACCCGGTCAGCCGGCGGAATGAAATAATCCAGGCCCTGATGGTCATTGATAACCCCCAGGTGGTTCACCGTATCCATATACCGGTCTACCACCGACTGGTCAGGAAGGAAGTTCCATTTGAATTTCACCATCAGCCATTTTTGTCCGTTGAGTTTGGGAAAGGAAAAAGAAGGGATGCCCATGGCATTCTTAATGCGCAGGGTGCGTGCATTGTGGTGCAGATCGATCAGTTCATCAAATCCCTCTCCAGCCAGTTTGCGGTACTGTTTGCCTGGTTCCGGATCCAGCAGGTGCACTTTTTCAATGTAGGGGCTGGCAGCCAGCATATCTCCGAATTCCGGTTTGGTGAAAAAATGAATTTCATCCCCCGGGCGCTGCAGTTTAAGGCAACGGATCACCGGGGTGGTCAGCACGATATCACCGATGGATGAAAAGCGGATAAGAAGTAGTTTCATGGCAAGTTTTGCATAGTAGCTCAAAGCAGGTATTTCGGGAATCAGGTGCTGGCTTCACTGTTCGATATAATCCAGGTTTTTACTGAAAGTTTCTTCAATCGTCAGGGCTGCTGCCAGGGACAGCCCTATGCAGACAATACCGGTGATCCAGCCACTCTGCAGGTAACTGAACCAGTGCATCAGCCCAGTGAATAACAGGGTAATCAGCGGCAGCATACCCCGGGCAAAATTAGGCGCCGTGGTGGCTACCGTGGCCCGCAGGTTGGTTCCGAAGCTTTCGGCTGCAATGGTGACAAAGATAGTCCAGAACCCGGCTCCGAATCCCAGGGCCAGACAGATCCCGTAGAACAAGACCTGATTTGCTCCGTACATCCGGAAATAAGTTAGTACGCCCAGGGAAGATATCAACAGGAAAAGGATCATCACTTTTTTCCGGCTCTTCCACCATTGGCTGATCAGGCCACTGATCAAATCTCCGGCGGTCAATCCTGCATAACAATACATGATGGCTTTTGCAGGACTAATCGTTCCCTGCACATGCATCTTTTGGGCAAAAACATTGGAAAAAGATACCAGGATCCCCGTAAGGTACCAGGCCGGCATACCCAGCAGCAGGCACTTGAGATACCGGGCAAACCGTCGCCGGTCATTGAACAGCATGAAAAAATTTCCCCTGCTGACAGCCCCTCTTTTCAGGCTGGCGAACATGCCGGATTCAGCCACCCCGATCCGGAGCAACAGCAATACCAGTCCCAGTCCCCCGCCAATGAAATAACAGGTCCTCCATCCGAACAAATTAGCCACAAACCCAGCCATCACCGCACCAAAAACACCTACTGAGGCAATGATCAGCGTCCCATATCCCCGCTTGTCCCGGGGTAATATCTCCGCCACCAGCGTGATGCCCGCCCCGAGCTCGCCGGCAAGACCAAATCCAGCCGCAAAACGCCAGATCAGGTACCCGGTCGTCCCATGAACAAGTCCGTTCGCTATATTGGCCAGGGAATAGATGATGATCGAACCGAATAGTACGCTGAGTCTGCCCCGTTTGTCACCCAGGATACCCCAGAATATCCCTCCGATCAGCATGCCCACCATCTGCACATTCAGCAATAACAGGCCGGTGGAGTTCACCTCGTGCATGGATAGTCCCAGGCTTTTCAGGCTGGGTATGCGAATCACCGCAAACAGCAGCAGGTCATAGATATCCACAAAATAACCCATGGAAGCTACCAGTATGGCGGCTCCGAGAATGGAACGCTTATTCAGCTCCATGGACTGCTCCATATCGGGAATGGTTGGATTTAGGGAGATGAAATTCGCTCCGGGGTGGCGGGCTTTCTTTTTCTTACCATGAATTTAAGCAGGATCGGGGCTACAGAAAGTAAGGCAATAACAAGCACAATCCCTTCCAGATGTCCACCCAGCCAGGGAAAAGCCCTTCCCAGGAAATACCCGGCAACCATCAGCGAACACACCCAGGCGGTACTGCCCAGGACATTATAGATCCCGAATTTCCGGTAATCCATTTCCGCGATTCCGGCCACAATCGGGACAAAGGTCCGGATAAATGGAATGAACCGGGCAAAGATGACGGCGCTTCCTCCATGCTTCTCATAGAATTCATGGGCCGCAATTAGGTGTTTTTTCTTGAATAGGGTCCTGTCTCCCCGCTGAAAAAGCAGGTGGCCTGATTTCTGGCCGAACCAGTATCCGGCAAAGTTGCCCAGGATACCAGCCAGGGATACCAGGAGGATGACCAGGATGAAACTGATGCTGAAGGGACTATCCTTCCGGGTGGCCAGCATGCCTGCAACGAAAAGCAGGGAATCCCCGGGCAGAAAAAATCCGGCGAACAATCCGGTCTCGGCAAATATGATCAGCATCAGCAGGAAAAGCCCACCATGATGAACCACCCACCTGGGGCTCAGCAGGTGTTTCAGGGATTCAATGAACAGAAATGACCAGTGCATGGATGCGGTTTGGGTATTGCCGGGAAATACAGAAACAGAATCCTTTTCCAGGCCAGGACGACAAATATACTCCGTTTATCCGGAGTTCCCCCCGGGCTTTCAGCCCATGGCCGATGCCCGGTACCCTTCTTTTTTTTCTCTTTATTCCCATTAATTTATGTTCCGGACATAAAAAATTATGTCTGGTTTCCCCAATCAGACAGTATATTTGAAATGAACCAACCTGTATTTTCCGGTACCCCTAAAACCCAATGGATGAACAACCTGTTTATTAGAAAGCCGCTGAATGTGCTGATGGCAGAAGCCGATAATGAGAACGGACTGAAACGTACCCTGGGCAAATGGGGTCTTGTTTCCCTGGGTATCGGGGCAATCATCGGAGCTGGTCTTTTTGTACGTACGGCAGATGCTGCTGCCAACCATGCCGGTCCTGCAGTGATCCTGTCCTTTGTCCTGGCAGCAACCGGCTGTGCGCTGGCCGGTCTGTGCTATTCCGAATTTGCTTCCATGATCCCGATTTCCGGGAGTGCCTACACCTATACTTATACGACCATGGGAGAGTTCCTGGCCTGGATCATCGGCTGGGACCTGGTGCTGGAATATGCCCTGGGTGCCGCTACTGTGGCCATATCCTGGACAGAATACCTGAATAAGCTGCTGTCCTCGGTATTCGGCATTGCCATTCCCTTCCAGTGGTGTCATTCTCCATTCCAGACTTCAATTTACGGCACCCGGGGAATAATCAATATACCTGCGGTCTTCATTATCCTGATCCTTACGATGGTGCTGATCAAGGGAGTCCGGGAATCCTCTACGGTGAATGCAGTTATCGTCATCCTTAAACTGGCGATAGTTGTACTTTTCATTGCCGTAGGCTGGAAATTCATGAACCCGGCCAACCATCATCCGTTTGTACCCGCCAAAACGGGGGATTCATTCGGCGATTTTGGATTTGGCGGGATCGTGGCAGGTGCCGGTATAGTATTCTTTGCCTTCATCGGCTTTGATGCGATTTCCACAGCCGCCCAGGAGACCCGCAATCCTAAAAAAGACATGCCCTTCGGCATCCTGGTTTCCCTGGCTATTTGCACGGTGCTCTATATTCTTTTTGCCTATGTGCTGACCGGGGTGGCCAATTACCATGAGTTCAGGATCTCCGGTAAGGAAGCTTCGGTTACCTATGCCATTGACCACCATATGCCGGGTCACGAATGGTTGTCCATTTTTGTCACCATGGCCATCCTGTTCGGTTTTTCCTCGGTCATCCTGGTGATGCTGCTGGGACAATCGCGCGTGTTTTACACCATGAGCAGGGACGGCCTGGTCCCCAAGGTTTTCTCGGACATCCATCCCAAATTTCGCACACCCTATAAATCCAATATCCTTTTTTTCTGTTTTGTCAGCCTGTTTGCTGCCTTTATTCCTGAGCAAGTAGTCGGTGACATGACCAGCATTGGTACCTTGTTTGCCTTCATCCTGGTCTGCCTCGGAGTGGTGATTATGCGGAAAAGGGATCCCCTCACGCCCAGGCCATTCCGCACTCCCCTGAGCCCGGGTTTACCAATCATGGGTGCCCTGGTCTGCGGTTTCATGGTCTTCGGGCTGGGTTGGCAGAACTGGGCCCGGCTCATCGGTTGGATGCTCATCGGATTTATCATTTATTTCACCTATAGCTATAAGCACAGCAAGATGCGGAATCTTGCAACTCCGCCTCCTACAGGATCCGGTCAGTAGGATCAGGGAAAAATCTATTTTTGGGGAGATTTTGTAATGCATAGACATCATGGGTAGGATTTTTGAAGTACGTAAGGCGACCATGTTTGCCCGCTGGGACCGGATGGCCAAACAATTTACCCGAATCGGCAAGGAAATAGCCATTGCGGTTAAATCCGGTGGCCCCAACCCGGATTATAACCCCGCACTCAGGCGCTGCATCCAGAATGCCAAGGGGGTGAATATGCCCAAGGAAAGGATTGAAGCGGCCATTAAACGGGCCTCAGATAAAAGCAGTGCAGGGTTTGAGGAAGTGGTCTATGAAGGCTATGCACCGTTCGGCGTAGCCCTGCTGGTGGAGACCGCCACGGACAATACCACCCGGACGGTAGCCAATATGCGCATGGTGTTCAACCGCAATGGAGGCAATCTGGGCACCAGCGGTTCGGTCAGCTTTCTGTTCAACCGGGTAGGCATATTCCGGATCAGCCGGGAAAACCTGGATCCCGAAACCCTTGAGCTGGAACTGATCGATTCCGGACTGCAGGAAACCGGAGAGGATGAAGAGGGGCATTTAGTGATACAGACTGCATTCAATGACTTCGGCAACATGTCAAAAGCTTTGGATGACCGCCATATCATACCGGTCAGTGCCGAATTGCTCCGCATACCCCTTACCCAGGTAGCCCTCGAAGAGGGGCAGGCCAAAGGAGTGCTGGAATTGGTGGACAAACTGGAACAGGATGATGATGTGCAGCATGTTTTCCACAACCTGAAATAATACTTGCCATGAAATATGCGCTCTTTATTTTGACCCTGGCCCTGGGCTTTGCTGCCGCAGGTCAAAATGCTCCCAATCCAGGGGACAGCGTGGTCTCCCCGCAGGTCCTTTCCGGCGACCGGCTCCGGTTCAGCATTTATGCCCCAGCTGCTGATTCAGTGGCTCTGAGAGGAGACTGGATCGGGTTACATGGTTATGGCATGGTTCCGTTGGCCCGGCAGGCCAATGGAATCTGGACCTACACTACCGATCCCCTGACTCCCGACCTGTACACCTATGATCTATATGTGGATGGGGTCCATACCCTGGATCCGAAGAATACCCGGATCAAAGATGGGATGTTCAGCCTTTCCAATCTGGCAAATCTGCCCGGTCCCGAGGAAGATTTCCTGACTAGGAAACCAGGGCCGCAGGGTACGGTATCTGAGGTTTGGTATCCTTCCAAATCTTTTGACATGATCCGACGCATGCATATTTATCTTCCCCCCGGTTATGAAACATCGGATAAAAAATATCCGGTGCTTTACCTGCTGCATGGTTACGGGGACAATGATGCAGACTGGACCAGTGTGGACAGGGCCAATACGATCCTGGATAACCTCATTGATTCAGGAAAAGCAGTTCCCATGATCATAGTGATGCCCACAGGTATGGAACCAGGTATGGGTTTTTTGGCCATGAGTGCAGGACCGGACAGCGATCCGTTCCTCGCTGACCTGCTATATAGCATCATTCCCTATGTGAATTCCCATTTCCGGGTCAAACCGGGTTATACCTACCGGGCCCTGGCGGGATTGTCCATGGGAGGCGCACAGACCCTGAATATCGCCTTGTTTTATCCGGGAACTTTTGCCTGGTTTGGGGTATTCAGTTCAGGCTATTTCCCGCCATATCAGAAAGTGCTGGTGAATAAATATCCTGAAGTCCTTCGCAATCCAAAGATCAACAAAGATACCCACCTGTTTTGGATAGCCCTGGGTTCCGAGGACCCTTTTTTTGTAACCAGCAACCAAGCTACCCGGGCCATTTTTGACCGTTATGGTATTCACTATGAATTCCACGAAAGCGGGGGAGCGCATACTTATATGAACTGGAGGCGCTATTTATATACTTTCGCCGAGCGGATATTCCGGTAGGTATTATTCCTTCATCATGTCCAGGACCGTTTCCACAATATCTTCAGCATTGGGCTTGGAAAAATAGTCCCCGTCTGAACCATAAGCCGGCCGGTGTTCCTTTGAAGCGAGGGTCCGCGGAGCAGCATCCAGCCACCGGAAACCCTGCTGTATTTCCATGACCTGCTGGAACATATATGCACTCGCCCCTCCCGGCACATCCTCATCCAGAAACAGGATCCTGCTGGTCTTTTCCAAAGATCCGACGATGGCGTGATGGATGTCAAAAGGCAGCAGGGTCTGCACATCAATCAGTTCACAGGATATCCCCATATGCTGCAGCCTCCCGATGGCTTCCTGGGCGATCCGCAGCACCGAGCCGTAGGATACAATGGTCAGGTCACTGCCTTCAATCAGCACTTCGGGTATCCCAAACGGAACTGTGAACTCTTCCAAGTTATCCGGCAACCGCTCCTTCAGGCGGTATCCGTTCAGGGATTCAATGACCAATCCGGGATCATTGGACCGGAGCAGGGTGTTGTACATGCCCGCAGCCTGTACCATATTCCTGGGTACACAGACATACATGCCCCGGAGGGAATGGATGATCATGCCCATGGGAGAACCGGAATGCCAGATCCCTTCCAGGCGGTGACCACGGGTACGGATGATCACCGGACAGGCTTCTATCCCCCTGGTACGGTAATGCATGGTGGCCACATCATCCGATAAAGGTTGCAGGCAGTAGATCAGGTAATCCAGGTATTGTACTTCGGCAATGGGTCTCAGCCCCCGGTAAGCCATACCAATGGCTTCCCCGATAATGGTGAGCTCCCGGATGCCGGTATCAAAGATCCGGTTGGTTCCATGCTTTTGCTGGAGCCCGGCGAAGGCCTGGTTCACATCTCCGATGAGCCCCACATCCTCTCCGAAGGCAAAGACCGTAGGGTGTGTGGCAAATAACCGGTCAAAATAGCGGTTCAATATTTCATATCCGTTGATCAGGGGAGCATCCGGAGTATAATTCGGTCTCACCACCGGTACCTGAAGGGCGGATTTTTCTCCGCTGCAGTAGAGCTCAGAATTATATCGGGCTGTATTTTCCGATTTCTGTTCCTGGTACCAGGTCCTCAGATTTTCCAGGGCAGGCCCTGGCAGTTGAACATGGGCCTGGATGATCCGGGCTCCAGCGACCAGGATATCCCGCCGGATAGGCTCCCTGTTTGCGGTCAGCTCTGCTATAATGCCATCGATGAGCAGGGTATCGATATCCGGTTCGCTGGTCAGGGTACGGGCCAGGGAGATAAAGCGGTCAATCTCTTCGCGGATGGGAGCCATATATTTATCCCAGGCCTTTTTCCTGGCCTGTTGAACCGTCTTTTTCGCCTTAACCTCCGTATCCAGCAGTTCCTCTTCGCTGGCCAGGGCATTTTCCAGCATCCAAAGCCTCATCTGCCGATTGCAGTCCCACTGTTTTTCCCATTGCAGTCTTTCTTTGCTTTTATATCTTTCATGTGATCCGGAGGTGGAATGACCCAGGGGCTGTGTTAGCTCCTCCACATGGAAAACGGCAGGCACATGGGTCTGGCGGATCCTGCGGATGCCCCTTTCCATGGTTTCGCAGAGTCCGGCATAATCCCAGCCCTTGATCCGGTATATATCAATTCCATTGGAACCTTCCGAAAGGCTGAACCCTTCCAGCGCCTCGGAAATGGACCCTTTGACCGTCTGCAGTTTACTGGGAACGGAGATGCCATACCCGTCATCCCAGATGAAAATAGCCAGGGGTATCTGGAGGACCGCCATCGCATTCACGGCTTCCCAGAAATGTCCTTCCGAAGTGCTGGCATCCCCGATGGTGGCAAAGCAAACTTCATTTCCCTGGTCTGAGAAGTCGGTCAGGGATTTAAGCTGGGGTACCTCCCGGAACAGCTTCGAGGCCAGGGCCAGGCCGACTGAGCGGGGCATCTGGGCAGCCGTCGGAGCCATATCAGCGAGGGTGTTCTTCATCCGGGCCAGCGCTTTCCAGTTGCCGGAATCATCGATATTGGGGGTGGCAAAATGCGCATTCATCTGACGGCCTGCGGAAAATGGATCATGGGTGGCATCCGGATCCCCGTATAGCTGGGAAAAAAACTGCTCCAGGGTGGAAATCCCGGAAGCAAAGGCAAAGGTCTGATCCCGGTAATACCCCGACCGAAAATCCCCATTGCGGAAAAATTTGGCCATGGCGATCTGCGGCAATTCCTTTCCATCTCCGAAAATGCCAAACTTTGCCTTTCCGTTGAGCACTTCCCTGCGGGCCAGAATGCTGGCCTCCCTGCTTTCGCAGGCCAACCGGTAATCGGCCATTACTTCCTTGCGAAAATCATCAAAGGAAAGCTGGCTGTAAGTAGAAGTTTCCTGACGGAGATCATTCATGCCAACAAATATGGACAAATGTACTTTTTAAACCAGAAAAAAAACGGGTGAAATCCGGGAGGTTTAACTTCCGGTTAACAAATTTGCCCTTTTTACCGCTGTTTTCGTAATATATTTGCAGGGCAGGATAAAGGTCTGCAAAAAAAAAGGCCATTTAAATAAAAAAAAAGGCACCTATATAATTATTGGGACCAATCCAGTAATTTTGTCCATGCTTAAAGCATACAAATATCGAATTTATCCCACTAAGGACCAGAAGATTCTTATCAACAAGACCTTTGGGTGTGTCCGATATGTTTATAATTCCTCCTTATATTTACGGAGATGGTTATGGGAAACGAAACGGGTCATAAGTGCATATGATCTGATGAAACAAGTATCAGAAACCAAACAGGTATTTCCCTGGTTAGCAGAACC
>Ga0307372_10007157_pt1 | contig 16093 bp, 21 predicted proteins | sample OX1MG_FD_202533 | JGI IMG/M metagenome (GOLD analysis project Ga0307372, IMG submission 202533) | Soil microbial communities from Risofladan, Vaasa, Finland - OX-1 | ecosystem: Environmental > Terrestrial > Soil > Coastal area > Acid sulfate soil | place: Finland: Risofladan, Vaasa | collected... | reverse complement strand
GACATTAAGATCAGCCTCCACATGTCTCCGAAACAGTTGATTGTGAGACAAATTGCGTTCGTACTCCAAACAGACGTTCGCGGAGTTACGCTTTCGCCATGCAACTACAGATCCGTATTACAGCGATCGCCCGCCGTCAGACCCCAGCGCCAGGTGGAGGCGTCTATGAATGGGTTGGCTCCGGTCCTATCATCGAACACGACGCCTGGCGCGCCACGGTAGGCCTTGGCCGTGACGGATTGCGGCAGGCGCGAGAGGCGCTCATTGGAGGAAGGCCCTACCAGTTCTCCTTGATGGAAGAGGACATAGTGGAGTTCAGCATCGAGTAGCGGGCTGGCCGTTCGGCCGAATCAAGGGCTGGTCGACCGGACAGGCGGCGGAGCCGGAAAAGGTCACCGCCTGCCCAATACCCTTGTCTTCGATGTCAAGCATCATCTCGTGGTCAGACATCTTCGTCGTAGGTATCGGGCTGGACATAGCGGGTGCGGTGCTCCTTGCCCAGGGTCTGCTCATGAGCGACCGCCAAGTGCTCGGGTTGTCACGGACGTATCTGAACCTCAGCCCGGATCAGGTCGTCGCGCGTGTTGGCGATCGGATCGCGGGATCCGTTGGTGTCGTGTCGCTTGTCCTTGGCTTCGCCGCCCAGCTGGCCGGATACGTCATCTCCTTATCCACCCGCTCCAACGTCGACTCTTCGCTGCCGCGCGGGCTAACAGCCGTGCTCTTCGCGCTTGCTGCAATTCTTTTTGTGCGCCTCGCGTATCTCGTCATCCGACACAGCTTTGAGAGGCACTTGCTGATTCGGGTCGCGCGCTACGACAACGACTTCGTCCTCCAGCGACATCCTTACGGCGGACTCCTATTGGTTCTAGGTAGGGCCGCCAACATGTCTTCACGCCTTGATGGCGAGTCCGAGATCCAATACGCCCGCCGCGTTTGGCGTGTGCAGGAGGTCATCGAGGGCTGGCCCGCCAACTCATAACAGCCGGTCGCCGACACTCCAACTGGGGCGGTATCGTGTCGCTCATGGCAAACAGAGATGACGAGCTCGCGCAGCGGACGTACAAGGGCCAGGTGGACTACACGAGTCAGCGGGTTTACTACACGCTCACGGACCCGCTGAAAAAGGACCCCCCGCGTCCGATGTCAAAGGAATGGAGCACGGATGACCGAAGCGTCGCTCACCGCACGGCCCGTGTTCTCGCGGATCTCATTGAGCACCTTGAGAAGAAGGGTGTCCTTACCGAGGCAGAACTCGACGAGATGCTCCTCCTCGCCACGAGGTAACACGCACGTCGGGCGTCACGGGTTGACGGAGACGAACCTTCCGCCTCCGTAGCACTGTCCGCCGGTCGAGGTTCTGAAAATCTCGCCGGGTATGCCTGGGTCGACAACACAGAAGCCGAGCGTGCTTGGAACGGCCCCGGCCGGACCTGATGGCCCCTGGGCTCCAGCTGGACCGGCGGGGCCCTGTGGACCGACCGACCCCTGAGCGCCACTCGGACCAACTGGGCCTGACGATCCCGAAACGCCGGGTGGACCAGTCTCGCCACGTGGTCCCAAGTGGAACGCAGTCCCGACGTAGCCCCCTCCGAAGCCGGCCCCCGCGGCGAGGGCCACGGTAACGGCATAGCTCGTGATCCTGTCTTTGGTCAACCACATCGCAGCCTCCTCAATCGGGACGACATCGGAGCGTGCTTAGGCCTGTGATGCTCCCGGAGGTCGTCGGTGTCCAACGATGTGGAGCTTAAAGTCGTACAAGGCTCCACAGTCCTCGCAAATGGCACGAGCAGGACCGTCGACCGGAACTGCGAGCGGGCGAATACGTCCCTCACAGCGGTGCTCCTCGCAAGTGCACCACGCGCCGCTGGGGACACCGGGGAGCTCACCCATTTCACCGAAGGCTACACGCCACGCCGTCCTGTTAAGAGAGAGTGTCCTAATTGGGTCGACTACTGCGTCACCTTCGCCTTGAAATGCTGCGGGGTGCCGTTGTTGAGGATCAGCTTCATCACGAAGGTGTCACCTACCTTGAACTCAAACGGCTGGTTCGAGTCTTGAGGCTCGAGGAGCCACCGAAGCCGGACCGGCTTGCCTGAGCTCTCCAGGACAATCGCGCCCTTGGGGGAATCCGTGACCGTGTACCAGTTCTTAGTGGTTGGCTGCCACGAAATGACGGTGCGGTCGGGGCCCCCCTTGTTCCACACCATGAGGTCCACGTGAAGATGCCGCGGCATCGCGACTGGCCCGCCGAAGTAGACCAACACGTGCGGCCTCTCGCAGATCGTGACCTTCATCTCGTAGCCGAAACCAAAGAACGCCTGCCATACTCGGCCGACCATCGGCTTGGTCAGGTCTTCGAGCCAACCCATGATCGGCAGCATATTCGGCTCGAACCTGGCGGGGTTATGTGCCGGGTTGGTCATGGTTGTCAGTCAGGCCGACCTTGGCCACCAGCGCCCCAGGCGCCGGCCCCGCTTGCGATAGTTGCCTCGTATCGATAGCAACCTTGCCGCATGCGGTTCACGGCAATTCAAGTAGGGAAGCTCGCCTAGCGACCATGCCACCCGGGGCGGTGGCCGCCACCTTATGCCTGAGCCACGCGTCCATCATTGCTGCGAAGGAGCTGGCTCCGACGTATCGGCGAATCCACGCCTCGATGATCAGGAGGTTCCAGCCCACGAGTTGGGACAGATAGCGATGCATTTGAACGGCCTCAAAATCTGTCCCTGGTCCTTCCGTAAACATTGTTGTGTCTACGTAGTTGGAGCGGATTCTGAGTCGGTACAGGTAGTCGATGAATGAGGTGGGCCGCATCTTGTCGTCGATCGCTTGCCTTTCAGTTGGAAGTAGCCTTGGCAGCGGAAATACTGGTTTCTTACGAGGCTTTCTCCCACGGGTGAGTCGATCTTTCTCATCCTCCCCCCAAGCCTTCAGGCGGCTGCTGCGCTTCCGCAGTCGGGCATCAGCGAATCGCTCGTGCAACATGTCCTGACGCGTCGTCCTGAGGCACATGTCGATGAATCCCCAACAATTACGCTCGCCGACATTCTCGAGAATGTGAACCTGCTCTACCTTCACGGCGTTTGGAAGGTGGTCGAGCCCGCCCCGCCCAGAAACGACGGCGAATGGACCATAGGGCTTTCCTTGCCAACGTTCGGCATATGCTGCGCGAGTCTTTTCGTGGGTATCCGGCTTGGCGTTGCCCTGCGCGAGCACCAGCGCAACCGTTGCATTCTCGACTGCGTAGTAGCTCTGAACAACGGCCCATTGGTTCGCCAAAGCGATCACATGCCAATCCTCTTGGCTGCGAGCAAGATCCTCCTGCAGAACGAGCAGTAGCTCGGTGCCCCATGCGTTGACTAGAAAAGTCTGAACAGGGTCGATTGCGATGGCCTTGCGCTGAACCTTGCCCAAGGCCGGATCGCCGCGGCAGGCATTGGTTATCCCCTCCGCGACTATCGCAGTGGCTTTGCCAGGATTGGCGCCTCGCGCGAAAGTCGCAATGGCCGCTTGGCGCCACGCCTGGAGGTACCTAAGATTGCCGCGAAAGCTACCTTCTGCATCCGGGTTAGCGCCGGCCATGAGGCTTGTGGGTTGCCACGGAATGATTGGCACGGTTGAGTCATACCGGAATCGGCGGAGCTATGGGAGGGCCGGCGCGCAAGGTGCTGTCGTTGGAAGGCCGGAAGGCTAACCGACGACCCTACCTCCGGGCGCTGCCTACGGAGCTGTTCGGTCAGATCGGAGGCCGCTTGCTCGGCTCGGCATGGACTAGATTCTGGGGGCTGCACAGGGCCATTATCAGCAGCAAACACTCGTGCGACGTGCCGTCGGGCTCAGCTCTGGCTCTTAGTGGAGTCGGACGATGACTTCCCGATGTTCTGTATGGACCATCTACAGCGAGTCGTTGAGTAATAGGCTCACCAGAAACGTGACGATCGACACTGCCGAGACGATCAGGGCTGCATTCAAAATACAACCAGTTCGAGGCTTCGGGTTGACATTAGGTACAGGCGGCTGAACCGTCACCGGAATGCCGGGCGACGCTATGCCATTCGCGACCACTTCTAGGGTCGCAGCGCCTAATCGTGCGCTTGTTGGGACGTCGAAATTCGTCGTAACTAACTGACTGCCGGTGGCGACGCCCATGGTCTGGTGGCCGTGGGTGCGGCAATAGAGAACAGAATTGTCTTCAGTCCGGCGCAAACGTACGATCGGGTAGTTAGTGGCCATCGTCGCGTCGTCGCCGTAACTTACGGCTTGCGAAAGCCCATTGAGTTGAGTGCCCGTAAGTTGGTGGGTCCCGCTGATAGCGACGACATTTGGGCAGGACTTGACTTGGGGTGCCCATCTAGGATCTGCCGAACCCGCTGAGTCGTATATGTCGATGTCCGAAGAGCCAGAGCTGACTATCACTTGGCCTGTTGGAAGCAACAAGAAGCGAAAGGCAAATGCCGGGCTCGAACCCGCCCTCGGCGAAGGCAGCGGATTGAAGTTGCGTCCATCAAATTCGAAGAAGTAGCTTGGTCCCGGATAGCTTTTCGATCCTGATCCCTCGGCCAGCGGACTCGCCACACAGAGGACGTTGCCATTTGGCAGTAAGGCGGCCGGAGCATCTTTGGCGATTAGCTGAACGCCATTCGGGTCCCTCGGAAGGTCGGAGCCCTGAGTCCAAGTACCGGCTGCTTGAATCGCCGAAGGTCGCGAGTAGAACGCGGTATGACCGGTTGCGCCCAAGGCGAAGACGCGGCCATCCGGCAGGAGGATGGCAGGGCCAATCTCGCTCGATGACGTTTGGACCAGTTCGACGGGCAGAGTCCCGGCACTGGTCCAACGATTATCCGAAGGTAGGTACTTTTCGGCCTTCGGGTGATTACTGCATTCGACGGCCAGAACCGTACCGTCAGGCAAAAGAGTCCACGTCTCTTCGTCGCTTCGATCATCTTTATTGTCGGCGGCCTTCCATCTGTTCGTTTTCGGGTCGTATATGGCTGTCTCAGTCGTCAGAATCGAGCCGAGTAGCAGACGTCCATCGGGAAGGACGCAGCATGGAGCATCCCCAATGGCCGTCCAGCCGCCCGGCGTGGGTAACCGAGACCAGGTGTTAGCAACCGGATCGTATGACTCGGCAGCGTTCAGATCGGAACCGCCGTCGCTATCCTCTCCGCCTGCGACAAAGACCCTGCCGTCAGCCAGCACTGCGGAGGCGTAGAAGCGGCGAGCGTTTGCCGAGGTCGCGGCTTCCGCCCAATTACCGTCGACGTACGACCCTGTCGAGGATGCGGTCAGCAGCAACCACCTTCTGCCGCCAGCTGTCGTCCCGTCATCACCGCGGCACAGCAATCGTCCGTCAGTCAGTAGCACCATTGTGCTGACGCCAACTGCAGGCGAATTACTTAGCGGAGTCCACATCGATCCGCCTAAGACGTGCCATGCACAATGTTGGACGAGTCATCGCACTAGGATGCGGGATCGGTGGCATTGCGTGCGGGCGACGATCCCGTCCCCGGATCCAATGATGGAGGCCAAGCCACGCTCAGTGGGACCTGCCGGCGGAACGCCCATCCCTCGACACCATAAATGTGAAGAGCCCCCTGAAGGAACACTATGTGCCGTCCCTTTGCAAGCGTGGCCGCCCGCTCGAGCGCGTGCCTGGTTCTAGCCTCAATGCCAAGGCGATACAAGGTCTCATTCATGTAAGCGCTATCTGAATGGAGGGGAACTACTTGTGGCACCATATCGAGGACCGTCACGACCGCCGCTCCGGACTTGCTCTCAGTGCCTCCACTTCGTATTTGCCGATGCAACCTAAGGAATGCGAGCACACATTCGACCAAAGCAGATGACCGATTCGCAACAGCGCGGATCGCCGTGTCACGCATAGGGATGTAGCCAAGTGCATTCAGCTGCCGAAGCGACTCTATCTTCCCCTGGGCTATGCCTTGTCGTGTTAGCGGTACACCGTGGAGTTCACCACAGGCCAGGAAAGTATCTGGCTCGGAACTTGCCTCCAAGATCTGCGGCAATTCACGCGCCATAGCGGTCTCCATCTGAGGATCTTGTACCCCATGAGCGATCGGAATGTATGTCACTGACCGCGGGAGCGCACTCATAGTCAGAGCGAGTGAATCGAGAAGTTCGAAGGCTTCGTGCCTGAGCCTATCGGGCAATTCATCTGCAAGAAGGCGGCACCGCTCGATGAATGCCTCATTGGCCTCTCTACCCACATCTCGTTCCAACGTTCTTCCGTCATTCATGAGTCGGAAGTAGGGTAGCGCCCGACGAAAGACTGCAAAGAGACGGTACTGCGCATCCGAGCTGGCCGCAATTTGTGATCCGGCACCGAAGCGCAGGCCTTGCCCAATCGAGTACGACGTGCAGCCGGCCGCCCCAGCCGTTGGGCGGATCGTCACACTCAGACCACGAGGCGTCAAGCACTTTATTCCAAGAGTCACTTGCCGGCCTGGGCCCCTATCCTGGCGGCACAGGTCTGACAGATGATGCAGTTGCCGGCCGAACCCGATCCTCAATGGGAGCGCATCGCGCGGATGCAGCTCGTCTACTCGATCGCCGGTCTTGTTCTTGGCCTGGCCAGCATAGTCGGAGGCATCGTCTTGTTCTTCCGCGGCATTTCAGGCTCAAGCAGTTGGATAGCCGAAGCCTTCGGGTTCAAGAGCACGCTCTCGGATGCCGCGCCAGGAACGGTGTTGTTCGTGGTCGGCATCTTTGTCGTGGTCGTCACTCGCTTTGATATTCGTATCGTCGGCAAGCTTGGGCCTGGTCGCAGACGCAAGTAGAAGTTCGGATTGGAGTTGACCCGGTTACGTGGACACCTTGACACTTGGGACCACGAGTCCCACAAGGAGGCCCACTATGCCCCGGAAGTTCACCCCCGAGTACCCGCCCGAGTTCCGTGCTGAGGCCGTGCGTTTGGTTCGTGAAGGCGGCCGCCAGGTAAGCGTCGCGGCCAAAGACCTGGGCGTTTCCGCGGAATCGCTGCGTCACTGGGTGGCGCAAGCCGACCTCGACAGCGGGCGGCGCAAGAACGGTCTGACGAGCGACGAGCGCCAGGAACTGGTCCGCCTGCGCCGGCGGGTTCGCGACCTGGAAGAGGACAAGGTCATCCTAAAAAAAGCCACCGCCTTCTTCGCCGCGGAGACCCGAAAGACCCGATAGAGGTCTTCCGGTTCATGGAGCGAGAGAAGGCGAACCACGACGTGCGGCGAATGAGCAGGCTGCTCGGTGTCTCCCCGAGCGGCTACTACGCCTGGCGGACCCGGCCGGAATGCCCGCGTAAGAAGGAAGACGCGCGACTGCGCGCGCTCATCGCCGCCATTCACACGCGCTCGATGAAGACGGCGACGCGAGCTCCGTTACCGTCCCGGCACTGCGCATGGGCCAGCACATGAAAGACACGCTTCCACTTAGTCGATTCCCCCGAGTCGTCGGAGAGCCCGAGATCCGTGAAGACCCGACTGAGTTCGCTCCCGCTCACCCGCTCGCCAAGCTCCTTGGCGATCTCCTCGAGGAGATCGCTCTTGAAGGACACAATCGTCGTCACGTGCTTACTCCAACCCCGACATCCAGCTGTCGCAACCCCTCGCTACGTTGTTCGGCGAGATGAATCCGAGTAGCGTACTACGAGCATATGTTCGACGGTAGGGTCAGTCCCGCAGCAGCAGCTAACAGCGAGGTGGGCGAAGGGTCCGCCGACCGCGACGCGTGGCAACCCGAGCTCGCACGGGCCCGCGAACTTACGCCACTTGCCGAGATCGAGGCTGCGATGCCCATCCTGGCTATCTTTGGTGGCCTGCTAGGGCGTCGACGTACCCCTTATAAGGTGGCGTTGATTCGCGACCTTGCCGGCCACGCGAGCGGTCGCTGGAAGATGCGCGAACTGCAGCAGCGAATCGACTGGCTGACGCCGGAATCGACCCGCCGCTTGATACGGGAGCTCGCCGACGACGACGTTCTGAGGTACGACAAGGTTCGCGGGAGCTACCGGCTGACGCCCGAAGCCCGGGTCGTCGCCGCGTTCTGCCGGGCGCTCACTGTCAATCAGATCCCCCACAGCCGGATTGTTAAGGTGCTCATCTCGGCCATCCGCACGGCGCAGGCGGTCGGTGCATCTGCGGACGCGCTGTTCCAGCCTTTCCTGGAAGCGATCGCTGTTCTTGAGGAAGACTACCTCGAGATGCGGGCGCTGATCGACGATTTCTCGGAGGACGCCCTCAAGCAGGCGGTGATCGCGGCACGCGAGAACGTTCATGACATGCGCGAGCTCTTAGACAACGATGAGGACTACTTCGGCCGCTACCACGACGACCGCCGCTACTTGGAGTTCGGGGACCGCGCCCATAAAGCAGTCGCTGCCCTTGGCCAGCTCGCGGATGAAGTCTGGCTGACAGTGTTCGAGCGGGCGGACGAGATCATGCGCCGAGGCCTCAACTTCGATGGCCGTGACATCCGCGAGATGGCGGCTTTGATGAGCATCGAGGACAAGGCCGCGATGGTTGGCGCAGATTTGGTCGTCCCCGCCCAGGTGCCTCCAATCGAGACGGACGCCATCTTCGCGTCCCTCGCTCACTACTTGGGGCGACCGGAACTCGCCGCCCGCCTCCCCGAACCGATCACTATCGGAGTTCAGCCGCCGGAGGCGCGGCCACCCAATGAGTTCAGGATCGCCGCCTCTGCCCTCGAAGAGATCGCGCGCCGCGGCGGTGCACCGCTTTGGACGTGGGTCGCCGCTGACGACTGGCCCACCGCGGTGCGGCGCATGGGAAGCACAGTCGGTGCGTGGAGCCGCTACGGGCCGGTGGGCAACAAGGAGTTGAAAGCGGAGTTGGTCCCGGGCGAAGGCGTAGAGAGCGTACCCTCGCCCGGTGCTGCCCTGATGTCCCCGATGCGAGTGGGCCCGCCGAAGAGGTGACGTGACGATCGAAGAGATTTGCCGGTTGCTCAGTACAGGCTTCGTTGCCAGCCGGGACGTTCCGGAGCTCGATGACGAGGCGACCCGAACGGAGGTCCAGAGGCGGGCCGATGCCGTTGGCCAGCGCTTGTTCTACTCCTCGAATGCTGACACTTATGGCTTCGTTATGGCCGGGGAGCTGCCCGATGCCCCGAGCCATCGTCCCGCCATTCGCCTCGATCGCTCGCACCGGGCGGTCATCGCCGTTTGTTGGATGCACCTGCGTTGGCTGCCGGCCGAGCGTGCTCGGCTCGTCGAAGGGAATGGACACTCGCCGTCGCCCGGAGAGCCGTCGATCACCATCGACGACCTCGCCTACCAGCTCAAGGGCCAGATGACCAAGAGCCACCTCGACCAGAAGATCGTTCCCCACCTCAAGCACACGGGCTATCTCGAGGCCCGTGATCACCGGCTCTACGCCGGCCCGATGCTGGACAGCCTCGACGAGCTCAAGGCGACCGAGTTGGCGCGAGAGAACATGCTGCGCTTCAAGCGCGTCGCACACCTCCGTCAAAGGGCCGATGAAATCGAACGCATCCGCCGGTCGGGCGAGGAGGACACCCGTGCTTCGGATTGAGGAAGTCCAGTTCGTGAACTGGGGGCCGCTCAGGCCCGACACGGTGTCGTTCCTGACTCACGCCGTGAACCTGATCACTGGCACGAACGGATCCGCCAAGACCTGTTTCGTGAACGGCATCAAGGTTCTGCTGGGCGTTCGCTTCCCTCTTGGGTCCGAACCGCGTGAGTACATCTTCAATCCGATCACCCTCGCCCTGGCCGAGGAATACCCACCGGCAGACCAGGCGATCTTGCGCGGCACGTTCCTCAACCCTGTTCGTCCGGGTGGGCAGCGCTTTTTCTCTTGGGAAGGGCATGAGTTCAACGACGTCGAGCATGCGACCGTCGTGTGCATTGTCCGGCGCGACGGGCTCCGCTACCGGATCCTCCCTGGCCGCGTCAAGTGGGATCAGCCCATCGCCGCCTCATTCCAGGCCTTCTTCGATGAGCACCCGATCCACGGTCACAAATGGAAGGGTCCAAAGCAGTACGACGAGGCCTTGAGCAGGATGGGCGTCAGCCAGGCCATGCGCGGAGTCCTGGCCCTCCCCCAAGGAGAGACCGGAAAGATCCTCCAGAGCTCCCCCCCACAGCTTCTCCGGACTGTCCTCCAGTTGACTGGGAAGCAAGAGATCATCGACGCCTATACCTCCGAGCGGAAAAAATTTGAGGCCGCTCAACAGAAGTACAAGGACACGATGGGACTGCTTCGCCTCGAGCAGTCCCAGTTGAAGACCCGCGAACTCGAAGCCGACCGATACCTCGAGTGGGAATCGCTGTGGCAAGAGCTCAGCCGAGGCGAGGCAATCCTTCTGCCGGCTGCGAAGTACCGGGACGCGGTTGCTGAACGTGATCGTCTGGTGATCGAGCTCGACGGACTGGAGCGGCGTGTCCGGACGGACAATGTCACGCTCGAAGAACGCCAAAGGCAGGTCCCGGCTCTTGAAGAGGCAACGCGTGCTGCAGCCGCTGAGCTTGACCTGGCTCGGCGAGCACGCGGCGCGGTGCACCACTTGCAGCTCCGGCTAACGACCGTGCTTGGGAACCTGGAGCGTGCAGACGCCAGCGCTCGGCAGAAGATCGAACGAGCGGAGCGGCTGATCAACGGCCGGACGATCGTTGAACTCAATGCCATGCGCGAGAGCGCCCGAAGTGACCTGGACCGGTTGCGAGACCAGGCACAAGGTCTTCGCCTCGAGATCCGAGACCTCCTGCATGAGCGCACGCAACTCGAGACCGGCCAGTCGGCAACTCCGCCTGATGTCAGGGAGTTCCGTGCGGCGCTCGACGACGCTGGCATTCGCCACATCCTGCTTGCCGACACGCTCGAGCCAGGCTCGACAACAGCCAGACAGGCAGAAGTCTCCCCCGACGACTTTCAGCGAGCCGTATCTATAGCCGCGGACCGCGAGTATCCCTGGCCGATCAGTCAGCTGAGGATCGGGAACCCGGGTGGTGTGCTTGCCGGCGTGGCAGCGCCGCCCGACGTGGGCGCGCTTCTCAGCGAGCTCGACCTGCCGCCGGCCGCCTCCCTCGCGTCAGCGCCCGCGGGCTCTTCACTTGGCGCAGCGGCTGATGGTTTCGTCCATCGCTCGGCTATTTCTCAACTGCGAGGCCCCGCCCGATCTCGCATCGGCCGCGAGGCTCGCGCCCACCGCATAGAAGAGATCGACTCCTTGCTTCCTAACAAGCAGGAGGAGGTGCAAGAGGCACAGCGGCTGGCTGATGGTCTGGCTTCCGAGCTTCGGAATCTCGATGAGGCGGTAGAGCTCGAGCCCCAGAAGGAGGACTTCCGACGAGTGCTGCACCGCGTCGGGGCGCGACTCAAGCTCACCAGTGAGCGTGTGCATTGGGCGAGGGCCCGGTGGGCTGAGCTCGACGGCCTGACCGAGAAGTTGGCTCGGGATCACCAGCGACAGCAGGACGAACTGGGCTTTGTCCGAGATTACATCGAGCGCGAAGGCCCGAATGTCGCTCGTCTGCGCTCACAGGTCGATAACCGCCAGGAGGCAGCACGAGCCGCGGCCGCGGCGGTCGAGCAACTGTCGCTCAACGAGGAACAGCGCATCGCCTTCGATGCCGGCGACCTGCCGCTGACAAGCCAACTGGAGCGGGATTTTAGTCGCTTGAAAGTGCACGTGGCTGACGATGTCAAGTTCCCGCCGAATATACGGACGCAGCAGGTGCTCGCGGATCGTGAGGAGCAGCGCGACGTTGTGTCCAGGGCAACCGACATGGTGGGCACAGCAGAGGCGGACATGCAGGAACAGCAAGCCGAGATCGATCGGGCTCGTGAGGCGTATGACCGGAACGTATTCGCCACACTGCGTCTCCTCGATGTCGGCTTCCGCAGCGTTTGCGAGTCCGCGGGCGTGGTCGGCGAAATCCGACGAGTAGCTGGGGACGCCAAGGGTGAATGGGGTCTAGATGTTCTCGCTGCGCACAAGGCCGGTGAACGACCGCTGTCCTACCAGCGCCGTAACTACCACTCGGGCGGACAGACGGTCAAGCTGGCGATTCTGCTTCTGCTCGCAGCGATGTCGATGGGCGACGAAGGCTCGGCCGAGATGCTGATCATGGACGAGCCAATTGCGCACATGAGTGTCGAGAACGCGGACCAGATCGCCGACGTCATCGTTGGCCTCAAGGATCGAGCTCAGTTCGTGCTCGCCATGCCAACCAACGCCGAGACGCTGCGGGTTGACTGGGCCGACTGGCAGATTTCGCTTCTGGCGCGCGAGGCAGGCCAGCCTCACTCGCCACCAGCGCAGATCCTCTCCAGCTTAGATGTCGACACCGAGGCGAGGTTTAGCCTGGCGCAGCTCCTCTCGCTCAAGGTATGAGGGCGACCGGCCTCAAGATTGGGCGTAAGCACGCAGGTGGCTACCGCCTGATCACCGCCGATTCCCGCCAGGATCTCGGTCCGGTGCTCGCGGGCCTTACTGCTGCCGACACAAGAACTGCCCGCACCCTGCTGCGCCGAGGCTTGGCTGCTCGGGGGCCGCATGGAGTGAGACTCAAACCGTCTGAGTCAGCGATCGCGATCCGACTCGCCCGCGCGGGCGTCCTCTCATGTGAAGAGCGCGCGGTCGGCACGGCAGCTCAGCCTCATTGGATCCCGTGGCGAGCCAGGCTCGCGCTGGATGCAGAAGTAGAGGTGAAGGAAGCTCTTGGTGTCTTCGACGCCGAAGCAGAACGCCGCGAGTTGATCGCCGCGGTTGGTGACGCCGAGGCCTTAGGTGAAGAAGTAGCGCTGCTCCGAGCGCATGACCTAACACTCGCCAGCCGAGTCCCGCCCGCGTCGAAGGCTGGAACACGATCGTGGAGCGTTTACGCAGCGACCATGCGGTGCGTCGCTGAGTGGCAGGAGCTGCGAGCAAGCGGCGTCAAGCCCTCCTCGCGCGAGGTTGCCGCCCGCGCTCTTGGCTCGTCGAAGGCCTGGACACCAGCACGCCGCAAGGCCTTCGAGTCGCTAATTGGCCGTTCGTTCGACGAGGCGATGAACCACACCGAGCCGGTCGTAAAGTTCAGGGGCCCAATCCGGTGGCAGGTGAATGGCCGTATTGGCGACGGCCTGTCCTCGGGGCTTTGGATCGGCCTTCCAGCCTCGACCGTCAATGGGCTCGAGATCATCGACTGCTCAGCCGAGGCAATCCTAGTGGTGGAGAATGAGAAGACCTTCGAGGAAGTCTTGAGGCGTTCAGGCTTGAGCGAGCGAGTTCTCTGCGTATACGGCGGCGGCTTCCTTGGCGAGGCCGAAATTGCGCTGCTCCGCCGACTCCACCTCCCGACATTTGCTTGGGCGGACCTTGATCCGAAAGGAATCGAGATCGTTAGGAATATCGCCAAACGTATCGGGCATCCCGTGACACCTATCCTGATGACACCCGACCTCTTGGTCTCCTCGCCGTCGCGGCCGGCTTCGCCCGAGGACGTTGCCCTCGCCGAATCATTGAGCAACGACGGTCTGCTCGATGGCCTCGCTGATCTCGCGGCCAGGATTGCGGATGCGGCGGTCAAGGTCGAGCAAGAGGCGATGCACGACCGGATTCCACAGCTAGTCGACGTGATCGACCGACAGCTCACCAGGATGAGTGCACCTAAGATCTGGACCGGCGACCGCGAGATCACCCATGTGGAGTACCAGGTGGATTGAAAAGGATGGGAAGCTAGCGGTCGAGTCGCAAATAGAACCGAAAGACCCGTTCTAGTCGGTCTCTTTATCAACGTCCCTCCCGGCCGCCACGTCTCCTGCCTCGAGGGCAGGCTAGGTGGTCAGCGCACTAGAACTCGCACCCGAGGTCTTGGAGCGGGCCTTTACGATCATTCGACAACATCGCCGAGGCCGCTTGGGTGAGTTTGGTAAGGGGGCCCGGGATTCAAACCCAGGGCCTCACGGTCCCGAACCGTGGCGGGGACGTGTCCTCAGGTGTCCGACAGACTCCTTTGTCGTCCTCGCGAATACGAAATCGACCAGGCTCGTGTCCTTTGGTGTCCCTGAAGACCCTGCCGATTCCGGGAGATTGTGACCCGGCTGTGACCCGGCGCCTGTGTCCAGATCAGACCAACGACATTGTCAGCGGCCCTCGGTCAGCTGGTCACGGGTTCGACTCCCTTCGGGTGGACCCAGCCATACACAACTCGAACACCTTTGAATTCGACGGACGGCGCCTCCGGTTAGGTTTGAACGGCAGCCGAGCCTCGGACCAAGCGCTCGAGGCGGTCCGCCGCTTCGTGGCTGAGCGCGGCACCTCGCCCACTGCTGCTTCGTGGACCCACGCAGGCATGAGCCCGTCCGAAAAGACGATCCGACGTCGCTTCGGCAGCTTTAAGGCGGCGGTCCAATGCGCCGGCATCGACTTTGTTGACCCGGCGTGACCCGGCATGACCAGAGGCCACGGTTGCCCGTTGCGCTTATCCCGCACTGGGTCCCGGCAGATAAATCGCCGGGGCACGTGATAGAAGTTTGGGAGTTGGAGAAGGATTCTCCCACGAACCTGTGCGGTTGGCTGTAAGAACCGCCAAGAATCACCAAGTACGCCCAACCAGGGCGCAAGCAAAGGCGTACAGCGCGTCTCCCTTGGGTGGCCGACTTGCGCATCGCATCGCAGTCGATAGTTACGGTTACACGGGATGGACAGCGTTACCGCTACGGTGGTTGGCGCACTGCTCGGCGGTGTGCTGACCGTCATAGGTGGACTGCTCGCCACGTTGTGGCTTGCGCGGCTTGAGCGCGACCGCGAACAAAACCGCCAGCGAGCACGCCACGCGACTGCCGTAAGAATCGTCGTCCTAGAAGTGCAAAACAATTGCGCTGCTCTCATCGCTGGACGGTGGCCCCCGGACTTGTACTCGCTCCTGCCCGCAGCGCTCGCCGCCGACATCGCCTTCGCTTACGGAGTAGCCACTTCCAACTCGGCGACCGCGATTCGCAAGTTGCTGCGCCGGAAAGGGATCGGGCCGGCACCGCTGAGATCGCGGCAGACCTGGAAGGCGTTCTTTTGTGCAGGGATGAACTCCTCGACTTGGGGCGTCTCCTGACCGGCGGTCCGAGATCACCATGTTGATCGAATCGTCCACACGAACTAGGGCAGCGGCCCCAGGTACGACCGAACGGGGAATTGACGACGCTCACATTCTCGCCAGAGTTCGCCGACCATTGACCGCATCGCAACAGCGGCAGCGTCCGGCTCATCTGCGCCAGTCCGGGCGACTGTGAGTGAGGCTATATCGTTTCGTAAGGATGCCTCGTCGATCGTTGTGACCCGGCCATGATCGACGACGATCCGACCACCGACGATCACCGCCCTCAGGTCTCCGCTGTCTGACCCATAGATGAACTGTCTGATGAAGTCGTGGCGCGGAAGGAAGGCCAGCGACTGCAGGTCCACGAGCAAGAGGTCGGCCCAAGCGCCTGTCGCAATGCTTCCAACCTCGCCCTCCAAGCCGAGGCAGCGCGCTCCGCCCTCTGTGGCCATCGCATGCGCGTCGGCGGCAGTTATCCATTCGGTGTAGTCCTGGCCCCACACCTTGTGCAGCGTGCCGGTGAGACGCGCGAGCTCGAGCATGTCCAATCGCTCGCAGCAGCCACGGCCGTCCGTCCCCAGCCCCATGTTTACGTGGTGGCGCCGAAGACTGGGAACCGGGCTGACGCCGTCGCCCAGCCTCAGATTGCTGGCAGGGCAGTGGATCATGTTGCAACCGGTGGCCTCTAGCACGCTGATATCGGGAGCGTCCAACCACACCCCATGGACGATGCTCGTGCGGGGACCGAGGAGTCCCCGCTTCGCCAGATACTGCACGAACGAGTGGCCATGTCGGTCCTGGGCGGTGCAGGCTTGGCTCTTGGTCTCCTGGACGTGCGTGTGCCAGACCAGGTCAAACTCCTGCGCCAGGCTCATCGTCTGGTCGAGCATTTCCGGCGTACATCTCTGTGGCGCAGATGGACCTCATCGCTCGGCTCACCCGTGTCGATCTGCTCATCCTCGAAGACCTCGGCGGTCGCACCCTGCCGCCGACCGCGGCCGAAGACCTGCTCGAGATCTTCACTCGCCGCTACGAGAT
>Ga0307372_10007154_pt1 | contig 16097 bp, 13 predicted proteins | sample OX1MG_FD_202533 | JGI IMG/M metagenome (GOLD analysis project Ga0307372, IMG submission 202533) | Soil microbial communities from Risofladan, Vaasa, Finland - OX-1 | ecosystem: Environmental > Terrestrial > Soil > Coastal area > Acid sulfate soil | place: Finland: Risofladan, Vaasa | collected... | reverse complement strand
GCTAATCGCACCCACACGGAGGAGTTTTACGAAATCACCCCTTGCTCGCTTCCGATCGCTGAGCTCAACCACGAACTCCAGGCCTGGGAACAGACCTACAACACCATCCGTCCCCATCAAGCCTTGGACTATCTCACTCCCCAGCAGTTCTTGGCTCAATCCTCATCTCCTCGAAAGGAACCTGAGTGTCACTAATCTACTGGACGAGTACAGACGCTTGACAGATTGGCTGCTGTAGGATAAATCTGCCTGCGAAGGGTTTTTATGCTGCGTTACGGGGAATAGTTGCCGGATGAGCCGTTTTGAAACTCAGGAATTCAACGATAGGGGAGGAACGCATGCTGTTTGACGACGAGAAAGAGCCGGACGAGGAATTTGAAGACTTCACCCACGAGCTTTCCTCCGACTACCGCGAAGAAGATGAAGACGAGGATGAAGGCGGCAGCGAGGGCGAGGAAAAAATTGAGGAAGTGTCCTTCGAGATCAGCAGCGTGGGCAGCGGGGAGGCACCGGATGCAGGAAAGATAGAAGCGCCGAAGGCGGCTTCCGCCGCGCCGAAAGCCGCTGCACGAAAGACCAAGGCCAGGGCCAAGGCGGCAAAGCCGAAGAGCCGGGAAAAAGTCGTGAAGACGGCAGGGACCGCTCGCAAGGCTGTTGCGAAGCGCAAGAAGGCCAAAAAGCCTGCAAAAGCCAAACGGGCAACGTTAAGGTCCGCATCGGCGCGGGCCGCCAAAAGGCCGTCTGCGAAGAAAAAACGCACTGCCCCCAAAGGCAAGAAGGTTGCCAAGAAAAAGACCTCCCGCCGCTGACCGGCGGCTGGATTGCCGGTGCAGGCCCGCCGGCGCGGTGCTGCGGGCGATGTCAGCTTTACGCTTGGCCTTCGCGTGGGCCTACGAGCCTTCGAGCCATCTCCGGCCCGCTCATTCGAATTTGAGCCCTCAAACCTCTGCAAGTGCAGCCACGGAAAAACCACGAGCCGGGGCGGCGGCGGTTCGCGTACTGGAGTTTGTCCGCCGGATGCGCGGGGGATCGCGGCCGTGGCTGGCTGCCTGCAATGACGGCGCGTATTACGTAGTAAAGTTGCGGAGCAATCCACAGCACGTTCGCGTGCTGGCGAATGAACTCCTCGGAGCGCTTCTTGCCCGCCTGCTGAATTTGCCCGTTGCTTCTCCCGCTTACGTTGAGGTTCCGCCGGAACTGGCGCGGGATTCCTCACAGAATATCGACGAAGGCGAATCTGTCATCACGCCCGGCGTGCACTTCGGGTCGCGCTTTCCGGGCGACCCGGCGGAATCTCCGGTGGTGGAGTTCCTCCCGGACCGTCTTCTTCGGCGGGTGCGGAACTTGACAGCGGCTTTCTGGGGGTCGTTCGTGCTCGATCTGTGGACGTGCAACTGCGACCAGCGCCAAGTAGTTTTTTATCGGGCGGCAGAGGCCCGCGGATCATCCTACGAGGCCTTGCTGATCGACAATGGCTTCTGCTTCAATGACGGCGCGTGGAGTTTCCCGGAGTTTGAGAACCGTCACTTTTATCCCCGCCGCGCGGTCTACGAAGGCGTTCGCGGTTTTGGCTCGTTTGAACCGTTTCTTACTACTATTGAGAATCTGAGCACGGCTGAACTCGAAGAGTGCGCCCGTGCCGTTCCAGCCGAATGGTGCGATGGCGAACCGGAAGGCCCCTACCGCCTGATGCAGGAACTGTATGCGCGGCGGCGAAGGCTTCGCCAGGCGCTTATCGACGCACGCAAGAGCGATCTACGGCCGTTTCCAAACTGGCCGTAAAACGAGAAGCCCGCAAGGATGCACTTATGGCGGCCAATCCCACGCTGAATCACGGCAGACCCAAGCGTTGCAGTTTGTTTTTGGTGCGCTATGTGCCGAACGTCGTGCGCAACGAAGGGCTGAACATAGGAGTGTTGTTGCATTGCCCGGAGGAGAAATATCTGGGCTGCCTCTTTGCCGGGGATTTCCGGCGCGTCAAACGCCTTGACCCGCGCGCAGATCTCGCCTTGCTGCGCGCTTTGCAGGAGGATTTCGAGCGCCAGATTGAGGAACACGAAAACGACCTGGAATCCTATCTCGGAGTTTTGAACGATTCACTTTCCAACCTGATCCAACTCGAAGGTCCACGTCCATGCCTGCTTCAGGATCCGGCGGCGGACATTCAGCAAGTTTATGAGCGTTACGTGGGCTTGGGTGGGGGACAGGCTCTGACGGAGGACGCGCGCCCGCGCATCAAGCAACGTCTCACTGCCGCGCTGGTTGAGGCAGGCGTTTGGGAGCAGCTAGACAAACGCGTTCCGGCGGCTCGGTGGACGCACCCCGGCGATCCATTTACCTTCGACTATGGCTACCGGTCCGCACGCGCCATCCAGTTCCTGCACGCTCTTTCGCTCCGGCGGGATACACAGCTCGCTAAAACCTTGGTCTATACGCTCGGCCGCGTCCGGCGGCAAGATGATGAGGCGGCGCTCACGGCTGTGGTTGAGAATGCGGCGGGCACTCAAGACCCTGCGGCGCTCGCGACGCGCAGCATTCTTGAAGAAGCTCGCATTTTAATCAGGCCCATCGTGGAAGCGGCAGAGCTTGCGCGGTCTGTGGCAGCCGCCCTCGAAGCTTGAACTCGCGCACATTCCGGTGCGGGAAGCCTATGGCTTTTCAGGTGCGAAAACACGTTCATTAAGGTTTTTCTTTGGCGCGAAGGCTGAGCCTTCGCGCCAAAGAAAAACCGGGTTGGGAGGATTGCCGGGCGCCGGAAAGGCGAAGCCTTTCCGCACAGCAAGCGGCGGAGCCGCAGAACACTTCGCGAAAGGCAAACCGTAATTTGGGAGCGCCGCCAGCCTCAAGTGCGAGACGGAGGCGCCGAACATGCCATCATGAGCCTGAGTCTTTCCGAAACCATCAAGCAACGCGCTCTGGAAACCGGATTCGATCTGGCCGGTGTCGCTCCGCCCGGCGTGTGGCAGGACTTGGAATTTTCGCGGCAATGGGTAGAGGCGGGTTATGGCGGAGAGATGGCCTATCTCGCGAATCCGAAGCGTCATGACCCGCGCCGGGTGCTGCCTTCCGTTCAATCGGTCGTTTGCGTGGCACTCGTCTATAACGCTCCGGAGCCCTATTCTACGGAGGTTGAACAGACGGGCATCGGAGCAATCTCAAAGCAGCCCGGCGAAAGCCGTGCGTGGATTTCACGGTACGCCTGGGGTAAGGATTACCACGAGGTGATGCGGACCCGGCTCGAGCAGCTTCGCAAGGAAATCGAAACGCTCGCGCCCGAAGCCGGAACCCGGGTTTATGTGGACACTGGTCCGATAGTGGAGCGCGCCTTCGCGCGCTATTCGGGCATGGGCTGGACGGGAAAGAACACGTGCCTGATTAACGAAGGTAAGGGCTCCTGGTTCTTTCTCGGCGTTATCTTGACGAATCTCGTGATTCAGCCGGACCTGCCCGCCGCCGACCGCTGCGGCTCCTGTACTCGCTGCCTTGAAGCCTGCCCCACGGGCGCGCTGGTGAAGCCGTATGTTATGGACGCTTCGCGGTGTATCGCGTACTTGACGATTGAGCTTAAGGGGTCGATTCCGGAGCCGCTTCGGGCCGCCGTAGGCTCAAATGTATTCGGTTGTGATATTTGCCAGGACGTTTGCCCTTGGAATTCGCCTCGCGCGAACGGTTCACCTGCGGCTGTTACCGGCTGCCGCCGGGGCGCGGCGACAACGAATCTCCCGGAATTTCAGCCTCTGGAAATCGAGACCGGAGGACTGGAAAATTCGCACGCAGAGGCTACGGGTTCGGCTGGTGGCCTGACACCTGATACCTCGCACCTGACGCCTTCGTTAAGCCGCGTATCGCTCTTTGCTCCTCTTCTTCAAGCGCTGGCTTCGCTGAGCGAACAAGATTTCCGGCGGGCTTTTTCCCGGTCACCGGTGAAGCGCGCGAAATACCGCGGATGGCTGAGAAACCTTTGCGTGGCGATGGGAAATTCCGCCGACCGGGAATTTATCCCCTGGCTGGAGCGAGCGTCGAAACACGCGGACCCCGCGGTTCGCGAACACGCTGGCTGGGCGCTCGGCCGGCTGCGGAAAACAGCTCTGCCAGAGGGTGTTAATCGGAGAGCGCACCGATGACGGCGTCCGTGAATTCCTCTGTGCTGGCACTGCCACCCACGTCGTGCGTAAGGTAAAGGCCTGCCGCATAGGTCTTGTGAATGGCCTTTTCCACGCGGTCCGCGACGGTTTCTTGCCCGACGTGGCGAAGCATCATCACCGAGCTAAGCATCATCGCGGTCGGGTTGGCAAGGCTCTTTCCGGCGATGTCCGGAGCGCTTCCGTGGACCGATTCGAAAAGGGCGCACTGCTCCCCCAGATTTGCGCCCGGAACCAGCCCCAGCCCTCCTACCAGCCCGGCGGCGAGGTCGGAAATGATGTCGCCATATAGATTTTCGAGCAGGAGCATATCGAACTGCTGCGGCTTCATCACCAGTTGCAGGCAGCAGTTGTCTACGATTACTTCACGGTATTCGATCTCAGGGTATTCTTTGGCCACGTTGCGGACGCAATCCAAAAAAAGGCCGTCCGAGAGCTTCATGATGTTGGCTTTGTGAATGGCGGCGATCCGCTTGCGTCCCCACTTGCGGGCGTACTCGAAGGCGAAGCGCGCGATGCGGGTGGAAGCGCGCTCGGTGATGATTTTCAGACTCTCGACGACGCCCGGCACGACGACATGTTCAAGTCCCGAATACAAATCCTCGGTATTTTCCCGGACAATCACAAGATCAACATTTTCAAAAGGCGTACGAACACCCGGCAGTTTTTTGACGGGGCGCAGGTTGGCGTACAGATCCAGCTCGCGGCGCAGGCTGACGTTCAAGCTGCGATGCCCCGTGGCGACCGGAGTAGTCAGAGGACCTTTCAGGCCGACTCTCGTCTTTTGAATCGAGTCCACGAAAGGATTGTGATGGGCTTCGCCCGAGCGGCGGTCAACGGTGGAAGGCGCCGGTTTTTCCAACCACTCGATTTGCGCCCCAGCCGCCTCAAGCAGGCGCAGCGTCGCCGCGGTGATCTCCGGCCCTATGCCATCTCCGGGGAGCAGGGTTACTTTCACGGGATGGCAATTTGAGGAAGTCATGGGTTTGTCCTATCTGCCGGAAGATCAATCAATGCGATAGTGGCAGCCGCGGCTCTCGCGGGATTCTTTGGCCGCAAGCAGCAGCAGGCGCGCCGTCTGGATTCCGTTGCGCAGGCCGATGATGGCGTCTGTCACCTCAGCCTTTTCGTAGAAGCGGGAAATTTCAACATTAAGCTCGCGCAGAATTTCGTAAGCGCGATTCAGCCGTTTCTCACTGCGAATGAGGCCCACGTAATTCCACATGGTCTGCTGGATGGTGAGCCAATCCTGGGCGATGAGCGCCGGATCAACGGCTTCGCGTTCGTAGCGCCACGGCACGATGCGAGGAAAATAATGCCCGCCCTTGGCCGCGCTGCTCGCAGCGTGGGCTCCGGCGCGCGTGCCCCAGACGAGGCATTCAAGCAAGGAGGTACTAGCCAGCCGATTTGCGCCGTGCAGACCGGTGCAGGAAACCTCGCCCACGGCGCGCAGCCGCGCGAGGTTTGTCTGGCCCCACTCGTCCACCGCAATGCCGCCGCAACTGTAATGGGCCGCGGGAACCACAGGGATCGGCTGCTGAGTGATGTCGATGCCGAGGGCGAGGCAGTGCGCATAAATTCCGGGGAAGCGTTCGCGTACTTCTGCGGCAGGCTTGTGCGAAATGTCGAGGTAGGCGCAGGGTTCGCCGCTTTCGAGCATCACCTGATAAATCGCCCGCGCCGTGATGTCGCGCGGGGCAAGCGACCCGTCGGGGTGAAAGCGCGACATGAACTCACGGCCCTTGCCGTCCACCAGCCGCCCGCCCTCGCCGCGCACGGCTTCCGTGATCAGGAACCGGCCGCTCGGATGATAAAGCGTCGTAGGGTGAAACTGAACGTATTGCATGTTGATGCATCGCGCGCCAGCGCGGCTCGCCATCGCATTGCCATCACCGGCGGCGCCGGGCGGATTGGTGGTGTGCAAATAAACCCTTCCCAGGCCGCCGGTGGCGAGGATGGTTTCCCTAGCCAGCAGAGGATTAATCTGCCCGCTCGCCTGGTCCAGCACGTAAGCCCCCACGCACGTCAGAGGGCGGTAGACGTCCAGCGGCTCTTCGGAATGGTGCGAAACCGTAAGCAAGTCTACGGCGGTTGCTTTCCGTTTTACCGTCACATTAGGATGGGAAGCGACCCGCTCTAGGAAGACTCGCTCGATGGCGGAACCGGTCTGGTCTTTGCAGTGGAGAATGCGAGGCAAGCTGTGGGCCGCCTCCGCCGTAAGGTGCCATTCCGCGGAATCTTGTGAAGCGCGGTCAAACTTCACGCCCAGCTCCTCGATGAGGATTTCCTTCACCAGGTGCGGCCCCTCCCGGCTCAGCAGCCATGCCGCCTCGGGCGAGCTGAGCCCTGCGCCTGCCGTCAAGATGTCCTGAACCAGTTTTCCCGGCGAATCGTTCTTACCTTCGTAAATGATGCCGCCTTGCGCCCAGAAAGTGTTGCTCTCCTCCGGCCCTCCGGCGCGAGTCACCATGACGACGCTCGCGCCCACTTTTGCCGCCGCCCACGCCGCCGCGCAGCCTGCCAGTCCGCTGCCGATTACCAGGATGTCCGTCTTGATGTCCGGTGTAGACATAAATGGATTAGCTCACTCACCTATTGATGGCCGCAAAATATAGCGCAGATCATGTCATTCCGGCGCTCAAAGAGCGCCGCACCAGCAAAGGCCCTGCCCTATATTTTGCGAACCTCAGTAATGCAGGAACGGTTCAATCAACCAAGAGTTCAATTTCAAAGCTCAGGTCGGCGGCGGGCGCGGAATGAGTGAGCGCGCCCACCGAAATCCAGTTTGCCCCGGCCTCGGCATAGGCTCGAACGTTCGCGAGCGTGATTCCCCCCGAGGCTTCGAGCAGAATTTTGCCGTCTCGCTGCCGCACTAGGGCGGCGGCGCTTCGCACATCCTCCGGAGTCATGTTATCCAGCAGGATCATATCCGGCGGCTGCTCCAGGGCTTGTCGCAGTTCCTCCATAGTCGTCACTTCAATCTCGATAAATCGCGCCTTGCCGCGATGCGCGTACGCCGCCTGCAGAGCCTCCCGAATGCCTCCTGCAAGCCGGATGTGATTTTCCTTGATCAGGATGGCGTCGTCCAGGCCTCGCCGGTGATTGGCGGCTCCGCCCACCGTCACCGCGTATTTTTCAAGCGCGCGAAGGCCGGGCGTCGTCTTGCGCGTATCGACAATCTGCGCGGCAGTTCCCGCGACAGCCTGCACGTACTGGCGCGCCAGCGTGGCGATTCCCGTAAGCCTTTGAAGAAGATTAAGCGCAACGCGCTCGCCTGAAAGCAGCGCCTGAGCGTTCGCGCGGATGAAAGCAGGCTCGTCTCCCGGATTAAGAGCGCTGCCGTCGGCGTACTTGATATCTGCGGACAGGTTCCCATCCAGCAGGCGGAACACCTCGATGGCCACGGAAAGTCCAGCGAGCGCCATCGGGGCCTTGGCGACAAAGCGGCCCACTCCCCGCAGGCCCTTCGGAACAGTGGCTTGCGTGGTGAGATCGCCCGCGCCCACGTCTTCAGCCAGAAAACGCCTCAGAAGTTCGCGGTGTGAGGCTAGTTCAAGCGGGCGTTGACTCATTGGCGCATCGGCGCATTGACTCATCGGCTCAATGAATCAATGATCCAGTCTCTCAATCGCTCATTTCCAACATGCGCTGGATAGGACGCAGAGCGCGCAGCCGCAATCCCTCATCCATCGTGATTTCGGGGGAGCGGTTCTTCATGCAGAGGTATAGCTTTTCCAGCGTATTGAGCCTCATGTGCGGGCACTCATTGCAGGCGCAGGACTCTTCGGGCGGGGCAGGGATGAAAGTCTTGCCGGGACACGCCTTCTCCATGGCGTGAATGATGCCGGGCTCGGTGGCGATGATAAATTCCTGGTCCGGACTTTGCGTGACATATTTCAAAATGCCTGTCGTCGATCCGATGTAATCGGCATTGCGCAACACACGCTCCTCGCATTCCGGATGCGCCAGCACCTTGGCTTCCGGATGCCGCAGCTTCAAGCGCAGCAGCTTCTGTTCGGAAAACGTCTCGTGGACCATGCAGACGCCCTGCCACAGCCTCATGTCGCGTCCCGTTTTCTTGATCAGGTAATGGCCCAGGTTCCGGTCCGGCCCAAACAGGATCGGCTGGTCCGGGGGAATGCGGTTGATGATCTTCTCTGCGTTGCTCGATGTGCAGATGATGTCGCTCATCGCCTTAATTTCCGCGCTGCAATTGATGTAGTTGATCACCAGGTGGTCCGCGTGGCGTTCGCGAAACGGCTTGAATAGATGCGGCGGGCAGCTATCCGCGAGCGAGCAGCCTGCGTTTAGGTCCGGAAGCAAAACCTGACGGGTGGGATTCAGAATCTTGGCCGTCTCGGCCATAAAGTGCACGCCAGCGAAGACGATCACATCCGCTTCGGTGCGCGCGGCCTGCTGGGATAGCTGCAAGCTATCGCCGATGAAGTCCGCGACGTCCTGTATCTCAGAATCCTGGTAAAAATGGGCGAGAATTACCGCGTTCAACTCGCGCTTCAGCCGCCGAACCTCCTGCTCCAGATCACGGCGCGACTCTGGCGCTTCAACGTTTTGTTCTACGCTCCGAACTTCCATTTCTTGCGGCTCTCCAACCGATTGCACACTGCCGGGGCTTTGCGCCTCTACAAATTATGATACGCCAAGGCCGCTCCCATTGCCATCGCGTTGCCCTTCAAGATGAGGGCTAGCAGTTGCTGTGACGTCTGTGCGACTATTGGCAAGCCGGAGATCGTTGGAGCTTGTAGCCATGGTCAATCATTGTGTGATGGCGTGGGCCTACTCCCGCGAAAAAGCCCACAGCCGAAATGCGCTGACCGTTGCTACCCGCTGTGTTTCTCTCAGACGATTGGTTTCGGCGGGGGTTTGGGGGGAACAAACCTAAAACAAACCTGAAAACCTTTCGGTCTCTCCACTTTTCTTTATTGTTTTCAACAAGATTACGGTTCGGTAGGTTAAACATTCTTTTTTTGCTTCCGCCTGCTCTCCCAAGGAAGGGTTTTGGGGTGGTGAGCAGCCCCCAATTAGTGGCCTTGGGGGGACATTTTGCGCTCTCGGTCATGGGGGCCAGAACCTGAACTGGGTGCTTCATGGCGTCAAATCCGCCTTTATGATAGCGTAGTATACTACGCTATCACTTTTCGGTCAAGGGAAAGACAGGGCGAGTAGGCCCGCTGTGGCTGTTCCGGCCGGCTGGCACAATGGCAGAGCCGGGTTCTGCTTTGTAAACTTTGCGGATCTCATTTTTGCCGAAGAGCCATTTACCGGGCTTGTTCACCGCTTCGCCACGAGGGTGTGTTCTTCTTTATGGAGCGCCGCCGCCCGTTCGTAGCCCTCCGCCGTGTAGAGGAGCGCGCGATCAAAGAAGTAATCGAGCAGGTGGTGCAGTTCCTGTTGCTGATGAAGTTCCAGAATCGAATCCGCCAGCCCGTGAGTGCGAATATAATCCCGCAAGTAGTATTTAGACAGAATCAAAGCCCAGATGACTTCGCTCAGCGGTATGCCCTGGTTGAAGCGCTTCTCCCCGAGTTGGTTATGCCAGTTTTGCAGCGCATCGTCCGTCTTCTCCGCCAACCATCGCCCCAAGTCGTGGTACACACCTTGTACACCCGTTGATAAAGATCATCGTGAGATAGCCCTTTGTAGGAAGGAGTGTGGGGGCTATTTCGCAAATTCTCCACGGCGCCGCGGGTTAGTTCATCTGCGTGATTCTCAATCATCTTGATTAGCCGGTCAGAAAGCATTTAACCCCTCCGCAATACCTAAGATTCCGGCCCAGCGATAAGGCCCGAAATAATTGAATCATCGCTTTTTGATTCGATCCTCAAGTTTCGCCAAAAAGTTGCCTGCCGGCATTGCCTTTTGTTACAGCCACGACCCCCGAGCGCCAGCCGGCGGCGTAGGCGGCCAAAACGTGCTATAAAGGCGGGTGCCGCAGACATCGGTTTATAATGTCTGCGACCCCCTCAAACAGAAAGATGATTCGCGTATTGATTCCGGCTGCTGACCTTAATCGCAGACATGCTGAAAGCCGCATATCTGCGCCACCCGGCCAGGACAACCGCACATTCCGGTGTGGGAAGCGGCTGCGCCGCCCCGCTGTGCGGAAAGCCTATGGCTTTCCGGGCGCGAAAACGCGTTCTTTAAGGTTTTCTTTTGGCGCGAAGGCTGAGCCTTCGCGCCAAAAGAAAACTGAGTTGGGAGGGATTGTCGGCTGCCGGAAAGGCGAAGCCTTTCCGCACAGCAAGCGGCGAAGCCGCAGAACGCTTCGCCAAAGGCAGACCGTAATTTGGACAAGCTTGGTCACAGACCGCCGCACCAGCCGCAGTTTTCACACGGACGCCTTTTGGGGAGAGAAGGCTAATGAGCCGGCGGATGACCGCTTGGCCCGGCGGCAGCGGCGCCAGCGCCGCCGTTGAAGGTGCCGGGGGGCAGATTGATAGTCACGTCCTCATCCAACCTCATGCCAACCAGCGAACCTGACAACAGCAAGGCCTGCTTGCCCTTGGGGATCACGTAGGCTGCCACACCGCTAGCCACAGCAACCCCGATGCCTGGCCCCAATCCGCCGGCCAGTGCGGCTCCGGCTGTGGGCGCGGCAAAAATCGCAAGTTGCTTTATGTGGGATGCCCCGCCGCCTTTCAGGTCGCCTTCCGGCCCCACTTCATAGCTCCCATTATCACTGTTTGAAAAAACCTCTGTGAGCGAGCCGAGGATAGCCACTTTTTCGCCGTTCGGCATTTCGATGGTGTCGAACTGGATGCTCAGATATCCGCCCTTTCCCCGGTGGGCTGCAGGCTTCACTTCGGAGATGTGCCCGTCAATCCGCACGCCCTTTGGGAGCACGGTGAGATCTTCTACGCTGACCGGTTCAAGCAACGTCGTGATCACTCGATCTCCCACGCGAGAGGTCTTGGAATTGATGGAGGTGTGCAACTGGAGCTTGAATTCAGTCCCTTCAGGGATCGTAATCTGATTGAGGTCGCTTTGAAGGGCTTGCTGATCTTGCGGGGTCAAGTCATCCTGCGCCTTAAGCCACGAGGATGCCATGGGCAACATCAAACCCGCCATGAGAAGAACGAAAATACGTCTCATGCGCCAAATCCCCCCTGAAGTGAATTGCCTGCTGCGGGGCCATCCCCCTTTGCAAGTCACGTCTATTTCATCACCAAAACGGCGCTTACGTCAAAGGGAAAATCGACTGGGACATTAGCCTGTCTTGCTGCTGCGCGCATTTCATGTGCCAACGGCGCTTCCTGTGGAAAATGGAGTTTCCCCGCCAAGCGTCAGGAATTCGTGATACGATCTCCCTCCGTCTAGGAAACCCAATCAAAATTTGTGGAGGAAATATTCGATGCGGCGCTTCGTCCTGATTTCGTTGCTTCTTCTGCCGGTTCTGGCGCCCGGCGCGGGCGCAAACCAGCCTTCGGTAGACAAGGTGAACGCTTTGCTAATGCAAAGCGAGCGGAAGCTGACGACATCGGAGGGCCTGCCCAGGCGGCCGTGGTACCGGCATCAGATTTACGCGGCTGGCTACTACACCGGCTACGGCGCGAAAACCCTGCCCGGCGTTCGAGAGGCAATTGAGCAAAAAAACTGGAAACAGGCAGACGCGGAAATTGGCGTGCTTGGACGAGTGCTCCAAAATGAAGCCACGCTGATTGACTCTGCCGCCGCCGAGCTTAAAACGGCGGTGCGATAGCGGTAAGCACAGAACATCAGTCCGGCGCGTCACAATTCTCGTCGAAGATGCGCAACTATGCTGTCGAACGGACGCCGATGTCAGCCCTTCAGCTAGACAGCAGATTCCGACGCAGGCTCCGCACGCCGCGGGTGTCGCTGTGCTATTCCCTGTTGGCGGCCCGAAGACCGCCCTTCTTCTTCGCGGATAATGATCCGCTGGCAATTCGCACAGATAAGGTGCCGGCCGCTCGGAGACTGAGTGTTCCGCGACGAGCCACATGCTGGACATTTTGCTTTCATGGTGAGTGGAATGTAACACAATCACCCTAGTACCGGTAAGCCCAACTCAGTCATTAACTGAGTTGTGACGGGGTGTGAGAGGCTACAGAGGGCGCAGGAAATCGAAATCGCAACCTTCGTGGGCCTGCAGGATGTGATCCAGAAATATCTTGCCGTAGCCGCGCGTAAAATGAGGATCGGGCGGGCTCCAGGCCGCAAGGCGTTGCTTCATCTCGGCGTCCGGGATCAGCAGCTCCAGGCGGCGTGCGTGGACGTCCAACTCGATGTGATCACCGTCCCGGACTGCGGCGAGCGGTCCGCCGGCCGCCGATTCAGGTGAGACGTGCAACACCACCGTACCGTAGGCAGTGCCGCTCATGCGGGCGTCGCTGATGCGGACCATGTCCCGCACGCCGGCTTTCAACAGCTTCGTGGGTATCGGCATATCGCCCCATTCCGGCATTCCCGGACCTCCTTTCGGTCCCGCGTTCTTAAGCACGAGAACGCTGTTTTCATCTACTGCCAGATGGGGGTCATCCACGCGCTGCATCATGTCGCTGTAATTTTCAAAGACCACAGCCTGGCCCTTATGCTTCTGCAAGTGAGGCGACGCGGCCGTTTGTTTGATCACAGCACCGCACGGCGCGAGGTTGCCCTTCAAGATAACCGTGCCTCCTTCGGAATGAAGCGGAGCATCGGCGGTTTTGATGACTTCACGGTTGTAACATTGCGCCCCGGCGATGTTTTCGCCCAGCGTTTTGCCGTTCACCGTCAAAACGTCAAGGTTGAGCAGAGAACTGATCTCTTTCATCACTCCGGGCAGGCCTCCGGCGTAATACAAATCTTCCATGAGATAGGCCCCGGAGGGCTTGACGTTCGTGATGAAAGGCGTCGAACGGGAGAATTTATCGAACGCTTCGAGCGGCAGTGGGATGCCGAGCCGGCCCGCGATGGCAACCAGGTGAATGATGGCGTTCGTTGAGCCGCCGAGGGCCATGTCGGTGCGGATCGCGTTCTCGAGCGCCTTGTGAGTGAGAATTTGTGACGGCCGCAGGCCTTGGCGGGCGATCTCCACCGCCCGGCTTCCGCTCTCTTCGGCGTTGGCAAGGCGGCGCGAGTCCGCCGCCGGAATGCTGGCGGCGCCGGGCAGAGTCATGCCCAGGGCTTCCGCCATGCTCGTCATGGTGGAAGCGGTTCCCATCACCATGCAGTGGCCGGCGCTGCGCGAAATGCAGCTTTCGACTTCACACCACTGCTCGTCGGTGATCTGGCCGGCGCGCCGCTCATGCCACAACCGGCGAGTATCCGTACCGGAGCCAATCGGCTTGCCACGCCACATCCCGCGCAGCATCGGTCCTCCAGGAACCACGATCGCGGGTACGTCGGCGCTGGCGGCTCCCATGATCTGGGCCGGGGTGGTCTTGTCGCATCCGCACAGCAGCACGACGGCGTCCAGCGGATAGGCGCGGATGCACTCTTCCACGTCCATCGCCATGAGGTTGCGATAAAGCATCGTGGTCGGCTTCATCAACATCTCGCCCAGCGAAATGGTGGGGAATTCCAGCGGAAAGCCTCCTGCTGCCCACACACCGCGCTTCACGGCCTCCGCCACCTGCCGCAGGTGCGCGTTGCACGTGGTCAGCTCGCTCCAGGAGTTGCAGATGCCGACCACGGGCTTGCCGTCAAATACCTGGCTGCTGAATCCTTCGCTTCGCAGAAAGGCGCGCATGCTCATGGCGCGAAGATCGTTCGTACCAAACCATTCACGGCTGCGCAGCCGGACAGGCGCTTCAAGATCACATTTACCCATGGATCAAAACCTCACGCTAGTTTGAGCCCGGTGCACGAACCCGAAATCCAGGGTTACGCACCAGGCTGTTGTTCTGCAATCCTTACGAGGCGATGATTATAACGGATTATGCGGCAGATGGCCGCTTTAGCCTGCGTGCGGTTCCAGGGCTCACCGAAATTTTAGATTTGCGATTTTGGCCCAGGCCCGGTAGCAGCGCCGGGCGCACGCAGCACAAGCTGGTGCAACGCAATCTGAACCGTGATATGCTCACCGCAATTTAGCACTTGAACCAAGAGTAAAGGGAGGTTTCCATGGCGGATAACAAATCAACTTCCATCATGAGTCTCATCTTAATTCCGGCCCTGATTACTTTGGGCGTCACGATCCTGCGCTTGGTGGGTGAGCTGCAACACTGGCCCAGGCCGTGGTTCGACAACGCAGCCGGCGGCGGGGCCGCTCTGGTTGGAATCTCCTGGCTGCCGATTATCTTTGGGCCTTACTTTGCCTTGAAGCTGGCCGGAGCCGCCGAGGGCCCCTTAAGCATGGGCAAGGCTATCGGATTCGCGGTCTTCGGGTTGATCGTGCTTTTCCTTGGCGGATTCCTACTGGCGTCAACCTTCTCGCATCCGTCCGCGCTTTCGCTGGTCGGATTCCTGGTGATGCTCGTTGCGGCGTTCATTCCCCGAATGAGCTGGCGCTCGCTGGGGAACGTATTGTTCGCATACGCCTTCGCCGCCCGCATTCCAGTGCTCATTGTGATGTTCTTTGCGATGCGCGGCAACGGCGGGGCCGGTTGGGGAACGCATTACGACGCATCTGCTCCGATGTTTGCCCACGCGCCTTTTTTCACGAAGTTTCTGTATGAGGCTGTCCTTCCGCAGATGACGATGTGGATTGGATACACTGTGGTTGTGGGCTCGCTCATCGGAATCATCGCCACCGCGGTACGTCTCCGGCGGAGACCGGCGCACGCTGCAGCGTGACGCCGCAGTAAAACTGGCATCGCTGCCTTTCGCACCACGACGGAAGCGCAGGTCAAAACCTGCGTTAGAGGAATGACCCCGGCGCGCCGGGGTGGGTGAGGGCGCTGACGGCATAGTTCCCGATAAAGGCCATCGGGACAGGTAAAACCCCGCCCCTCCGGTACAACCTTGCGGTTAGGAACCGGCGGCAACGCTTAAGCCGGCGGCGGCCCGTCCAGCTTGGCTAGCTTCCTCAGCCTCGTGCCGGGAGCCACCCCATTGCACGCGAGGGAGGATGATTTCGGTGCGTATTCGCCCTGCGTTTTCACGAATACGGCGCAGCATGCTGTCAATCAGCACGTCGGAGAGGAGGTGAGGAGTAAGACCGAGATCGATCAACTTCTGATGGCGCGGATTGAAATAGTGCTCCTCCGCCTCGACTCTCGGGTTCTCCAGGTGCTGGATTTCGACGGCCATCCCAAGCTGCTGACCCTGCCTCTTAACCGTCTCGGCCAGCTCACTAACCGTGAAGATCTCAGTGAATTGGTTGAATACCCGGAACTCACCGGCCTGTGCAGGGTTCAGCAAAGCCAGCTCGACGCAATGCAGGGTATCCCGAATATTCAGGAAGGCCCGTGTCTGCTTGCCTGTTCCATACAGAGTGAGGGGAATCCCGGCCACCGCCTGGACGCAGAAACGGTTCAAGGCCGTGCCGAAAACCTCGTCGTAATGGAAACTCGTCCCGAGATCCTCCGCGAGGATCGTCTCGTCCGTTTCGATTCCGTAAACGACGCCTTGGTTCAAGTCGGTCGAGCGCAGCTTCCAAACGCGGCATGCAAACTGGATGTTGTGGCTGTCATGAACCTTCGAGAGGTGATAAAAAGAACCGGGTTGCTTCGGGTAAGGCAGCACGTCCCTTCGCCCGTTGTGCTCGATTTCAATAAAACCCTCTTCGATATCGATATTGGGCGTGCCATATTCGCCCATCGTGCCGAGTTTGACCAAGTGGCAATCCGGCGCATGTTCCCGCAAAGCCCACAACAGGTTGAGCGTGCCGGTGATGTTGTTCATCTGCGTGAGCACGGTCCGGCGCTGATCCATCATGGAAAATGGCGCAGAAGGTTGCTCCCCGTAATGCACAACTGCGTCGGGGGCCATGTCTGCGATCACTTCCTTTAATGCGGCATAGTCACAAAGGTCCGCCGTCACGACACTGATCTCGCG
>Ga0307372_10007153_pt1 | contig 16099 bp, 11 predicted proteins | sample OX1MG_FD_202533 | JGI IMG/M metagenome (GOLD analysis project Ga0307372, IMG submission 202533) | Soil microbial communities from Risofladan, Vaasa, Finland - OX-1 | ecosystem: Environmental > Terrestrial > Soil > Coastal area > Acid sulfate soil | place: Finland: Risofladan, Vaasa | collected... | reverse complement strand
GCGCCCGCCCCCGACAAGCCGGCGCAGGCTCCGGAGAGCCCGGCGCAGCCCCAGCAGGCCGCCTGAGCCAAATTCCAGGCGACCCGAGCCCTGAAATTGCACCAGAATCGCAGCAATTTCAGCCCGGGGAAGCCCCCATCCGGCCTCGCGCGAACCGCCAACCTAACCACCCAAGCGACATCCCTGCCCGGCGCAAAGAATTTATCTAAGCTATTGACAATAAAGTGCTTGCTAACTTTCCAGGTAACAGGTTGCCAGCACCACGGGCGGTCAGAAGCGCAGCAGATAGCTCACCTTCATGTAAATGGTCTTTCCGTCATTCATGAGCGACCCATACGTGGGTGGAAGGATGGGATCGAGCGGGTTGCACTCGCCGTTGGTCTCGCGAGTGCAAAGCGCCCGGTCGATGTTGGCGAAGTTCCCGATGTAGCCGAAATACAGCGCCGTCCCCGGGTGCGGCATGTAGGTGAACAGGGCGTCGGCAAACAGCGATTTCGAATTCGTCAGGTTGGTCGATTCCTGGTGCGGCAGGGTGGCGATGTACTGCCCGATCAGGTTGAACGACGCGGCCTTGGTGAGCTGGTAGTTCCAGCGCGAGATGAACTCGTGATTGTCGTACACATCCTGGCCGTTGTCGATCCGGGTGAAATGGGTATAGACATAACTGTTCTGGAGATCGATGCCGCCGATCGGCTTGATCTCCAGGTTCGCGGTGGGCTCAGTCACATTCACCGGCGCGGGACCATGGTTTGCTGGAGGAGAATAATTGACCACCGTGCCCTGGTTGTAACTGGCGCTCACGGCGAGGTACGGCTCCGGCGCCGAGGAAATGCTCACTCCCTCGGTGTGGCTGTGCCACTCCACGTTGCCGGGCAGCGCGGAGTAGTCGATGGGCCGCAGCCGGTCCTGGCCAAAGTCCAGATACGCCGAAAGATTGGTGCTGTGGTGGAAACTGAAGTAGTAAGACGGGTTGAAGTAGTAATCGAGCGGCAGGCCGGTGTGGTCCCAGATGCGTTCCATGTAGAGGCTGGGCCCGTGCGACATGATCGGCCCGCTCGCCGGGCGAAAGGTATAGCCGATGCGGCCGTTGGGCTGGCGCACGTCGGGCCGCTGGAAGAACCCGGTGTCGGTGACATATCCTGCAGACGTGTCGGTGTAGGCCGTCCACCAGCTCCAATGCAGATCGCTGTAGCTCAATTGCTGGGTCCATGCCTGGCCGCTGCAGCTCACGGCGTAGTTCTCGCAATATTGTTCCCCGGCCGTGTTGTTGCTGAGGTTACGGGTCTGGGAAGTGACTCCCTGCCCGGTGATGGTCCAGCGATTGCGAAGGCGGAAACGGTAATCGAGCCCTCCCGCGCGATTAAACGAATCTCCGTACTCGCGGTCGGCAAAAATCAGCCCGGCATTCGAGAGCGACCCCAGGTCGCGGTTGAGCCGGCCCACGTAATAATGGGCGCGGGTGCCGAACCCAGGATAGCCCTGCGGCACCGCTTCGCCGGGACTGCGGTCGTCCACCCCGAGCACTCCCATGGCCCAGCGCCCCAGCTTGCCGGTGAGCCGCGCTCCGTACTGCGGCTTGACGATGTTGTTGGTGTAATACAGGTTGAACGGCGTCATGAAGTAACTGCTATTCTCAATAAAGAACGGCCGCACTTCGGCGAAGTAGGGCGGAAAGCGCTGGTTGGGAACGGCGGGGTTGTCGATGCCCACCTGGCTGAAGTCAGGATTCAGCGTCGTATCCAGCACCAGGCTGTTGTGCAGGATGAACTTGGAATCGAGCCCCGCATAGCCTTGCAGGTGCTTATGCTCAAAATAGGGATTGATCGGGTTGATGGTGTTCAACTGGCGCATATTGCGCCCGAGCGAGTAAGGCTCAAATTGTAGATTCTGTCCGCGCTCCACATCGCGGAACCCTTCGATCTCCATGTCCTGCGTGAGCCGGCCGGCGATGTCGTGATTGCTGCGCGGCCAATAATCGCTCTCGTTGGTGTGCGACACGTTGCGGGAGAGAATGATGCCCCAGGTGCGCATCGCTCCGGGCGCGTCTTTGACAAAGTACAAGCTGGCGAACGGAATCCGCATCAGCACCACGTAGCCCGAGCGGGTGCGCCTGCCCCAGGTGTCCCACACGGTGTCGAACGAAAAGTCGTAGCCGCTCTGCTCGCTGTACATGGCATCGGCCTGGATACCGAGCGGATTGCTTTCGAACACAAACGCGCGGCGCTCGTCGTGGAACGTATCCAGCATCACCTGCACGTTGTCGTCGTCGGAAAGGGAGTCGCGGGCCAGCATGTGGGCGCGGATCAGCCCGGGCCGGCGGTCGAGGCACACAAACGCGATAAAGAAGTATTCGTGGGTGTAGCCGAGGAAGGCGGTGGTCGGCTCGTCGGGAGGACTTCCGTCTTCGGGATAGCGCTGGATGAAGGAGTTGATGCGCAGCATTTGCTGCGCCCCGCCGCCAAGCTGGGTTCCCAGAAAATCCTCGAGCTTAGGCGCGGTGTCCAGCCGGGGAATGAACACGTGGCCCTTGGGGAGCAGCACGCCGCCCTCCGGCGCCGCCGGATTGAATGCACCGGGAGCAGCCGGCAAGCGCGCATCGGGGATGCGGGGCACGGGCGTTCCCCACGACCGGACTGCAACGCACAACGCGGCACAAACCAAAGGCGCAGCAAGCCTTCGGATAAAACAAGAATCCATAAACTATGAGGGACTTTCCTGATGCTTGTGCGGTGCCCTTCGCCGGAACGCGACCGTTCGCGGATCGACAGAAGACCGACCGCTTCCTCCAGTTTAAATGGTGCAGGCGTGCGGCGCTGGCGACGGTCACTGTTAAGATTTGTGAACGTTTCAGGATGAACAACACTCCGGCGAATGCGGTTGCCTACTTCTCCTCCACCACCGGCAGTTCCACCGCGGTCTGCTCGCCCGGCTGGTGATACACCCGCTCGGTCGCCTTCACATAATCCTCCGGCTTGGCCCAGAAGATGTTGGGCACGAACGTCTGCGGGTTGCGGTCGTAGAGCGGGAACCAGCTCGACTGCACCTGCACCATGATGCGGTGTCCGGGCAGAAAGACGTGGTTCGCCGGCGGCAGCGCAAAGCGGTAGGTCAGCGGCTTGTTAGGCTCGATCGGCTCGGGATTGGAAAAACTCTCGCGGTAGCGCCCGCGAAAGATGTCCATCGCAACCGCCAGCTGATATCCGCCCATCTCCGGATGGTCCGCCACCTGGTCCGGGTAAACGTCGATAAGCTTCACCACCCAGTCTGAATCGGTCCCGCTGGTCGAAGCCACGAGGTTGGCGATCGCCTGCCCGCGAATATGCACCGGCTTGGTCAGCACGTCGCTGGTGTAGGTCAGCACGTCGGTCCGGCCCGAGGCTTCGCGCTGATCGTCCACCAGCCACTGCGGCCAGGTAAGTGGCAGCACGTAGCCGATGGGCTGCGAAGGCCGCGCGCGGTACGGCACGGGCTTCGCCGGATCGGAGATGTACTGGTCGTAAGCGGAGTTAGCGGAGTTAGCGGAGCTAGCGGAGTTAGCCGAGTCAGGCTTGAAGCTTAACTTGAAGCCAGCTTCCAGATAGAGCGGCGTCATCCTCGGCGCAACCGGCCATGCATCCAGCTTCTGCCAGCGGTTCTCGCCGGTCTCGTACGCAGTGACCTTGGCCACGCTGGCATCGCTGGGCGCATCGTCTTTCAAGTAGTGCGCCAGGAACGGCGCCAGCACGTTTTGACGCCACCATGTCCCGGTATCGGAGCCGAATCGGATGTCGCCCAGAGAATTGGCGTCCTCGATCTCCTGCCCGTGATGCCACGGTCCCAGTGTCAGGTACACCTTGCCGTCCTTGTCCAGCGGCTTGATGGCCTTGTACACGGCCACCGCGCCGTAGATGTCCTCCTGGTCCCACAGGCTGTGCACCAGCATGGTGGGAACCTTGATCCCTTCCTGCCTGAAGTCGTCGGCGAGCACCTTGTCCATCGCCTGCTGACTCCACCATGAGTCGTACGATGGGTGCGCGATCAGCTTGCGCCAGAATCCCGTCTGGTCGAGGCCGCGTTCTTTACCCAGTTCGCCCGCCGACCCCACGCTCATGTACTCGTCGTAGTCGTCATAGTGCGCGCTCCACCACTTTGCGGTCGCGTCGTTCGCCCGCGTGCCCTCCTGCTCCTGGATGTAGGGCATATTCTGCTCGCGGAAAGCGCCGTTATGGAACCAGTCATCGCCCATCCAGCCGTCTACCATCGGGTTCATTGGCACCGCGACCTTGAGTGCCGGGTGGGGATGAACGAGCGCCATCAGCGGCAGGAACCCGTCATAGCTGATCCCCAGAATGCCCACTTTGCCGTTGGTCTCGGGGATGTTCTTCACCAGCCAGTCGATGGTGTCGTACGTGTCCGTCGATTCGTCCACCGGCGTGGGATTCAGCGGCCCGTGCAGCGGCCGGTTCATCACGTAGTCGCCCTCGGAGCCGTACTTGCCACGGATGTCCTCGACCACGCGAATGTAACCGCCATCCACAATCACGTCGGTCGCGTTATCGTAACCGTAAAGCGCCGGCCCCAGGTGCGAGCTGGGAAAGTTCTGCGTCTGCGCGTCGGCCGAGTACGGCGTGCGCGTCAGCAGAATCGGCGCATCATGCGCGCCCTTCGGCACCAGGATGACCGCATGCAGCTTCACCCCGTCCCGCATCGGGATCATCACTTCGCGCCGTGTGTAATCCCAGCCCGTGGTGCTTGGCTGGAAATGCGCGGGGGTCTCGCTGGGGTAATCGGGATACTGCGGCTGCTGCGCCACGATCGTTTGGGGAACGGAAACACAAACGGAGCACCACGCGGCCAGGGCGATTGCGGATCGCTTGAAGTTCATCGGCATCAACCTCTTCGGGAAGCCAGGGATGCCCTCGATTGTATCGGATCGCGCAAGCTGGTCGCGCCTTTGTCCCTTGTCCCTTGTCCCTTGTCCCCTCGTTCCCTCGTTCCCTTGTTCCCTTGTTCCCTGCCTTCACGCAAAAAGGCGGCCCATCCTCCCACAAGGAACGGGCCGCCTTATTTGCATTCCAGCCCACGTGCGCCGGAAACCCGAAAAGCCAGTTCTCAGTTCACAGTTCGTAGTTCACAGTTCGTTGTTCACAGTTCGTAGTTCACAGTTCGTTGTTCACAGTTCGTTGTTCACAGTTCTTAGTTCACAGCTACCTTTCAGCGGCAGCGTCAACTGTGAACTAAGAACTGCGAACTGTGAACTCGCCTTACAGCGTCCTCTTGAACAGCGGCGTGGCCAGCAGCAGCGTGCCCAGCCCAAATGCGAAAAGGAATAATAGATCCCCCTGGATCGATACAAATCCGCCGTCCTTGAGCAGGATCGACTTGAAGCCGTGAACGATGTAGGTAAATGGATCCACGATCGAGATGGCTTGCAGCCAGTGCGGAAATGCCGCCGTGGGCGAAATCGCTCCCGACGGGAAGAACAGCAGGGTGTTCAGCACGCCGAACATCGCCCTCGGCACCAGGGGATCGTCCACCCGCACCATCATCAGGAACATCATCCCGTTGAAGGCAATCGAGGCGCCCACGATCAGCAGGAGCAAGTTCAGGTCCGCCACCGGATTGAATATCGTTCCCAGCCCCGCCATCAGCGAGCCGATCAGGGTGAGGCAAATCCCGGCGAGCACGGCCTTGATGGCGCCCGCCGCGTTCAGCCCCATCACCAGCTCGAGCTTCGAGATCGGCGTCACCAGGTAGCCTTCGTGCACGCCCCGCGCCTTGTCGTCGATGTACAGCATGCCGCCGCCGATCATCACGCTGATGTACATCGCCAGCGCAATCGACCCGGCGAGCAGGTACTTCATGTACTCCACGTAGGGATACAGCTCCACGATCTGGACCGCGATATCCTTCACAATCCGGCTGGAGATCACCGGCTGATTCAATGCAGCCACCAGCGAAGTCATCTCGCTCTCGATGCTGCCGCTCATGATTTGATCGGAGTTATCCACCAACAGGCCGATGCGCGGCGCATCCTCGGAATACACTCGCCGGGAGAACTGGGGAGGAATGATCACCGCCGCGTCCACCTTGCCTTCGCGCACGTCGCGCTTGGCCGCCTGCTCGTCAGGATACGGAATGGTGGTGAAGGTTTTGATGTTGACAGCTACGGCATCGAAGGCCTCCTGCACCTTGACTGCCTGCGGTCCGTGATCCTCGTTCACCACGGCGACCTTGGCTCCCATGATGTGGCCGCCGTAGGCGTGGCCCAGGACCAGGAGCTGCACGATCGGCAGCATCATGCTCATGATCATCAGCACCGGCGAGCGGAAAAACTTCCGCATCTCGCGCTCGACAATGGCCCAGAACCTGTTCATACGCGTGCTCCCGGGCGCGGCGGCATGGTGAACACAGCCTTCACCTGCTCATCCCGCAACTGCCGTCCCGTGTAGTGCACAAAGACGTCGTCCAGCGACGTGTTCTGCACGCTCAGCGATGTCAACTGCTCGCCCATCCGCGAAGCCATCTCCACCACCTGGGTGGTGGTCTGCGGCCCGTTGGAAGTGAGCACCCGGTACACACCCGCCGACTGCGACTGCACCTCGGTCACGTCCGGCATGGCTTCCAGCCGCGCCTTCCACTGCTCGTCCTCGCGGTTGAACTGCACCTCCACCACGTTCGACCCCGGCACGCTCTGCTTCAGACCCACCGGGGTGTCCAGCGCCACCAGCTTGCCGTGATCCACAATGGCGATGCGGTCGCACAGCCGGTCCGCCTCTTCCATGTAGTGCGTGGTCAACAGCATGGTCAGGTCGCGCGTCTTCTTCAGGTTGTTCAGCATCTCCCACACCGCAATCCGGCTCACCGGGTCCAGTCCCGTCGTGGGCTCATCCAGAAAGAAAATCTTCGGACTGTGCACCAGGCCGCGCGCAATCTCCAGCCGCCGCCGCATGCCGCCGCTCAGGGTCTTGGTCTGCGCATCCCGCCATTTGGTCAGGTCCACCGCTTCCAGCACCTCGGCGATGTTCTTCTCCCGCTGCGCCTTCGGCACCGAGTACAACTTCGCGTAAATGCTCAGATTCTCGTAGAGCGTCAGGTCCGGGTCGCTGGTCAGCGCCTGCGGTATCACTCCGATCATGTGCCGCACCGCGTTTGCTTCCTTCTCCACGTCGTGCCCGCCTACAATGGCGTGTCCCGCCGTCACCGGCAACAGCGTCGTCATCATGCGGATCAGGGTGCTCTTCCCCGCCCCGTTCGGACCCAGGAGGCCGAAGATCTCTCCGTCCTTGACCTCGAACGTGATCCCCTTCACGGCTTCAAACGTGCCGTAGCGCTTGACGATGTTCTCCACTTTGATGGCCGGCCCGGTAAACGACGGCACCGGCGTGACCAGATGCGCCGCCGTGCCGTCCCCGGCTCTGCTCGCCTGCGCCGTCATTGCTTCGCCATCTCCTGCCGTTGCAGCTTCGCCTTGGGAATGTAGACATTCGCCGTCATCCCCGGCACAAACTCCTCACCGGGATTGGGAATCTGCAGCTTGATCTGCACCGTCTTGATATCGCGTTTGCGGCCGCCGTTGATGTCGCGCTGGGTGGCAAAGTCCGCCTCCGCGGCCTTCGCAATCACTTTGCCCTGCACCGTGTCGCCGCTCGGCATCACCACGCGAAGAGGATCGCCCAGCTTCACCGCGTCCGCTTCGGTTTCGGGAAGAGGCGCGTATACCCAGGTCTGGCTCAGGTCCATGATGGTCACGATCGGCTGTCCGGCGGTCACCACCTCGCCTTGCCGCGCCGCCCAGACGTCCACCTTCCCGGTGACCGGCGCATACACCTTGGAATAACCCACCTCCACCGCCGCCTGCTGCGCCAGCGCCCGCGCGTTGGCCACCGCGTCACGCGTAGATGCCACCGTCCGCGCCGCCGCCGCCGCCTGCAGTTCATGGGCCCGCGCCTGCTGCAACGCGGCTTGTGCTGCCGCCACATTGTGCCGGGCCGATTGCACCGCCGCCTGGTCCGCGGCCAGAGACGCCTTCGCTTCGTCGCTCGCCTGCTGGCTCGTGATCCCCTGTTTCGCCAGGGCCACCGTCCTGCTGGTGTCAGCCTGCTGCTTGTCAAGGTTTGCCTGCGACTGCGCCAAAGCCGACTGCGCCGAGTAGAGCTGCGCCTCCGCATTCAACGTCGCGCTCGATACCTCGCCCTTGGTTTGCCGCTCCGTCTCCACCGTCTCGTTCAACTTTTGTTGCTGGCTGGCAACCGTTGCCCTGGCCGCGGCCTCCGCCGCCGCCAGATCTTCGCTCTCGATCACCGCAATCAACTGGCCAGCTTTCACCTGGTCGCCTTCCTGCACCAGCAGCTCCTGCACCCGCCCGGGAATCTTCGAGCTCACCTCCACCTCGTTCGCGTCCACCGTCCCGATCAGGTGCAGATCGGACGAGGGGCGCGCCGTGAACCAGTACCAGAGCAGGGAGCCGACCAGCAGCAGGCCCAGAATCATGAAGACTCGATTTCTTGCACTCACAGATTCCTCCCGAAAAACTTCCTATCCTCAGGGATCTCCGGCATCGGGGAGTCCCCGAGCACCTTTACCGCCAGCTCCGCCCCGTGGTTACGGTCGCGGAAGATCGCCTGCCCCATAAATTCCAGCAGACCCCGCCGCCGCGCCTCCAGCTCCGTCCTCTCGAACGGATCGCGGTCGAGGATCATGCGCCACACCGGGGCGCTCAGAAAATAGAAGACGTTCGCTCCCAGACTCCCCAGGTGAATCTGGAACCAGTCCAACGGAACCAGCTCCCCAGACCCCACCCCTTCGCGCACCAGAGCCTGATAAATCGTGATAACGGGGACGAAGACCTTTTTGACGATGGTCTCGGCCGCTTTCGATTCCCCCTTGTGCAGCCGGATCATCTCCTGCTGCATGAGGCTTTGAAACTCGTGCTGCGACAGAATGCGGTCGAAATGATTCAGCGCCGCCCGCATCAGCTTCTCGCCTGCTGTCGCTGTATCGTCCAACAAGACGGCAAGCGAGCTGTCCCGGATCTGTCCCGCGCTCTTCTCCACCGCCGCCTCGTACAGCTTCTCTTTGCTTCCGAAGTAATAGAAAAGAGAGGACTTGTTTACGCCGGCCGCAGCCACGATACGATCTGTCCGCGCCCCCGCCAATCCCTCCGCGGCAAACTCCTTCAAGGCCGCTTCGAGGATCCGCTCCCGGGTTTCGAGGTTTCGATCCGGGCTGGCCGGCTCCGATTCGCCAGGGGCAGTTGCCAGATCCGCTAGTTTGCTGTCGTTTTGTGTCATTGAAATCAACTATCCGGTTAAACCAACCAGTTGGTTAAACCGTATGGTCATTAGAATAACCTGCTCTCATAAGGGTCGCAAGCATTTTTTGTTTTTGGGAGGGGCGGATCGAAGCTGGCTTTTCCGCCTACTTTTCGTATCGATAGAACCCGCGGCCGGATTTGCGGCCCAGCCAGCCGGCATCTACCATGCGGACGAGAAGCGGGCAAGGTGCATACTTCGGATTGCCCAGGCCGTCGTGGAGCACGCGCATGATGTCCACGCACACGTCGATGCCGATGAAATCGGCCAGAGTGAGCGGCCCCATTGGGTGCGCCATACCCAGCTTGAACACCTGGTCGACGGCTTCCGCCGTAGCCACACCTTCCATGACCGCATAGGCCGCCTCATTAATCAGGGGCATGAGGACGCGATTGGAGACGAAGCCGGGGGCGTCGTTCACCTCGACAGGCGACTTGCCCAGCCGTACAGCAAGATCGCGCACCGCGGCGTAGGTGGCGTCGCTGGTGGCCATACCGCGGATGACTTCCACCAGCGACATCACGGGGACGGGATTGAAGAAGTGCATGCCGATGACCTGGGCGGGGCGTCCGGTCTGCCCGGCCAGCTTGGTGATGGAGATGGAGGAGGTGTTGGTGGCGAGGATGGCGCTCGCCGGCAGGATGCGATCCAGCGAGCGAAAGAGCTCTGCCTTCAGGTCAAAGCGCTCGGAGGCTGCCTCGACGGCAAAGCCTGCGCGGGAAAGCGATTCCCGTTCGGTGGTGGGCGTGATGCGCGCGAGGGCCGGTTCGATTTCGGCCTCGGGATATTTGCCTTTGGCGGCTTCACGGCCCAGATTGGTGCGGATTTGCCCAAGCGCGCGATCGAGAAATCGCTGCTCGATATCGCAGAGGAGCACGTTGAATCCGGTGCGGGCGAAGACGTGGGCAATGCCGGATCCCATGGTTCCGGCGCCGAGGACGGCGATGGTCTGAATGTCGGACATAGAAGTGCCTCAATGAAACCAATGGGGAGTGTAGCAGGGTTGGGTCGGGGCGGATTCTGCGGGCGTTTGCGGAAACTGGGATGCGAAAAGCAGATTCCCTGCGGGAATGACAGAAAGAAAAGCAAGAGCAACAGCAAAGGCAAGAGCAACAGCAAAGGCAAGAGCAACAGCAAAGGCAATAGCAACAGCAAAGGCAAGAACAACAGCAAAGGCAAGAGCAACAGCAAAGGCAATAGCAACAGCAAAGGCAAGAGCAACAGCAAAGGCAAGAGCAACAGCAAAGGCAAGAGCAACAGCAAAGGCAAGAGCAACAGCAAAGGCAAGAGCAACAGCAAAGGCAAGAACAACAGCAAAGGCAAGAGCAACAGCAAAGGCAATAGCAACAGCAAAGGCAAGAGCAACAGCAAAGGCAAGAGCAACAGCAAAGGCAAGAGCAACAGCAAAGGCAAGAGCAAAAGCAAAGGCAAAGGCAGCGGCAAAAGCAGATTCCCTGCGGGAATGACAGAAAGAAAAGCAAGAGCAACAGCAAAGGCAAGAGCAACAGCAAAGGCAAGAGCAAAAGCAAAGGCAAAAGCAAAGGCAAAGGCAGCGGCAAAAGCAGATTCCCTGCGGGAATGACAGAAAGAAAAGCAAGAACAAAGGCAAAGGCAAGAACTAAAGCAAAGGCAAGAGCAGAAGCAAAGGCAAAAGCAAGGGCCTTCTGGCGGATTACTTCGTGGCGAGGTCCCATTCCTGTTGACCCCGCTCGAGCACTGCGGCGCGATCTTCAGGCAGGATCCAGCGATCCTTGATGAGCTCGTCCAGTGCGGCGGTGTAGCGGGCGAGATAATCCGCTTCATTCTTGTAGCGCTCTTCTACAGACAGGCGCGGATCGCCACTCTGGATGCGATCGGATTTAGTCTTCGGGAACGGAATCCACGAGCCCTCAAAGCTGACGCGCTGGCCGGGGGCGCCGATGGAGGGGTCGCGTAGATTCCACGGCGCGTAGGTGGCTAGGGGGGCAGCGAACTCGGGAAGGCGAACGCCGTCCTCTTCGTTGCCGTCCGCATCCACCTGGGGCACCAGCACAGGAAATGGCTGGCCAACAATGGGCGGCTGGCGGCTCAGAATTCCCTTCTGCCAGTCGGGGCCGAAATCGAGGCGATAGGCCGCATTGGCTTCGTGCGGGATAGGAATGCCCGGAATCTTCGGGAACGCGTACTGGTCGAGCGTCACCAGTTTATGTTCCGCGATGCGCGGATAACTGCTGGGCGGCGGTTCTGTGCCGTTGCGCACCCATGCATCCATGTTGGCGATCATGGCGCGCCAGAAATACTTGATGGGAAGTGGAGATTGCGGCTGCTGGCCGGTGAGATCGCCGGCTCCCTTGCGCGGCGGAAATGGACCGGAGAAGTGTTGCAGGCCGGTGAAATGGTAAATGCGGACGTTGGGCGATATTTCGGCATCCACCATTCCATCTTCGGCAACGTGCTTGTAAGCCGATCCGCGGTTGGGATCAGGCTTGATGTGAATGAGTGCGGCGCACCGACCCCAATACTCGTAGGAGGTACTGGAAAAGAAGATTTTGGGAAGGGCGCGCTCGCGGGTTTCGCGATCGAGCAGGCCGCCTCTTATTTTCTTTGAGGCCACGGCCGGATCCCTTTCAGGCAGATCGGTAAAGGGGAAGATATCGGTGGGGAAGAAGATGGACGAGGTAGGCTGCGCGTCGCGCGAAGGCTGAGCGAAGCGGTAGTTGAAGCTGCCACGGCCGGCGCCGGCAACATGTGCCAGGACACCGTCCAGCGCCGGCATGCCGTCCTCGTCGCCGTTGAAGGCCTGGTAAAGGTAGTCGCGAAGCCAGCGGCCGTTCTGCGAAATGCCCTCGCCGTAAATGCGCTTCACAGGGGCGATGGCATCGGGCGAGTGCTTGGACCAGGAGGCGAAGTCGCGCACCGCGAGAAACCCGAGACCGGCGACCACGGGATCCTGAACCACGTAAACGTATTCGTAGATCTTGCCGGGCTGGAAGCCGCCATCGAGGTGGATGAAGCGATCGCTGGGAGTGAGCTTGCCATCCACAGTGTGCGCGAATTGCCATTGCGAGCGCGGGATCACGGTGCGCTGTGCTGCCGGGGAGTCGCGGACAGTGAGCACGTTGCGCGGGTCATGAGGATTGGCGACGGGATACTCCGATCCGCCGATGCGGCCGAGGATGTAGTGGCCGAGAGGAATCTCCGGCATGACGTGAGAAGGCATCAGATCGCCCCGCAGCAGGCCGGTGATGGTTTTGCCGTTTTCCTTCGCTATTGGAGCGTAAAGACGCAGCGCGTCATCGCCGACGGCGTCCCATTGCCAGCCAACCGCGGCGATGGTGTAACCGTTACGCAGCAGCCAGGCGTCGCCCGCGTTGTGCGCCAGGTCCCAGTCGCCGCCATCGACCAGCGCAACGATGCGGCTGTTGCCGCGGTTGGGAACTTCAAGAAGCATGGAGCCGTTGCCTTTGGACACGTCCCTGGGGCGGATGACGATGAAGTCGGCGGAGAATTCGACTGCGCCATCTTTTTCATTGACGGCATTGGCCAGATCGACGACCTGGGTGTCGTGCCAGTTGCCCACCGGGGCAGCGTAGTAGATCTTGCCCACGATGCGCTCGTAGGGACCCGCGCTGCCGAAAGATTGGCCTCCGAGGACGTCCTGCCGGGAAGCGATCTCGACGCGCAGAACCTTGGCATGAAGCTGAAGAGCAGAGATCGCGACGACAAGCAGCAGGCAAAAAAGACGGCAAGCTTTACGCATGCACGGAAGCATAGCACGGCGATTTGACAGGTCCGGATCAGGATTCAGCGGCGGGAGGAGACTCGCGGAAGATGCGCCAGAACTCGACAAACCCCTTGAGGCGCGCCACGTGGAAGTAGTCGCTGGCGATGAAGTAAAAGACCGAGACGAGGAACCACTCCTCGTGGAGGGTGTCAAGGCCCACCTGGTTGGCAAACGGGAGCATGACCGCGGAGAAAACCATCGCGAGCACCAGCAGGCAAAGCTTGACGATCCCCATCACCATGTTGATCTCGATCAGTTTGCTGGTAAAAGGTCTTCCCAGCCGGAAACTTTCACGAAGCGATCCGAGGATGGAGCGGCGCTCGAGGAGCAGGAGCATGGGCGCGATGGCGACCCACCAACTCATCAGCGCCCAGAGCGAGAAAAAGCCAAGGGTAAGGAAGATGGCCCAGACGAAGTAGCCGACGAGATCGGGATTGGCGCCGTTGCGGATGTGAGAGGCGGCTGCCCAGCCGATGGATTTCCACCAGGCGTAACCTGTGAGCGCCAGGACAGCGAGCCACACGGCCTGCAAAACGGTCATGGCGGCGGGCCGGAACGGCAAGCCGCGTTCCATGCGCTTGAGCACCAGGTTGCGCCCGACGCCGGATATCACCACCCAGGCAAGTGCGGCCAGGGGCGCGAGCCATTGCAATAGATGGACGACGTGCGGCCGGTACATATCCCAGGCCACGGCCACCTTCACCGAGGATATCCATGGATTGGTGATGTCGAAGTCGCTCAGGCCGGTGGCGTCCGGCGGAAGCAGCGCGAAAAGCTTCTCCACCTGCACGTAACAGACGACCAGCATCGGGATTCCGAACACCCATCGCCAGAGCACTTCGAGCGCGGTGAGCGAAGGCCGCGTGAACACCCAGCCCATTTGCCCGACTATGGTCTGCGTGCCACGGACGGGTTTGGCGGTCATATTACCTGACAACAAGATTCACCGTTTTTCCCGGAATCACGATCACCTTGACAACCGTCTTCCCCGCGATGCGGGCCCGCACCTTCTCGTCGGCCAGGGCCGCGGCTTCCATGGCAGCCGGCTCCACGCCTGCCGCAATACGCACCACGTTCACCAGCTTGCCGTTCATCTGCACCGATATCTCGATCTCGTCTTCTTTGGCCAGGGCTGGATTGCTCTTCGGCCAGTGCGCGCGCAGCACCGCGCCTTCGCCGCCGAGTTCGTCCCACAACTCCGCTGTAAGGAACGGCGCGAAAGGCGCCAGCAAAAGAACAAGCCCTTGCAACAGTTCGTAGACCACCGCCGCGGGAATTTCGCCTGCAGCGAGTTCTGCATCGGCAGCCTGAATCTCGTTCACCAGCTCCATAATTGCCGCTACCGAGGTGTTGAAGTGCCATCGCCCCTGGAAGTCCACCGTGATTTTGGCGATGGTCTGATGCAGCTTGCGCAGCAGTTTGAGGGATGTCCCGGTTGGCGCACCGACGCTCTGGCTTCTCCCGGCGCGCGCCCGTTCGGCATAGCGCATCACCAGCCGGTAGACGCGGCCGAGGAAGCGGCTCACTCCGGCAACGCCGTCTTCTTGCCAGTCGAGGTCGCGATCGGGAGGCGCGGCGAAAAGCGCATAACGGCGAGTGGCGTCGGCGCCGTAGCGCGCCACCATGTCGTCGGGCGAAACCACGTTGCCCTTCGACTTGGACATCTTGGCGCCGTCCTTGATGACCATGCCCTGGGTGAAGAGGCGCGTGGCGGGCTCGTCATTCTTGATCATTCCGAGGTCGCGCATCACCCTGGTCCAGAAGCGCGAGTAGATGAGGTGCAGGATGGCGTGCTCCACGCCGCCGATGTACTGATCGATGGGGAACCAGTGTTGCGTCTTCGCCGAATCGAACGGCGCGGCCGGGTTCTTCGCGTCGGTGTAGCGATAGAAGTACCAGCTCGAGTCGACAAACGTGTCCATGGTGTCGGTCTCGCGCCGCGCCTGACCGCCGCATTTGGGGCAGGACACGTTGACGAACTCCGGCACTCTGGCCAGCGGCGAGCCGCCCTGCTGCGTAATCGCGATCTTTTCCGGAAGGATCACCGGCAACTGCTCGTCGGGAACGGGCACGATGCCGCACTGCTCGCAGTGGATCATGGGGATGGGTGTGCCCCAATAGCGCTGCCGGCTCACGCCCCAGTCCTTGAGGCGGAAGGTGACCGTGGCCTCGCCGAAGCCCTGGGCCGTGGCCACTTCCTGCAATTTTTTCTGCGCCTGTTCGCAGGTGAGGCCGTCGTACTGGCCCGAGTTGACGAGCACGCCCTCTTCCGAGAGGAATGGAAGCTCAGGTTCTTCTGCATGGGGATCCGACGGCGCGATCACACGCCGGATCGGGATGGCGTATTTCTTCGCGAATTCGAAGTCGCGGGCATCATGTCCGGGCACGCTCATGATGGCGCCGGTGCCGTAATCCATGAGGACGTAATTGGCTACCCAGATGGGGATTCGCTCGCCATTGTACGGATTGATGGCGAAGTGTCCCGTGGGCACGCCGTGCTTGTCGATCGCGCCCACGTCGCCGGATTCGCGCGCCTTCTTCTGTTCCTCCAGGAGCTGCGCCACCTGTGTCTTCAAGCCGGAATCCGCTTCGGCCATCTCCTTCACCAGCGGATGCTCCGGCGCAAGCTGAATGCTGGTGGCGCCGAAGATGGTGTCCACGCGGGTGGTGAAGACGCGAATGCGCTTGCCCGCGGAAATGACGTCGGGGGGGGCAGCGGGCTCCAGCACCTTTACGGCATCTTCTGCGAGGAAGAAATCAACCTCCGTACCTTCGCTGCGGCCGATCCAGTTGCGCTGCATGGTGCGCACCTTTTCCGGCCAGCCGTCGAGCTTGTCGAGGCCGTCGAGCAATTCCTGAGCGTATGCAGTGATGCGGAAAAACCACTGCTCCAGGTCGCGCTGCTCCACGATGGTGTCTTCGTGGCGCCAGCAGCGGCCATCGACCACCTGCTCGTTGGCCAGCACGGTGCAGCACTCGGGACACCAGTTCACCTTGCTCTTCTTGCGATGGACGAGCCCGCGCTCGTACATGCGCAAAAAGA